>JACCDZ010708733.1_pt1 | contig 10722 bp, 10 predicted proteins | sample 7449551 | NCBI WGS metagenome assembly JACCDZ01 (sample SAMN15323452, study PRJNA562643) | freshwater metagenome | isolation source: river surface water | place: USA:Blue River Watershed | collected 2017-08-18
GGCCACGGTAATCAGTAGCTTATGATGAATGTCGGTATCAATCGTAAACTCAGGATGTGTCTTGAGATACTCCCAGACCGCAGTTTTTGGATTGTTACCAGGCCCCCAGGGCCGATCGGCCGCCAGAGTTGCGGGCATGTCTTCGACTATCGTATCAAACACGACACAATAGCTTCCCCTCGTGACCAACGATGCATAGGCCTTCAGTTCGGCAAGCACGTGGTCGTGAGTATGATTGGAATCTAAACTGACCAATATCGCTGTATAGCCCTTTGCGAAGTTGTGTACTTGCTCAATCGTCTCCTGCTCGATACTGGATCCTTGGATCATGTGAACCCAGTTGCTCATGGGGTGCTGTTCAATGGCCTGCCGGTTGTGAGCCCGAATATCGATATCCAATCCGAGCACTTTGCGGCGAGTTTGGTTGGGATGGTAAGGAACCCCGGACTCCACGGCGTCGCACATATCCAGCATCGCAAGAAGCGAGGCGTAATAAATGAGCGACCCTCCATGCGCAATACCCGATTCAATGATGAGATCCGGCCTCACTTTCCAGATAAGCTCTTGCATCGCCCATGCGTCATTGGGAAACTGTATCGCAGGACGGCCCATCCATTGAAAGTTATAAGACCACTTGTGACGCGCCACATCTCGGGTCCACATTCGCGAGAGGGCCTGAAGGTCATGATCCTCTGCCTGACCTTGGATATGCTCATGCACTTCTTGGAAGAACTTACGAATCGGTTCCATACGTCCTCTCCCTTGATAACTCCTTCTGCGATAAGCACGTTACTCCGGCCCGTCCTAGAAGGACGGGGGATCGCTCTATCAGAAGCTTAAAGCAATACCGGCCTTCCGCGCTGGTAGCCCCTTCAGGTCCCATGTCCCAACAAATATCCCCCTCTCGCACACTCATCGCCAGCGGGTGACGCCGCCAACCGCCAAAACCGATTTGCTTGTTCATCATGATGGAAGTCACGTTGTCCGCTAACACATAGGCATAGACTCGTTGCACTGCGGCGGCGTGAAAAAGCCACTCCACAAGAGTTTGTCCGGCCCACACAAACAATTTGGGATGGCCTCCGCGTTCCCCACGCAAGGCATTGTCGAGCAACACCTCTGAAGACGTGAGGTTCTTAAAGCCGAAATGGCCCACCGCCTGGTCATTCACGCAAACCAAGAACAGCATTTGCCCCTGCATTTTTAAGAGGACATTCCGCATCCAGTTCCTCGTACGGTCGGGTGTGGCAGCAAACTGGCTCAAAAATTTCTCCATATGCTGGATCCGCCAGTTCGTAAGCCTCTGCACGATCTCCTGGTCGTTCAGATGCGCCACGGTTACCGGGCGCAAGACACCCTCCCGAGCACCATCCTCACCGTAGATATCAAGCGAGAACGGCCGGACGCCTTCAATAATCTCGTTGAGCTGAGACTGGATGGAATTCAGCACGACTTCTCCCTTCCGCTAACCTCGCCATGCATCCAGCGGCTAGCCTTCAAGTACTTCCCAGGTGAGCTCCATCTCCGTGTCCAGATCCTGTTTGAGCCTTTTCCCAATAACAGATCCCAGCAACATCGGCGCCAGCCCTGTACCAGGTCGCTTAGCATCCAGGTCTTCCTCGGTGAGCGTGTGACCCGCTTTTAACGGATACTTGGCAATGAGGCTGCGGCGCATTTTCTTGATTTGGGCTGCCTCTTCGGTGCTCAATACGCGTGCGGCTCCACCTAGTGCCTCATGCACACGGTGGGATGCGCGAACCATGGCTTGCATTTCTCCAGGTTCTGTGGCCATTTGATTGTCCATCCCGATACGAGATCGATCTAACGTGAAATGTTTTTCGATGAGGCAGGCCCCTAGTGCCACGGAAGCGGCGGGAATTTCCATCCCCACACTATGGTCTGAATACCCGATCGGGTACTGGGGAAACTCACTCCTCAGTCCCACAATATTGTGCAACCGGATGATGGCAGGGGCAGCAGGATAGACTGATGTACAATGAAGAATTATTATCTGTTGGTTTCCTGTGGCCTCAATCGTACGCACTGCTTCCGTGATTTCTTCAAGCGTGCCCATTCCGGTGGACAGCACGAGCGGCACGCCCAACTTGCCCAACTTCGACAAATACGGAAGATTATTCAGCTCCATTGAAGCAATCTTGATAAACGGCACATCGCATTCATCCACTAAAAACTCCGCTTCTGCCATAGAGTAGGGAGTCGAAGCGAAATCGATACGGCGTGACGCGGCATACCGTGACAAGGCTCTGAGCTGTGCATCGTCCAACGCGAACTTTCCAGCAAACCGCCTTGCAATCACATTGTGCGCATAATAGCCCTTACCGTACAACGTTTCGGCACTCCACGACTGGAATTTCACACAGTCACATCCAGCGAGTTGCGCCTGGTCGATCAAGGCACGGGCCAAATCCATATCGCCAAAATGGCTGGTATTCAACTCGGCGACGATATACGGTTTTAAATAATCTCCGACACACCGCCCGTTACGCAGTATCGTCATCGACATGGCAATTCCTATTGATCAATGGGTTCTACAATCATTTCGTTAAGAAAGAGCTCGCGTGAGACATAGGGCTGTTGATCTTCCAAGGGCCGGCGAGTAAACCGCTGGTCCCGTACGCTGCGCGCCTGACCCAATTCGATATAGCCTTGATTGGCACGCCCCATCACTTCGCACAGGATAGGCCCGTCGCACACCAAAAGCGCCCTGATACCAGCCTCCAGCTGAGCGGGATTGTCGATGCGGCTATACGCCAACCCAAAACAATCCGCCACACGCTCAAAGTCCGGACAGCTGACCCCATTAGCCGGATCCGTACCGATGGTACGGTGGCGAAACAGCTCCTGCTGACGACGGCGTATAATGGCATAGCCATTGTTATTGACGACGATGATCTTGATCGCCAGTTTCTGATAGCGAATGCTCTCCAGTTCCTGAAGATTCATCATGATAGAGCCGTCCCCGACCACGACCACAACCGGCTGTGGTTTCGCGTACTGCGCACCGATTGCTGCAGGAAGCGCAAATCCCATTGCTCCTTGCGAAGTGGGATGTATGCAATTCACTCCCTCCGCAAACCGGACATTCGTGGGAAGAATGACCTCCGTCAAGCCAGAATCCGTCACGAGCGTAGAAGGGCTCGGTAGAGTCTGGCTGAGACAATGCGCCAACTCATATAAGTCCACTGCGTGGTCGCAAACAAATTCCGGTTCGACCGCGCGGAACAGTTGTTTCCAGTGTTGGCATTTCTCAACCCAATCGACCGGCACAGGATGGACAGGCTTCTGATTGAGCTTCGTCAGAAAGAGACGGACGTCGCTATGAATCAATCGATCAATACGGATTGACCTCTTGCTATGTTCCACGCGGTCAAGATCCACCACAGTGACATGTGCCGCCCTGGCAAATTTGATAAAATCCGGCCCAGTCGTCAGCGAAGTTAATCTCGATCCGAGCACGAGGAGGTAATCGGCGTTCTGAACCGTAAAATTCCCTGCACGCGAACATCCCATGGCCCCAACCGATCCGATGGAGAGTGGATGTGCGGTGCCATACGTATCTGGCGCTGAGGCCGTATAGACCAATGGGATATTCCAGTGTTCGATGAAGTCGCTCAACTGCTTATGGGCTCGTGCGGCCCGCACACCACTACCGATGAGAACCACGGGCCGTTGCGCACGGCTCAACGCCTCCGCCACTTGCTGAACCTCCTCTTCTCTTGGCAGAGGCCCGTCCTCCGTATCTTGAATCGGGTTTGCTGCGGGCTCTGGATCAATCTGCGCACTTTGTAAATCGAGAGGAATATCCAGCCATACCGGACCCTTACGACCTGTTTGTGCGTACCATAGTGCGTGCTCCATGACCTCCTTGATCTCTTCAGGCACAGTCAGCATCCTCGCATACTTGGTGATAGGGGACACCAGACTGACAATGTCGGCCTCCTGCTGCCCATACGTACGCACCGGGATGCCTGTATAGCGACTGGTCTCACGTAAAATATGTTGCCCGGAGATAAATATGCACGGAGCCGCGTCTTGCCATGCCGATAACACCCCCGTCAGTGTGTTCGTGGCAGCACAGCCGGTCGAGACTAGGCACGCACTGACACCCCCTGTCTGCTCTGCGGAACCAATCGCCGCGAAGGCACAGGCTTGCTCATGATGAAGAGATACGGCGGTTAGATCCGCCTGCTTCGCCACCGCGTCATTCAGAAACAAGGCCCCTCGCCCAGTCACTTGAAAGACATGGCGCACACCGGCACGCGCCAGCCGCTGCATAATGTAGTCCGCCACCCGCATATCCTCACTCCGACTACAGCTTGGGCTTGTACTGGTCTAGAATGGCCGGCACAGCCACAACGAACTCGGCACTGCACGCCGGCTCCCCATCCACGCTACTCTCTGCACAGCCCATCGCGATGCCCCGCTTAAAGGACTTCAACTCGGCATCGATGCGTAATACATCCCCAGGAACGATTTTTCGCTTGAATTTCACATTATTCATCGACACAAAATTCGTCTTCATCCCGGCATACTCCTCCTGACACAGAAACGTCAGAATGAAGGTCTGCACCAAGCTTTCAATTTGCACAAATCCTGGCACATTAGGCTCGTCGTCAAAATGTCCGGGGAAAAACCACTCGTTGTACGTATAGCACTTCACTCCGGTCGCTCGTACGCAAGGGACAAGCTCGAGGACCTTGTCAAGAAACAAGACCGGGTAGCGATTACGCTGGTAGGCCAGGATCTGCTTGATATCTAGCGTCCTCGCAGGGGTGAGATTGGCCATGCTAATCCTCCATTCTGATACTGTACTTAGCCAGAATGGCTTGGCCGGCCGCATAACTCGAAAAGTCAATGATGTCGTCAATATGCAACTCAATCCCAAAGGCCGCTTCCAAAGCGGCAATCAACGCCATGTGCCCTACGCTGTCCCACGTCGACACATCTTGATACTTCAAGTTCGATAACTTGGCCTCTTCCACCATGAGCGTGGTCTGAAAGGCCGCCGCATATTTCTCACGATTTGTCATAGGGTTTCCTTTCTGCATGATCACCCTCTTTTAATCAGATGCTGCCAGCCGCCACCGGTATTCGTGTGGCGATCCCAGAATCCAGGTGCCTGCATCCCTCTTCGCTCACCGGAAGACAGTAGATGTTGGTCAGCATGCCGTTAGCAATCGGCGACCGTTCTTGATAATGTCTCGATCAGATTGTAGCCGTCCCACACCACACCGATATCAAGGGCCTTGCCGACAGGCACTACTCGATCGATCCCAGTCCAACCCATATTCACAACGAGCGAAATGATCTCCTCAGGATCAACACCAAAACATGTTACAGTCTGATACCGTTCCCCCACGATAGTTTTTAATGATTCCACACTCTTGACGACTGCCTCGAAGAAGAATCCATATCGTCCCTTATAGTGCTCTATTCCCGATGACAGTTCCCTTAGCCGCACACGATAGATCAGGTTCTGGTGGCGAGTCACAGACACACAAGAATCCAGCAGGGCGGATATGCGGCAAAGATGGGCATACTTATCCAACCCGTGCATCACCGGTGATGGTGGCTTTGATAACAATAGATGCTCGACTGCACCCCAAAACCTCAGCATCGCCCGATCCACTTCAGCCTCGTCTCCTCGCCACAACACCAAATGCGGAGATGAACAGGCGTTCTGATCCAGCACAAACACATCGTTGTAAAATCCTGCCGCAAGCGCCTCCACCGCTTCTTTCTCTGCAGCCAATACAGCGCTTGCATCCATCACACACAGCGAATACCGATCAGCAAACACGACGTCTACGCACCGAGGCGATACTGGTAGAGTTCGCAGATGGGCAATCGTCGTATCCCCACCCCATAGAATACGAGCGTGACAGGATTCCGACAGGGCCGCCGTAATAGCATCATCGTGCGGGTACAGGATGATGCGAATCATAGACGCCACCCGTTCGTGGCCAAACTGCTTGGCGATTCGATCTATTTCGGCGCAAATAAGACTGGTCTGTGGATGCCGCTTGCCTGAAACTCGCACAATATTCGCATTCCCGGCGAGAAGGCCGATGCCCAGGGAAAATGCAAAATTGACCGGTACGTTGCCGGGAGCAATATGGAATGCGATACCCCGACCGATTCTTTGTCCTTGGCTCTTCCAGTCTCTTGCTAGACGCTGAAGATTCGCTTTCCGGCACCAATACGCAAATCCCACCAGATCTGGATAGGTCCGGATCGCAGGATTGGCCAGGAGCGCTTGGGAGAGCTCGGCTAAAAATGCGACGGCCTCATACGAGTACGGCTGCATCGGCTTCGCCTCGATCTCACTCAGCCGTCCTCCGACGAGGACCTCTACGGGCAAATCAGATACGTACTTCATAGGTATCACTGCATCCACGAACTTCAGCTTCCGGGACACGCCCGATGACTTGAAAGTACTTCCCCAGCCGCCCACAGGGACAATCATCCTCGCCGAGGAGAATACCGAGATCCTCCGTGAGCAATGCATGCCCCGGATAGCTGAGTGGCACAATAGACAGGACTTCGATGATCCCCTCCTGGCCAATCTCTGCTACAGCAAACGTGTACGGATCACGAATAATCACGTCCGCATAGGTCGGCGCATGCAACCAGCCTTCCTCACACTGGAGAAAGAGCGCTCCCGTTTGCTCTACCATCCCATAGTAATTGACGATCTTCAGGCCCCCCACACAAGACTGCAGGGCCATCCGGAATGTCTCGTCGTCCACAGCCTGATCATGCAATTTCTTCCATCCCCCGCCATGCAGAAGGATGCCGGATTGAATCGGCAAGATCTTGCCTAACTGCTGCAATGGCAACACCCAGTGCAACCACATGATGAACGTGAACCCGAAGATAAAGATCGGCACGTCTCTGTGCCGATCGAGAAAAGCCTCGATAGCTGGCAGATCTAGATTCATTGACGCATTCAGCGCGTATGTCACATCCTGCCCATACAACGAAAATCCCAGTAGACCTGCCCCTCGTGCTGAATAAGCGGATCGATCCTCCACCGTGCCGGGAGAATCTACGACGAGCATTGGAAGCCGGTTCTTCCCCAACAGTCGGCCCATCAATCTGGACAACACCTTCGTCTGAAACGATGCCGTGGCACGATCCAGATAGATCTTCGAAACCTGCTGGCCAGTTGTCCCGGACGAAGTCATGCTCTTGTAGATTTCCGACCGATCGATGCTCAGCAGATCAAATTCTTTGAATAATCTGACCGGAAGATACGGGACCTGCTCCAGCGGAAGAACGGCCTCGCTATTAATCCCTTGCACCGCCATGACCCGCCGATACGCGTCACACTTTGCAGCATGCCACCGGGTTAGCTCGCAAAGCGCACCGGCTAAGAGTGCTGACTTCCTGCTCGCCTCGATCCCATAGGGCTCCAAATCGAGCCATCGGGAGAAGTCCGGAGCTTTCATGCCAGACAAGTTCCGTTCTGGGGTCTTAATTGCGCATATTGCACCTTGCCGGCGTCATTGCGCGGCAAGCTATCAACCCCATAAATGACAACCCCCTTCAGTGCCACTTTTAGGTATTGGACAACCAACGTCTTAACCTGCGGAGCCTGCCCTGCGGCCTCGTAAGGCACGTAGACTTCTAATAGGTCGTCGGACCCTGCACATGCCGCCACATGGCCTTCCTCATGGAGAAACGATTCTACATCGGCGAGATTGACGCGATGTCCAAACAACTTAATAAACCGCTTCAACCGTCCGACGATGTAATAATCACCGTCCTCATCCCGCCGCGCGATATCTCCGGTCCTCAAGACCCCGTGACGCTCATCTCCCTTGGTAAGATCTTCATACCCTTTGGCATAGCCCATCGACACATTCGGTCCCTGGTATACAAGTTCCCCGGTGACACCAGCTTCAGTGATCGCGTGCCCATCTTGATCCTCAAGCCAGAGCCGGCCACCGGGAATGGCAACACCAATACTGCCGGCTTTTGACACGGCTTTCGCTGATGGCAAATAGGATATTCTGGCCGTTGCCTCCGCTTGCCCATACATTGTGAAATACTGCATGCCACGGCTGACACAATGCGTCGCATACTTTCTGGTTATTGCCGGCTCCATGCGCCCACCTGCCTGCGTCAAGGTCCTCAAGCTGGGAAGATCCATCGATGTAAAGCGCAACCGCTCAAGCATCTCGTAATGGTAGGGCACGCCACCCAAACTTGTCGCACCTACGTCTCGGAGAAAGTCCCAAAAAGACCGATCGAAGAATGTCGTTTTAGCCACAGCAATAGTGGCACCCACCACTACGTGACTATGGAGAATAGAGAGACCATACGTATAACTGGGCGGTAGCGTCGTGATGGGAATTTCCTCGCCATCCAATTCCAGATACTGAGCGATAGATTCCGCGTTATTCCATATATTCTCATACGACAGACGGACCAACTGAGGACTCCCGGTGCTGCCTGATGTGCCGAGCAGCAATGCAAGAGACTCGTGAACCTCATACGGCGGGGAGTCCAGATCAAGCAAGCAGTAGCCATCAAAGGCAATCAGACACACCACATCTGCAAACTCTCCTCTTCTAGATTCCGGCAACCATACAGATCCAGGGCGATAGGAGGCCATGAGACTCTGTAACTGCCTGGACGGCAGGCCGACACTGACCATCAAAGGGATCGCATCGGCAGCCAACAGACCAAAATATCCGGCAAGCCCTGCAAGATCATTGTCGACCATGCACAACACCACACGCCGTTGCATGAGCGTAAAGGCAGATGTCTCAGCTAATTCCGTCACCTTGCTGTACGACAAATACCGGCCATCACTAGCCCGAAATAGCACTCTGGAGTGGTGCACGGATACATACTTCGACAGCCTGGCTTGCAAGTTACACATGGTCCGCTCCCGTCCCCGCACGGGTGTACTGCATCTGATCGCGTGGACACTGATTTGAACCTGTTCACGCCGCTTGTGTATCCCAAAGCATCACGGAGCGAGGGACCGGCACGAGCGCACTGCCACGGTCCGACCACGCACCGATCTGCAACCTTCGAATTACCTCCGTCACTCGATCGATATCCTCATCGCTCATGTCATGATAGCTCGGCAAGTTTATGGCACGCTCCGGCACTGACCAGGCGATGGTATTTGCCATCACGGGTGTAAACATCGGCAAACTGGACAGCGGCCAAAAGAAGACCCGTGCATCCATGTTTTCTGCAGCAAAAGCCTGTTGCAGTGTGTCCCTAGAAATAGGGGAGCCAGGGTCGAAGACCACCGTAGGCATCCAGGCACCATGGATTGTCCCGTGAGGTTCAGGATTCATGTGAACGCCGGGTACATCCCGCAAACGCTCACGATAGGCTCCCAGAATTGTGCGCTTGCGGCCGATAAGCTCGTCGATTCGTTCCATCTGCGCACAACCAATTGCCGCCTGCACGTTGGACATCTTGAATTTGAATCCCACCATTTCTGGCCAAAACTGTTTCACTTGGCCGCGCACACGGCCATGGTTGCTCAGCGTGAGAACGCGCTCGAAGAGTTCATCGTCATCCGTAACGAACATGCCGCCTTCGCCAGTTGTAATCGTCTTAGTGCCGTGAAAGGAGAACGCCCCAAACTTTCCCATCGCCCCGGCCCGTTTACCGAAGTACATCGAACCCACTGCCTCAGCTGCGTCCTCAATCACGGGAATACCATACTTTTCCCCAAGTGCTAACAGATGCTTCATGTCACACAGATTTCCATACAAGTGCACAGCAACAATTGCCTTGGTACGTGGAGTAATCGCGGCTTCAGCCCGTTCCGGATCAATACACCAGGACTCTGCCATGATATCCACAAATACCGGTGTCGCTCCAAGATTGACGATGGGGGACACCGTCGCGATCCAATTGGTATCAGCCAGGATGACTTCATCACCTGGACCGATGCCGAGCGCCGCCATCCCCATATGCAACGCACCCGTACAGCTGGACGTGGCAATAGCATGTCGGATCCCAAGATGCTGCTTGAAAAGATCTTCGAACTGCTCAATGTAGGCGTAACAGTGCTCGCCCCATCCATTCGTTGCGGCATCCGTGGCATACCGCACCTCAAGTTCCGTAATGGACGGCTTGGTGTACAGAATGCGAGGCTTCGTTGAGGTCTCACCATTGGAACTGCGTCGACGAACGCTTGCTCCCACCTCTTGACAGAGCGAAGCTGCTTCCTCTCCTCGTCTTTTCGGCACTGTGGCAGAATCTGGATCTGCTGCGGCGGGTACCCGCTTCACCGAATTAGCCGTAGATGGTTTGAGGTAACGAACACGTGCTGTCATGCGACCACCTCCTTGTGACCGACTCTCATAGACCTCCCGTCACTCTCGACCGTGATGACGGTGCTCCAACACCTCGCCCTGTTCATTTCCCGGCATCATCACGGTCCCTCGTGACCACGATCCCCCTGACCGGGCTCCTCAGCGAGAGACATCTGTCCAAATGCTTCCGTGCACACCCGTGAAATAATTGCCTCTTGCGGCAGATCAATATCCCATGATGCGTCTATTCTGTTCATGCTCGAAGTGGAACGTCCTATGCTATATTCCTCCTGAGTATGAGACTTAACCTCACACTCAGACACATGATGGCTGCGCCATCATGGCTGAGCACTCACGCACAATCGCATGTTCTACTTCAACGCGACTTCTCCGTCAGCCTTACCACACC
>JACCDZ011303419.1_pt1 | contig 10712 bp, 5 predicted proteins | sample 7449551 | NCBI WGS metagenome assembly JACCDZ01 (sample SAMN15323452, study PRJNA562643) | freshwater metagenome | isolation source: river surface water | place: USA:Blue River Watershed | collected 2017-08-18
CGGCTTACGCGGGTGCGCCCGTGCTCGCGACCAATACCTCCGGCATAGACCCCGAGGCGCTGGCGCAGCCGCTTGGGATCCAGGAACCTCGATGTGAGTTGCGCCTGGACAGACGGACTGGTCTTCGCCCACAGGTTGAATCGTGTGTTGGTGGTGCTCGCGAGCTCGCGCAGGGCGGTGAGGAGCTTCTGCTCCTTCTCGGGGTCGAAATCCGCGCGCGGCCGGCCGTTGGAGTCCTTCCTTGGCGTGCCGGTGCTCAGCGTGCCGTTCTCGATGAACAGGCACAGACGCCGGTACAGCTTGAGCTTCGTCTCGTCCCCGCCGGCCTTGCCGACGTACTCGATCCTGGCCTTCCCGTCGCCGTCGAAGCCGACCGCGAAGCCAGGATCGACGTAGGCGTTCAGGAACGACAGTTTCTCGTCCAGGGACAGATACGGCGACCTCAGGTTGAAGGTCATCCGACCCAGATCGGGGCGTACCACGCGCTCCTCAGCGAGCGCCAGCTGCCGCTGCAGTTTCTCCCTCAGCGCACCATCAGCCGCGGCGATCTCCCCGCGCAGGCGGCCAATCAGATCCCCGTAACTGCCGACGAAGTAGTCATCGGCATGAATGATAGTCTGCCCATCCGAGGACAGCGCCCAGTCGTCGGACTGGAAAGGGTCGACGTCCTGGCCGACTGCGGCGCGCCACTTCTCAATCGGCACACCGGCGACGCCGTCGGTCTCGTACCTCAGGCCCTCGTACCTCTGGCGCGGCGACAGATCGCCCAGATCGACCGAGGCGCGGCCAGTCCCCATCCAGCGCCCGCTGTAGCCGGCCTTCCGGCTCCACATGATCTTGATCAGGGAGATCTGGTCGGAGACCGATCGGCCGAACCTGGGCGCCTTGCCGGCCAGGCCAACGGCAGCCGGCAATTCTCGGTGCAGCAGCGGGAAGGCGTTCGCGTAGTCGAACGGCTCCCGGCGGCCGTTCTCCGCCAGAACCTCAGCGGTGGCCGCCGCCACCAGAAGCATCGGCCACCACTGCGCCATGTCCTGGCCCTTGAGGCTGGCCACCATGTTGCTCAGCCACGGCGGAACCTCCGTGACCTTGGAGCGCCGGATCATCGCGTCCCAATACTGCTTCGCCTGATGGCCGGTCACGCCCGCCTGCAGGGCGTTGTAGGGGCTGTCGATCTTCTGGCCGATCTCGTCGATCTCGCCATCTGCCCGGGCGGTATCGAGCACCACCAAAACGCCGTCTCGCATCTCCAGGGTCTGGTCGCCGAGGCTGAAGCAGTCGCCATTCTTGTACTCGATCGGCGACGACGGCACGGCCTCCAGCAGATCCCAGTTGATCCTGGATTCCGGGAACTTGCGGATGAGTTTGACGATGTCCCCGATCGACGCCCCGTCGTTCTCGATCCGCTCGACGTCGCCGCCGAATCGGTTCTTGGCCATGGCCGCAGTGCCCAGGACGAACCGCTTCCCCTCGTCCCGGAAGTAGTGTCCGTCGATGAACGAATCGTCCAGGACCCGGGCCTCGGACAGAATCGAGGGGTTCTGCTCGAGTAGTTCCGACAGCCGCTCGCGCGTCGCGCGGGAGAACTTCCGGAAGACGATGATGTCAGTCACCACGTCGGCGTGCGCGGACTCGAAGACCGAGTTGGGCAGGCGATAGCCCCCCAAGAACTCGGCGACCATGGACAGCCGGCGGCGCAATTTGGCGTCCCCGGTCCCCTTGCCGCTGATGATCGTGGTGTTCGTGATGAACAAGGCCAGTCCGTTCGGGCGGAGCTTGTCGATCGCCCGCTTCACGAAGTAGGACTCCATCCGCTCATCCTTGAAGGCGGGATCGAGTTCCTTGGCCTTGCCGCGTGCGGCCTGGCTGCCGAACGGGACGTTCGTGACGACGGCGTCGTAGGTTTCGTCAGGGGTCCTGGCGGCCACCGCCTCGAACGGCGAGATGGTGACGTTGTTCCTCGGACTGTCGTTGACCATCTGATTGATGGTCCCGGAAATCTCGTCGATCTCGACGGCATCCACCGCGGCCGAAGCCGGCGCGGTGGCGCCGAAGATGCCGGTGCCGGCCGACGGGTCAAGGACCTTGCCGCCGGAGAACCCGAGCTCGGCGGCCAGTGCCCAGATCGCCTGGGCGACCGGCTTCGGGGTGTAGTACTCCGAGTTGGATCCCTTAAAGCCATCGGCCCCCACCAGGCCGCCGCCGTTGCCGGAGTACTTGGCCAGGATCTTGCGCTGTGCCGGCGACAAGGCGTTGGCCGGCACCGAGTTCTCCCGGATCCAGCGGACCAATTCGATCGCCTCATCGTTCTCGCGCTGGCGCTGGCGCTTCGTCTTCTCCCCATAGGCGAAGGCCGAGGACGCCTCCGCGCGCGCCCTGGCGTCGTCAGGCGTCGCCGCCTTGAGCCCCGGCTCCGCATCGACCATGGCAAAGTAGGCATCAGCATCGATTGCCTGCGCCTTCTCCAGTCGCCACAGGAAGACCGTCATGGGCACCGACCCATCGGCATCGCCCGCGAAGGCGACCCCATCTGCGGATTCGGATCGGAAGGCCGCGGCACTCTCGACGGAGATGCGAGCGTCCCCAACACGGGCCGACGCGATCAGCGAGAGCATCGCGGGCGCGGTCGATGGATCCGCCTGCATCGTCTCCTTGGCCAGGGCGACGATCGTCTTGGGAACCGTTCCGTCCGCGATCCGCGCCGACGCCAGGTCATAGAAGAACTCGACCGACTCTGGGGCGATCGATGTGTTCGTCGTGAATACCTGGCCCCCGCCCAGTTTGAAGGCGGGAATCGCCGCGTCCGTGGCGCGCCACAGGTGCAGCACAGGTGCCGGCTCTGCAGGAGAGGCATCCCCGCCGGTCAGTTGAGCCCGGAGGGCAATCAGCCGCCGAAGCAGGCCAAGCCGAACGATGGGCCCAGCGGCCGGGATCTGGCGGGAGATCTCCCCGAGTTCTTTCGCGGCCTTGAGTCGGGCCAGCGGAGAGAGTGAGTCGAGCGTGGCCTGAATGGCGCCCACCAAGCCGTTCAGGGCTTCCAGCGTCGGTCCTGCGCCAATACCATGCTCGCCGGCCCGACGGCCGCCACCCACAATCGCTTGATCCATTTCCGCCCCGGGGAGTTGCCGCAATCAGCAGCCGTCATTTCGACGCGCCCGGGACGCTACTCGCGGCCCCGGCGCCTACCCGATTAGGGCCCGGATCGAGTACCGATCACCCGCCGCCTTTTCCCACCGGACAGTCACAGCAGGCGAACTCTCGCCGGCTCCGATGACCAGCTCACCCTCCTCCGGCTGGGCCTGCCCCACCCATTGAGACCGGCTCTCGGACGAATCGAACTCATACCCGACGGCGTCCATGATCAGCTCGAGCGGGACCTTCGGCCACGCAACGGCGCAGATCATGTCCAGGCGGCGCTGGACGCCGGCGCTGTCGAGAACCGGCGCGACCAAGGGCTGGGGGAGCCAGCCGCCGGTCCGATCACGGGCCGGCTCGATCACCGGCCCGACCATCGCCGATCCCTCGGCGGCAGGCGGCGCCACCGGAGCCGTCGGCTCGGACGCGCCCGACGCCGACCCTGGCCCCTCCGGCACGCTGATGGTCGCCAGCCGACCGGCTTTGTTTCGCTGAAGCGAGTGGGCCGTGGCGGCCGCCCCCATGGCCACTCCAACCGTCTCCGTCCTGTCCGGCGCGATCAGCGGAGACGCCACTCCCTGAATGCCAGTCGACAACGATTCGGAGGCCGGCAGACTGACCGGCATGACCGACCACGGCTCGCGGTCGTGAGTCAGGCGCAGATCCTCGCCGCTGATCTGGTCCATACCCTTGCGCTGCTCGATCTCACCGCTCTTGGTCAGTTCGCCGGCGGTATAGGGCTCGCCAGCAACCGAGCCAACGGCCATGACGCCTGGATCGGACGGGGTCTCGCCGGCAGGCGTGGCCGCAACCGGATCCACCGTCTCGGGCCCGCGCTGGGCGCGCGGTTCCTGGCTCGGCAGTTGCGAATTCGGCTCGGTCGGGATCGACTCCGAGCCGGCCCCCACTGAGATGTCGACCCCCGCCACCGGGCCGATGGGGGTGGCGTTGGTCGCGCGCTCGGTGGTGACGGGCTCGACCGGCGCGCTGCCGGCACCGCCACCACCCTGGGCCGGCAGCACTTCGGTCGGCCGAACCACGGACGATTGCTCGACCTCGATCGGCTCGAACGGCATGGCGACCTGCTCGGACTCCATGACCTCGCCATTCGGCATCTCCTGCAGATGCTCGACCTTGGCCGCAGGAGTCTGGACGCCGTCGATCGTCGCGGTCGCCGCCAGCAGATGCGTCGACAGGGCGTTGATCGCCTGCGAGACGCGGCCCTGCATGACCTCGTCGTCCTGGTACTTCACATAGAGCGCTTCGAGCTCGTCGGGGAGGCTCGGATCGTCCATATTGGCCTCGCCGTCGATGATCTCGTCGATCCTCGCGTCGTCCGGGTTGATGTCGGGCGGAGCCTCGAGCGCGCCATCCTGGCCGCTCGGATCCGCGGCCGGCGGCGAGTCGGTCGCCGCTTCGGCTTTGCGATCACGATCAGCCTGGCGATCGGCCCGAGCCTCATCACCGAAATTCTTCAGCAAGTGCTCGTTGGCCTCGCGCTCTGCCTGAAACGCGGCTTCGGTCTCGGCCTTCGCGGCCTGCCAATCCGGCGTCGCGCGCACGTCTTCAGGCGTCAAGCCCATCGCCCCCTTGGGGAACCCTGCCATGACCTCGCCCGCCGCCTTGCTCCGTGCGCGCGCCGAATCCGCGGCCTCCTTGGCATCCTGGTATCCCGAGGGATTGGCGGGGATCTGCGACGCCACCAGATGCGCGTCAAGGCTCGGATCCGCCAGGGCGTCGCCGTTCTTCCTCGTGGCCATCACGACCTGGGTCAGGAGCTTGTACCCCTCGCCCTTGACCGCCGCAGGCTCTCGGAACGACATATCCGCGTCCATCAGGAACCGCGCGGCGCCCAGCTTTGCCATCGACTGGTTGCCGAAGTCCGTGACTTTCATCCCGGTCGCAACATGGGACACCGTATAGCCCTTGCCGGAGAATGCCTTGTGGACCGCGAGCAAGCCCGACGGGTCGAGCACCGCGTCGACGTAGGTCCGAGTGCCCTTGTCATTCACCACCGGGGCCCTGCCCTTCTTGAACTTGACCTGGGAGAGAACGAGGGACAGCGCGTTGAATGCCTCAGCAGATCGCGCCTGCTCCTGCTCGCGCTGGGCCTTCTCGGCGGCGTCCTTGTCCCGCAGCGCCTGCATCTCACCAGCGCTATCGGCCATCATCTTCTCGAGCGTACTGGTCAGGCCAATGATCGATGACTCGTTGCCCCAGCGGGCGAAGTACGGCACCAGTTCGGGCGGTGGGCCCTGCTCTGCAACTCCGTCGCCCTCCCGGTAGACGACCTTGACGTTCAAGTCGGCGTAGGCAACCTTGCCGGAGCCATCCATGTAGACCGCCGCCGGCATGCCAGGCAGCGACTGGGCGTGGTTCATGCGCAGGATGACGCTGTCGCCCAGATAGGCCAACTGCTCGGGCTGGCGAACAATGAACTTCGGCCGCAGCGCTTCGGCGCGGGCTTCGGCCCGTGCGGCCATGAGGTCGCGAGTCCAGGCGTCCTCGATCGAGCTCGACGAAATCATCCCGCCGCGAGCGACGATCTCGTAGGCCGCAATGTTGTGCTCCGCCACCTCGAACGAGGACAGTCGCGGGCCGACGCCACCCTCAAGCTCACGCATGGCGAATCGGTAGATCTTGTCTCCGGCCGCGCCGATCTCGCGGATGCCACGCACGACCAATCCATCCCGCTTCAGTCCTCCGTGGGTGCTCAGCGTCACGTTGACGATGTCGCTGACCTCCATCTGAGGCTTCGGCTCGGCCAGGCGCTGCTCGTGCTCCATCTCGGCGATCTCGATATCGCGCTCCAGGCCAGACAGCGTTTCCTGCTTCAAGGTCAGCTCGGACTTGAGCATTCCGATCGACTGGAGCCGCTCCGATCTCTTCGTGTTGGCCTTCTGGAAGGCGGCAGAGTTTCGGTCCGCCAACTTCATGACCCGCCGGGCGACCTCACGGACGTTCAGGTCCGACCCGCGCTCCGGCGCGACCACGATCGTTATGTCCTTCTTGTTCAGCATCCACTTCCACGACACCATCTCGTCCGTCGGCGCCAGTTTGGCCGGCTTCGAATCCGGGTTGTGGAAGAAGATGGTCACGGTCTGACCATCGGACAGTTCGAACAGCACCGGAACCTGGGCGACCCCAAAGCGCCGCAGCGGCTCGCCGACCTGGCTACTCAGTACGGTCAGATCGCCGCCGGCGGCGTTCATGACGCGCTCGATCTGTCCGACCTTCCGCGGCAGGGCCCGGTAGGGGATCACCAGAGCGTCGAAGATCGCGATCTGCTCGCTGTCATCGATGATGTCGGCCATGGAGAGGCTGTCGAACAGCAGGCCATCATCCGCATCGGCGGCGCGCACCGCATAGAGCACCTTGGCGATCGTGCTGCCCATCGGCTCATCGCCGACCCATTGAACCTTGTCCATGACAGGAGACCCCTCCGACGGGAATGTCTTCTCTGACACGGCACGTCGCGCCGCGTCGCTGTAGAGCCATGCCCGGAACTGGGGCACGCTCACGTTGTAGATGCTGCCGAGGCCGCGCCAGCCGCGGTCGTAGCTCATCTGGTAGGCCGAGACGGCGGACTCCTCATCGGGGAAGCCCATCATGACCTTCGTCTCATCGAACCGACCATCGATCACCTGATTGACGACCCACACCCGATCGCTCTCCGGATATGCCCCGACGAAGACGTCAACAGCATCACCGTCGGCCCCGGTGGTGCCGGCGAAGTAGCCGTAGTGAGCGGCCATGCGATTCGACCAGGTCTTGCCGCTCCCCGATTTGCCGGATCGAATCGTTCCTCGCGGATTCTCGATCCTGATCGGCATGCCCTGGACGACGATGTCGCCCATTCGGTAGTTGCCGGCCAGCTTCTGGGCTTCGGTCGGCTCCGGATGGCTGTTCCAACCGGTGGCAGCACCGTTTGCGCCGACCTCAGACCGTGCGAATGCGTCGTCAAGGCATGGAAAGCAGGACGTCAGGGCAGCACTGGCGATGGCATCCAGGGAAAGGCCTGCGGACTCGTCATCCGGTCCGTTGATCAGCCGCAGAGAACTCGCCGGTACCGATTCGGCCACCGAGTAGGTAGGCCCAGAAGAATTGGACTGCCTCGGGTCGACGCGAATGGCGACGTCATAGACTCCGCCGGCTGGGCTCGCGGCGTAGCCAACTGCGAATCCGCGGACCGAGAATGGATCCTCTCCCTCCGACGGCTGCATCCGCAGATAAACGGCCTGGGAATACTGTATCGGGCCCGGCCATACATCGCGCCCGGTCTGGGCTCGCCATACCCGATCGCGGTCGAATACTTCTGACTCGGCCAGCACTTTACGACCGATGTACGGCATAGGGGCCCCATTTCTAGACCCCGACATTGTCGAAGTCCCGTCTCGGCGAGGCCGGCGGACTTTTCCGGCTCAGTCGATCAGAACGACTGGACCGAGAACAGGCCCTGGCGGCGGTCCACCCAACCGACCGAGTACCCGAACGGGACCGAGAGCCCGCCGGCCAATACCGCCTCCGAGAAGCATGTCACCGTGCCGCTCGCCTGATCGCGCCGGATCTCCTCGGATCGCTCGATCGCCACAACCGGCAGTCCGATCAATGCAGTCGTCTTGGCGGTCGCGGCCTGCACCGCCCCTGCCAGCACTTGGCCATCCCCGCACTCAAGGCGAGAACTCGCCGCCTGCGCCACCATGCACGCGGTCAGCATGAGGGCGCAAAGCGGGACCCAGGCCGACACCATCGTCGAGATGAAGAGAGCTCTACGCATGACACAACCTCCAGTCCGAATTGCACGGATTGCCGCACAGACCGGGCCGCGCGAGCAAATCTATGGATTCCGCTCCTGATCGTCGATCGCTGGGATGTAGCCCAACTCGTCGCGTGGGTTCAGGATGTAGCGCTGAGTGAAGGGCGGGATGTTGACGCCGCCCTCGATATCGACCACCTCGTACACAAGCCGGATGTCCGCCCCCGGGACGATCACCACGAGATCCTGCTTCTTCGGTGCGAAGAACCCGGGGTCTGCCGGATCCAGAACGCATTCGATCATGGCCCGGACCTCGGGCGATGCCTCTCCGAGGGAATCCCGACGGTCGGCCATCGCAACGGCCTGATACGGCTCGCCGAACAGCAGGCGCGCCTCGCCGACCTCCGCCCAGTCGATCTCGTCCTCCTCGTCACTCGATAGCATCGCGATCCCGCCGATCGTCGGGCCGCCGCCCTCTTCGTCTGGCGGCGAGTCCTGGCGCAGGACCACCTTGCGAAGGATCGAGCAATCCATGGTGTTCGGATGACGCAACACGAACTGGCGCTTAGCCTTGTTGATCTGGATCGGAACAGAATTGAGCATCGTCAGCCCTTCACCTCACTGCTCTTGAGCGCCTTCATGACCTGCGCGTAGGCCTCAGGCGTAATCGCTCGCTGCGCCAGAAGCTTCTGCATGGTTTGCTCGGTGGCCTTCAATGCACCTGCTGCCGACCTCTTCGCCTTGGCGGCCTGCTTCTTCGCTAGCTTCTCGGCAGCTGCAGTGACGGCGGCGACGACCTTTCCACCGCGCTTCGCGGCATTGACGATCCGCTCCTCGGTGGTGCGGATGACCTTGGCTGACCTGGCCGCCCTGTCGTCGTGTTCGCGGGTGTCACGCTTGGAGGCAATGACAGCGGTCCGTTCGTTGAGCGTCTTCCGCTGCCGATCGATCGCCGTGGCGATGAAGCCGCGGAACAGGCCCGAGTCCAGGTTGTGGCAGGCCCTCAGCACATGCTTGCAGCCGCAGGCGTAGACAAGCCTCGGGTTCGTGAAACGCGGGTACGCCGGCTCCGGCCGCCCGTGCACGAACTTCCCGATCGTCGCGATGTAGCGCAGCCGGAACCGGAAATCCTCGCAGTCGCACTCAAGGGTGATCGGCCCTCCGCTCACAAAGCGGGCCATGTCGATCGGTCGCTTCGGGCTGGCGACCGCGGCCGGCATGTTCAGCAGGCCGAAGGTCACGAAATGGCGGCTGTGGCCACTGTCAGGGCCGGCATTGGTCACGACCTGAAGGTCAGATCCAACGAGTTTGATCGGCGCCGCCGTATGGATCTGCGCGTTTGACCGCGCCCTGATCGCCGGGATGGTGGTGTCGATCACCTGGCGGGCGGTGATTCCGCCCTTGAACTTCCGCCCCAGGGCCGCCGCATTGCGGCGGAACACATCGAGGTCCTTCTGGGTGATCGGCCGGGACTTGCCATCCAGTGTGGTGACCAGCAGGCGCGCAAAGTCGTAGTCGCCGGCGAGTTCGTCGACCGACAGTGTCCTCGACGCCCCGGCGACCCGGCTCTCCCGCTCGGCCTTCGCTCGAGCCCGGACCGTCGACAGCGCGCGGGTGATGTCGACCCGCAGTGCCTGCTTCTTGTGGTCAGCCACGGCGGCGCGCCTGATTGATGAATCCGGCCCGATCCTTGAGCGCCTTCATCTGATCGGGCGTCGGGAGCACCAGCAGGCGCTCGGTCATCTCGTACTCCGGGCTGTCGAATCCGGCCGCAGCTTGGATCGTCAGGAACTCCTCGCGCGATCCGTAGACCCGCGACGCAACCAGAGTCAGATCGAAGCGCTCATCGGGCCTTGTCTGGTACCGGATCGCCGGCTGCCATGACTTCGTCCTGGCGCTGAACTCGCGCACCAGCTGGAAGTAGCGGGCGGCCGCGGTCGACTGGCGGTCAATCTCAGGCACGGCTCTTGATCATGTGCTGCATGGCGGCGATGCCCAGCATGCTCAGACCGTCGTAGTCGACCGACAGATACCCATCCTCGTCCGTGATCACGAGATCCGCCAGGATCGGATGCTTCTTGGCCGCCTCCTGGATCTGCTGGGCAATCACGCCGGCGCGCAGTCTCAGGTCCGACACTTCCTCAGGCATCCCGAGAATCTCCGGAGCGGCCGGCGGCCATTCTCCGGTTCGGGCCGCGTTCTCGCACGCCAGGCTGTGCTGCTCACGTCGCCGGCGATTCTCGGCATCGATCTGCCCTCGGATCCTCTCGATTCGACCGCCGTAAGGCTTCCACCGGAATGCGGCGATCTGGACGTCGAGAATCGCCACGTAGGCATCCTCAAGGTCAATCGGCGCGATGTCCTGCTTGTGCCTCTCGTCCGATGCCTGATCGAACGCGGTCGCGGTGATCCGACCATTGGCGTTCAGCGCGACCGCTCCGTAGGTGCCAAGCTGGATGAGCACGGCTGCGCCGGCCTGCCCGCCGGCTTTCGAAAACAAGGCCGCCGCGTTGGATCCAGTGCCCGTCGCCGATGCAAGGATGGCGTATCCGTTCGTGCCCGCGGAGTGGAAGAAGCTCCCTGCGTTGCCCGTGCTTCCACTACCCTGCTTCAAACCCTGGACGCCGTCTCCTGCCCCGTTCTCCAAGATGAATAGGCCGGCCGATCCAATCCCGGCGTTCGTTTTATAGCCCTGGACCCCGTTTCCTGCGCCGGAGCCACGCTTCCACCCAGCAACCCCCGACCCGACGCCGGTGCCCTGGCTGTCGCCGTAGACCCCGTCACCCGCGCCGGTGCCGGATCGTCTTCCGGATACCCCTGC
>JACCDZ010829234.1_pt1 | contig 10711 bp, 8 predicted proteins | sample 7449551 | NCBI WGS metagenome assembly JACCDZ01 (sample SAMN15323452, study PRJNA562643) | freshwater metagenome | isolation source: river surface water | place: USA:Blue River Watershed | collected 2017-08-18
ACGTTTACGAGACCGATGAAACCATCAAGGCGAAGAAGCGCCCGATCATCATCATCACCTCGAACAACGAAAAGGAACTGCCGGACGCCTTCCTGCGCCGCTGCTTCTTCCACTACATCGCCTTCCCGGACCGCAAGACCCTGCAGACCATCGTTGATGTGCACTACCCGAACATCAAGGCCGACCTGGTCAGCGAAGCGCTGGACGTGTTCTTTGATGTGCGCAAGGTGCCGGGCCTGAAGAAGAAGCCTTCCACCAGCGAACTGGTCGACTGGTTGAAGCTGCTGATGGCCGACAATATCGGCGAAGCCGTGCTGCGTGAACGCGATCCGACCAAGGCCATTCCACCGCTGGCCGGTGCGCTGGTGAAGAACGAGCAGGATGTGATGTTGCTGGAGCGTCTGGCATTCATGGCGCGTCGCGGCAGCCGTTGATTGCAGCTGTTGTAGGGTGGGTTAGCGCAGCGTAACCCACCAACCAGCCGCCAGGCTGGCCAAGGCGATGCCTGTGGCATCGATGGTGGGTTACGCCGCTGAGCGGCTAACCCACCCTACGGTAATTCATGAGGGCGGATAGATGCTGCTCAACCTGTTCAACGAAATGCGCGCAGCCAAGGTGCCGGTCTCGGTGCGTGAGCTGCTCGACCTGATCAATGCGCTGAAGCAGCGGGTGATCTTTGCCGATATGGACGAGTTCTACTATCTGGCACGCACCGTACTGGTCAAGGACGAACGGCATTTCGACAAGTTCGACCGTGCTTTCGGCGCCTATTTCAACGGCCTGCAAAACCTCAACGAGCACCTGGAAGCACTGATCCCCGATGAGTGGCTGCGCAAGGAATTCGAGCGCCTGCTGACCGACGAAGAACGCGCGCAGATCCAGTCCCTTGGCGGACTGGACAAGCTGATCGAAGAATTCAAGAAGCGTCTGGAAGAACAGAAAGAGCGCCATGAAGGCGGCAACAAGTGGATCGGCACCGGTGGCACCAGCCCGTTCGGCTCGGGCGGTTTCAACCCCGAAGGTATCCGCGTCGGCGATGCCGGCAAGCGTCAGGGCCGCGCGGCCAAGGTCTGGGATCAACGCGAATACAAGAACCTCGATGACTCAGTCGAGCTGGGCACGCGCAACATCAAGGTGGCCCTGCGCCGCCTGCGCAAGTTTGCCCGTGAAGGAGCGGCAGAAGAGTTCGATCTCGGCGGCACCATCGACCACACTGCCAAGGACGCCGGCCTGCTGAATATCCAGATGCGTCCGGAGCGGCGCAACAAGGTCAAGCTGCTGATCCTGTTCGACATCGGCGGCTCGATGGATGCACACGTCAAGGCCTGCGAGGAGCTGTTTTCTGCCTGCAAGACCGAGTTCAAGCACCTGGAGTACTACTACTTCCACAATTTCATTTATGAATCGGTGTGGAAGAACAACCTGCGCCGCAGTTCAGAGCGTTTTGCCACGCACGATCTGCTGCACAAGTACGGCCCGGACTACAAAGTGATCTTCATCGGTGATGCCGCCATGGCGCCCTACGAAATCACCCAGGCCGGCGGCAGCGTCGAGCACTGGAACGAGGAAGCCGGTTACATCTGGATGAAGCGCTTCGTGGAAAAATTCAAGAAGCTCATCTGGATCAACCCCTACCCCAAGGATTCCTGGGGCTACACCTCTTCCACCGGGCTGGTCCGCGAACTGGTTGAAGACCATATGTACCCGCTGACCCTGCAAGGTCTCGAAGAAGGCATGCGCTACCTGTCCAAATAAGCACAGCAAGCAAGGTACGCAGTTCTGCCGTGACGGCCCGACTCAGACCGGACTCGAGTGCGTTTGGCGACTGCCCGGGGCGCATCTGGCAACCGACCACAGCCTGGCGAGGTCGCAGGTACGGGCTTCCAGCTCTGCAGCGGTATGGCTCAAGGCCTGAGACAGCGTTACAGGTCCCGGTGCAAGGCTGAACGCGGCGTCAATCCCGGCGGCATACAGCGTCTGGTAATCCAGCCCCAGACTGCCAGCCAGCGCCACCACCGGCACCCCGGCCTGACGGGCTATTCGGGCCACGCCGATGGGGGTCTTGCCATGCAGGCTCTGGCTTTCCAGCCGCCCTTCCCCGGTAATCAGCAGATCGGCACCTTGCAGGGCATCCGCCAGCCCTGTTACACGGGCCACCAGCTCCACACCCGGGCAGAAGGCTGCGGCAAGAAATGCCTTCAAGGCAAAGCCCAGACCGCCCGCAGCTCCAGCTCCCGGCTGATCCCGAGAGTCCTGACCAAGCGTCTGGGCAGCGCAGTCTGCGAAGTGCGCTAATGCGGCGTCCAGCAAACGAACTTGATCTGCGCTGGCACCTTTTTGCGGGCCGAAAACCGCCGACGCGCCGCCAGGGCCGCACAGCGGATTATTCACATCGACAGCCACCTGCACCTGCACCTGCTGCAAGCGCTTATCCAGATAGCGCAGATCAATCCGATCCAAACCGATCAATGCAGCACCACCTGGCTCAAGCTCGTCACCCCGAGCATTGAGCAGCCTGACGCCCAATGCCTGCAGCATGCCGGCGCCGCCATCGTTGCAAGCACTGCCGCCCAGACCGACAACAATGCGTGTTACACCGGCATCAATTGCCGCCATCAGCAATTCACCCAGCCCACGGCTGCTGGCGCGGCAGACATCCCGCTCTGCGGGTTCCAGCAGATGCAGACCGCAGGCGGCGGCCGCCTCGATGACCGCACTGCCGTCCGCCAGCAAGCCCCAGTGCGCCTCAACCGGCGCGCCAAGAGGGCCGCATACCGGCGTACTGCGACGCTCACCGCCCAGCGCTGCGAGCACGACATCCACCGTCCCCTCCCCGCCGTCAGCCATTGGCCGCAGCACCAGTTCAGCATCCGGATAGACCTGCGCCCAACCGCGTGCAATAGCTGCCGCCACCTGCGCAGCGCATAGGCTTTCCTTGAATGAATCGGGGGCAATCACGACTTTCATGACCTTAAGCACTCTGTCTGCAGGACAATGGGGGTTGATGCTACACAGCGTGGCATCTGCGCAGTAGCATGGCGGGCATTACCGACCCGCGGCAACTGTTGAGCAACACTTCAGCAAGGGGCTTGCGGACCATTCAGGAATAACCATGTCTGACCTGATTCTGCACCACTATGCAATGTCGCCCTTCTCGGAAAAGATCCGCCTCATGCTCGGCTATACCGGGCTCAACTGGCAGTCTGTTATCACCCGCGAAATGCCGCCACGGCCGCAGTTGGCGATACTGGCCGGCGGCTACCGGAAAATTCCGGTGGCGCAAATCGGTGCGGATATCTTTTGCGACTCCAGAACCATCGCCGCCGAAATCGCCGCGCTGTCCGGCAAAGCGGAACTGGCGCTGGAAAACTGCCCGGCCGCGCAACAGGAATATGTCAGCGAAGTCGATCTTGAGGTGTTTTTTGCCTGCGTCATGGCGGCCAGTACCAAAGCCATGCGCCAGAAGTTTTTCCAGTCACTGTCGCTGCCAGACATGGCGCGCTTTCTCTGGGACCGCATCAATATGGGGCGCAAGGCAGCCATCAAGATCGCCGGCATGCGCGACGCCTCCGGCCTTGTCAGACAGCACCTTGCAGACGTCGAAGGACGCCTGAAACAGCCCTATCTGTTCGGCAAAAAGCCCACCCATGCAGACTTTTCCACTTACCACAGCCTGTGGTTCTTGCGCGAACTGGCAGAATCACCCTTGCTTGACGGCCAGCCCAAGACCCTCACCTGGATGAACCGCATGCAGGCCTTTGGCCACGGCGGGCGCCGTGAAATCAGTGCCGAGCAAGCGATCAACATTGCCAAGCGCTCGACTCCGCGCAGTATCGCAGCGCAGTACCAGAGCGATCCGCAGATTGGCCAACGGGTCTCGATTGCGCCTTCGGATTACGGGCAGATAGCCACCAGCGGGCGACTGGTTGGCGTTACTCCGGCCAGCTGGATAATTTCCCGTGAGGAACCTGCTGCGGGGACCGTGCATGTGCACTTCCCGCAAAACGGTTTTACCCTGAGGCGAGAATGAGACGTCGTCCCCTTCAACTGAAACAGGCCACCAGCGTATTGATCACCATCAAGCACAAAGCTGCTCGTAGCGGCCTGCTGGCGACGCTGCTTGCCTTCGGGGGCTGTGCCACCTTGCCGCCCGAGCGGCCGGAAGATATTTGCGAGATTTTCCGCGAAAAACCCGACTGGTATGAAGCTGCCGAGGATTCAACCGAGCGCTGGGGCACGCCTGCGTTCGTCAACATGGCCATGATGTATCAGGAATCCAGCTTCAAGGAGGATGCTCAGCCCCCGATGCAGTATTTCCTCTGGATCATTCCTGTCGGTCGCGCCAGCAGCGCCTATGGCTATGCCCAGGCCAAGGATGAAACCTGGGAGGATTACCAGGACGCTACGGGTAACAGCTTTGCCGACCGGGACGATTTCGCCGACGCCATCGACTTCATGGGCTGGTACACCAGTAAAACCCAGCAGGTGAATGGTGTATCCAAATGGGATGCCTACAACCAGTACCTGAATTACCACGAAGGCTGGGGCGGCTATCGCAATGGCAGCCACCGGTACAAAGCCTGGCTATTGCCGGTGGCCGGCAAGGTTGACCAGCGCTCCAGACGCTACGCCATGCAACTGCACAGTTGCCGGCAAGAACTGGAAGACGACTGGTTCTGAATCCGCAAATCATCGGCCGGAGAACGCCCCTGCAACTGATTTCTGCAGAGCCCCGGCAAGCAGTCGGACACCAACGATCAAGCTCGACAGACTGCCAGATGCCGCCATCAAAGCAGAAACCGGCCCAACATTCGGCGTGCGGTTTCAAGGTGTTCGTCTACTCTGACGGCAGGTTTCGCACCGGGCATCGGTGAAGGTTATTCACAGCAATGTAACGTGCGTTGGCGAGCATTGTGTGACGGCCATTTCTGTTGTTTGAGACGGCCACAATCGTGTTGCAATTAACACGGAAAACCCGCACGATTGAGCGCGTGCGAGGTTCAATCAAGATCCCGTTCCAGTGCGTCTGGGCGTAGTGCCCGGCGTATTTTTCAAGGAGGACTACATGGCTGCTGCAGAACAGAAAATGTCGCGGATGGCGCTTACGGCCATGGTGGTCGGAGGCATGGTCGGGGCGGGAATTTTCTCGCTTCCAAGAACCTTCGCCGGTGCAACCGGACCGCTCGGCGCGCTGATTGCCTGGGTCATCGCCGGTACCGGTATGTATATGCTGGCGCGGGTGTTTCAGTCGTTGGCCGAGCGCAAACCTAACATCGATGCTGGCGTGTTCGCTTATGCCAAAGAAGGTTTTGGTGATTACCCGGGCTTTTTGTCTGCTTTCGGTTACTGGATCGGCAGCTGTATCGGCAACGTGTCTTACTGGGTGCTGATCAAATCCACCTTGGGTGCGTTCTTTCCGGTGTTCGGCGATGGCAATACGGTGATCGCCATCGCTGTGGCTTCGCTCGGCATCTGGATGTTTCACTTCCTGATTTTGCGCGGAGTACAGCAAGCTGCCTTTATCAACAGCGTAGTCACGGTTGCCAAGATCATTCCGATCCTGGTGTTTATCGTGCTGCTGATTTTCGCCTTCAAAATCGATCTGTTCAGCATGAATTTGTACGGCGGCGACCTCACGGCAGGACTGTTCGAGCAGGTCAAGGCAACCATGCTGGTCACCGTGTTTGTATTTATCGGTATTGAAGGTGCCAGCGTGTACTCACGTTTCGCCAAAGAGCGCACCGACGTCGGCAAGGCCACCATCCTGGGCTTCATCGTGGTGACCGGCCTGATGGTACTGGTTTCCATACTGCCTTATGCCGTACTGGAGCGCGCTGAAATTGCCGGCATGCGCCAGCCATCGATGGCGGGTGTACTGGAGTCGGTGGTCGGTCCTTGGGGAGCCATTTTTGTCAGCGTTGGCCTGCTCATTTCCGTGTTGGGCGCTTACCTGGCCTGGGCGCTGATCTGTGCAGAAGTGATGTTTGCAGCCGGCAAGTCCAAAGACATGCCGGCGATGTTTTCCAAGGTCAACAAGAACAAAGTGCCAGTAACGGCGCTCTGGGTGACCAGCATTATCATCCAGATAATCGTTATAACCACTTACTGGTCGCGTGATGCCTTCGCGCTGATGCTTAACCTGACCAGCGCCACCACCTTGATTCCGTACCTGTTTGTGGCAGCTTACGGCCTGATGATTGCCAAACGCGGCGAAACCTATGAGGTGCGTCCGGAAGAACGCAAGCGTGATTTGCTGCTCGCCACCTTTGCGGTGCTGTACACCTTGTTTATGATTTATGCCGGCGGTTTGAAGTTCATCCTGTTGTCGGCGGTGTTGTTTGCGCCGGGCACTATTTTGTACTTCATTGCACGCCGTGAGCAGGGCAAGGCAGTGTTCGATAAAACCTCGGATTGGGTCATCTTCGCTGTGATTGCCGCGGCGGCTGTCTATGGCGTCTACGGCCTGGCGACGGGCTCTATCTCTATTTAACCAAGGGAGTTGATCATGACAAATGCAAGTGAAGTCAAATTTGGCGTGCACTCGGAAGTCGGCCAGCTGCGCAAAGTGATGGTCTGCGCACCCGGCCGTGCGCATGCACGACTGACCCCGAGCAACTGCGATGAGCTGCTGTTCGATGATGTTATGTGGGTCGAGAACGCCAAGCGAGATCATTTCGATTTCATCAACAAGATGCGTGACCGTGGCGTGGATGTGGTCGAAATGCACAGCCTGCTGGCTGAGACAGTCGCGATCCCCGAAGCCAAGAAGTGGATTCTTGACCATCAGGTGGTGCCCAATCAGGTCGGTTTGGGCTTGGTCGACGAGATTCGCAGTTACCTTGAGGGGTTGGCGCCGCGTGATCTGGCCGAAACGCTGATTGGCGGCTTGTCGACTGATGAATTCCCTGAGACTTTCGGCGGTGAAACCCTCAAGCTGGTGCGTGAAGCCGCCGGTGTGACCGAATACCTGCTGCCGCCGCTGCCGAATACCTTGTACACCCGTGACACCACCTGCTGGATTTACGGCGGGGTTACGCTTAACCCGCTGTACTGGTCGGCGCGTCACGAAGAGACCATCCTCACCACCGCTATTTATAAGTTCCATCCCGATTTTGCCGGCAAGGTCAAAGTCTGGTGGGGCGATCCGACCGAAGACCATGGCATGGCCACCTTGGAGGGCGGCGATGTAATGCCGATCGGCAAGGGTAACGTGCTGATCGGCATGAGCGAGCGGACCTCGCGCCAAGCCATTAGCCAGTTGGCCGCAACCTTGTTCAAGCAAGGCGCGGCGGAGCGGGTCATAGTTGCAGCCATGCCTAAGCTGCGTGCGGCCATGCACTTGGACACCGTGTTCACCTTTGCTGATCGCGACTGCGTGCTGCTTTACCCCGACATCATGGACCACGTCAGCACCTTCTCCTACCGCCCAAGCGACAAGCCAAGCGGTATCGAACTGGTCAAGGAAAAGGGCCGCTTCACGGATGTCGTTGCGCAATCACTCGGCCTGAAGAAGCTGCGTGTGGTTGAAACCGGCGGCAACGCTTACATGCGCGAACGTACTCAGTGGGACAGCGGCGCTAACTTGGTGTGCGCATCGCCCGGTGTGGTGTTTGCCTACGACCGTAACGTGCACACCAACACCCTGTTGCGCAAAGAGGGGATCGAAGTGGTCACCATCGTCGGCTCGGAACTCGGCCGTGGCCGTGGCGGCGGCCATTGCATGACCTGCCCGATCAGCCGTGATGCGGTAGATTTCTAAGCGAAGTCTGCAACAGCAACCGCCGCCATTTTTGGCGGCGGTTTTGCTTGTGCTAGTGACTGCTCGTTAAGCGGCAGACAAGCGCTAAGCTCAAACGCTGCATGTATCGCCGTGATATGAACATTAACCGAGGTTTATTTGAATGCTCAGTTTTATTCGCAGACCTAACACGCCGCAACCATTGTCGCTGTTTGAGGCGATCATTCCGGTCGTTTGCTTGGTTATCTTGGTTGCCTTGTCTTATTTTTTATTTGGTGATGCCGGTGCCGGTGGCCCTAACCAGGTTGCGCTGGTTACCGCGACGATGATTGCGGTATTTATCGGCTGGCGTCGTGGTCACTCGCTTGAGTCGCTGGGTAAAGCGGCCACTGATAGCGTGTCCACCGGCATTGGCGCGATCTTTATTCTGTTCGCGGTCGGCGGCCTGATTGGCACTTGGGCACTCAGCGGTACGCTGGTGGCCATGGTTTATTACGGCTTACAGCTACTTAATCCAGATTACTTCTTCGTCACCGCGTGCGTGATCAGTGCCATCGTCTCGGCCAGCATTGGTAGCTCTTGGACGGTGGTCGGCACCATCGGCGTCGGCTTTATGGGCATCGCCGTGAGCATGGGCTTGAACCCGGCGATAGCGGCGGGCGCGGTGATCTCGGGTGCCTACTTTGGCGATAAGTCGTCGCCACTGTCGGATTCGGCCAACCTGTCTGCGGCCGCTGCCGGTGTCGATCTGTATCAACATATCCGTGAGACGCTGCTGACCTCGCTAATGGCCTTGTCGCTCTCGTTAGTGTTTTTCTTTATGTTGGGTGAGCCCGGAGATTTCGACGCCACCGATAAAATTGCCGCGATTCAACACTCATTTCAGCCACAGTTGGTGATGTTTGTACCGCTGGTGGTGGTGATTTTGTTGGCATTGCTGCGTTTTCCGCCCTTTACCGCGATTTTCCTCGGCTCGATTGCTGGTGGTCTGCTGGCGGCGGTTATGGCCCCTGAGCGGGTACTGGCTTTTGCCGCTGCCGACGAGGGGATTCCACGCTGGCTGGCGTTACTGGAAGGCGTGTGGTTAGCCTTGGCCAGTGGCTATACTTCAACCTCGGGCTTTGCCCCGATGGATATGCTGGCCTCGCGGGGCGGCATGGAGAGCATGCTCAACACCATCTGGCTGATTATCAGCGCGCTGGCCTTTGGCGGGGTGGTGGAGAAAGTCGGCGTGCTTGACCGCCTGATCTCCCCGATTATTCAGAAAGCCAAATCCGATGGTGCACTGGTTGCTTCACTCTCGACTTCGATTGTGGCAACCAATGTCGTCACCGCAGACCAGTACATTGCCATTGTATTGCCAGGCCGGATGTTCAAGTCGGCATTTGCCCAGCGTGGCTTGGCACCGGTGGTGTTGTCACGCGCCGTCGGGGATACCGCCACACCCACCTCGGCGCTGATTCCGTGGAACAGCTGCGGGGCATACATGGCTGCCACCCTGGGAATTGCGACCTGGAGTTACGCACCCTATGCGGTGTTCTGTTTTATCAGTCCGCTGTTGACCATAGCGCTGGCTTACGCAGGGTTTCGCATGTTGCGCTTGTCTGGCGACGCAACCGAAGCGGTGCGCCCAAGCTGAAAGCCCATGTGCAGGCCGGGGTGGGCCTGCACATGACAGCAGCTGCAACCGGGCGGCGGCTCAGCTGATAAAAGTGACGACGCCGGTTTTCAGGTCGTACATGCTGCCGACAATCTTGATCGCCCCGCTCTTTTCAAGATTGGCCAGAACCTCACTGCCATTACGCAGTTCGCTGATGGTATGCAGCACATTGCTGGTGGCCACAGCATCGACAAAAGCATCGTTCTTGCCTGTTCTGTCGCCGTTGTATTGGGTTGCCTCAATCGCCGGCTTGATCTTGTCCAGGAGGCCGGTAAGGCTGCCCAGCTTGACGCCGTCAATGGCGCCGCGCACTGCGCCACAGGCTGTATGCCCCATGACCAGAACGACTTTGGCGCCGGCTGCAGCACAAGCAAACTCAAGACTGCCAATCAAATCACTGTTGGCAATATTGCCGGCAATACGCGCATTAAAGGCTTCGCCAATCCCTGTATCCAGCAGAATTTCCGCCGGGGCGCGCGAGTCAATGCAACTCAGAATGACCGCCGCCGGGTATTGCCCGTCGGCACTGGCGCGCTTCTGTGCGAGATAGTCGTGAGCCTGTGCTTGTCCGGCCAGAAAGCGCTGGTTTCCGGCTTTGAGCTGTGCCAGTACCTGTTCCGGCGTCATCGCATCACGCTCTGCCTGAGTCAGTGCCTCGGCATAAACCACACTGCTGGTGCTGCCAAACACGGCCGCTGCAGCAGTAACACCCAAGGCCAGCTTCAACGCATTGCGGCGACTGCCATCAATCTGTTCGCTGGTGCAGCATGTGTGCAGACTTTTCATATTGAGCCCTCATCTGGATTCGAGACAAATCATCGAATGAATTTACTCATCGAGTGTAACACATTGCTTTTTCAGGGAAACCGCAAAGCCCGCATTTTCAGCAGGCTCACTGGTTGGGTGGCGAAACCTGCGTCGGCACTCAGGCCAGTGCTTTGGCTTTGAGCTGGGCAAACTCTTCTGCGGTGATTGCACCGCTATCAAGCAAAGCCTTGGCCTCGCCAATCTGCTCTACGGATGACTTGCCGGCCACTTGCCGAATGTAGGCGTCGGTGTCCGATTTGGCTTGCTCGATCGCCGCCCGTTGACGACTGGCCATGCCCGCGCCGTGCCGAACGATGTAGATCAGTGCCGTAAACATCGGCACAAAAATCAGCCCAACGATCCAGAATGCCTTGTAAATGCTGCGTGTTTCAGAATTGCGAAACAGATCGCCAACAATCTGAAACAACACCAGCAGGTAGGCGATAAAGATGAAGCTCGACAGTATTAACCAGATGGAATCCCAGAAATTGCTCATGCCGGTACAG
>JACCDZ012100428.1_pt1 | contig 10710 bp, 7 predicted proteins | sample 7449551 | NCBI WGS metagenome assembly JACCDZ01 (sample SAMN15323452, study PRJNA562643) | freshwater metagenome | isolation source: river surface water | place: USA:Blue River Watershed | collected 2017-08-18
TTCAGCCCGAGGCGCCACAACTTGGCAAGGCACAAAGTGACGATGAAAAAATGGCTGAGACCGTACGAAAATCAAACGCCTTTAATAGTGGGCCAAAGATGTGATAATAGCCATGACATTCATTCAACAAGAGATAACCCTATGAAATTTATCACGGCATTGGTATTGGCACTCTGTCTATTAAGCCCCGCAGTTCAGGCGGAGACCACTTTATTTGGTCTCACCTTGGGTAAATCGACCTTGCAGGAAGTTGAAAAGCACTACAGCCTCCAATACAAAGATACAGCTTCAGGATTACCTGGTAGTTGGAATTTTTATCACGTCACTGGCAATCAATTTAATGTGCCACAGCTTCGACATGCCACCCTGTACTTTGATGGAAATCAACGACTAGGCAAGATTTTGTTTTCTTTCCCGCCCTCACTCGATCAGTACATCGCCTTACGAACTGAAATGGATAAGCAATACCCGCGCATTAAGATGGCGCCCTTCGAATCCGAGCCCTTGCTGCGGGATAAAACCGAGTACCAAAACACCACCACCAAGGTACACCTTGAGTACAGCGATTACGGCACATGGCTGATATTTACCGACCTCAAATATTTTGAGGCTGTCCAAAAACTCAAAGCACAACATAAAGCACAACAAGCGCTCCCGCCCCAGAAGGAACCCCAAACATGACATTGAGTCCTAAACGCACCAAGAGCAGTAACTACACCCGTGGTGGACAAATTCTGTTCCACAACCTACGGATGTTTATTCAGGTCAACGCTGTACTCATCCGTTGGACATGCTTTGGCGTCATCTTACTCACGGCATTACTTGCCTATCTTTTTATGGATAAAGAGACCCTTGCAGGCACGTATTACTACTGGATTAATAACACCGTCAGAGTATTTAGACCTGAAGACCATATTATTCATACCGAGTGGCAGGGCCGCGTTTATACCAGTACGTTGGGTGAGCAACTCCGTAATCCGGTCTTGATTGATGCCAATTTTCGCTTTTGGCTATGGCTGCAAATTTACTTTTTGATTAGCAGCGTCATCGGCATGGTGTTTTTAATTTCCGCCATGTGGTACTTCAGGAAAAAAGGCGATGAGCAAACCGATGAGCATTTCATTCGTGGGATGCAAAAAGCGACGCCTGAGGAACTGGCTAAGCAGCTTAAAAAAGCCAAAAACCAATCCGATTTCAAACTCGATGGTCTCGCCATCTTTAAGCAGAAGTTCGAAGTCCAACACATGCTCATCGATGGGACAACCGGTGCAGGAAAGTCCGTTGCCCTGCGTAAAATGCTGACATGGATTAAAGCTCGAGGCGATAAGGCCATCATTTACGACAAAGGCTGCACCTTTGTGAGTAAATTTTATAACCCTGCTACTGATGTATTACTTAACCCGTTTGATGAGCGTTGTGCGTACTGGGATGTATGGTGTGATGCGCACGAACCCGCTGATTTTGAAAACATGGCCAGCGCGCTTATTCCACAGCACGGCGAAGGCGATCCATTTTGGGTACAGTCCGCCCGTACCATATTTTCCTCAACTGCCTTTAAGATGCTCAGCGAACCCGAAAAAAATCGCACAACTGAGCGCCTGTTGGAGCTGATGTTAACCAGTGAACTGGAATCCTTAAGTGAATACCTTAAAGGCACTGAGTCGGCCTCACTCGTATCTGACAAAATCCAAAAAACGGCCATTTCAATTAAATCGGTATTGGCCGCGTATATTAAATCACTGCGTTTTCTTGCTGGACTCGATGAAGCCTCTGAATCCGGTCAAATGCTTCGCCGCCGCTTTTCTATTCGTGAATGGGTCAGAAATGACGCAGAAAAGGGATTCTTATTTCTCTCGAGTAACGCCCAACAACACGCCTCATTGCGCCCCTTAATTTCGATGTGGTTGTCCATTGCTTCGACCGCCATCTTAGAACAAGAGGAAAACCCCGACCGCAGAATTTGGGTGATCATGGACGAAGCCCCCAGTTTGCATAAATTACCCGAGCTTGCCGAAACCATCGCTGAAGTGCGCAAATTCGGCGGCTGTTACGTCATTGGCATTCAATCATTTGCCCAGCTTAAAAAAGTCTATGGCGAAAATGCCGCGCTTGAAATGTTCGACTTGCTTAACACCCGTCTCTTTTTCCGCTCACCTTCTGATGCAATGGCCAAGATTTCATCCAAAGACCTCGGGGAGCAAGAAGTCGATGTATCAAAAGAGCAATACAGCTACGGTGCTAATGAACTCAGAGACGGTGTGTCGTTAGGGCACCAAACGATCACCCGCCCTGTCGTTACCGCATCAGAAATTATGCAGTTAGAGGATTTACAATTTTGGTTACGTACACCAGGTAATTATCCCGTTGTTCGCGTGGATATGGTGTTTGATCAAATGCGCTCCCTATGCCCACCCTTTATCAAGCGTTCGTATGAACCCTCTGAAAAAATGAAACAGTTGGAGTGGAACCTCAATTATCACCAATTTAGCGCCGTTCAGTTTATTGATAAAGCGGATAAATCGAAGCTGCAAAGCATCCACGACACGATGTATGAAGGGGATGACAACGAAGAAGAACGCAAAATGGAAGTGATGCGCATGACCGCGCTTGCAGAAAAAACCGATGCGGTCGCCCAACAGTTAATCGATGCAAAAAAATCCAAGCCGTCCCAACAATCCCGCTCTGAAGCCGATGAGAAAAAAGCCCTCAAAGAGCAGGAAGCCGCCAATCAACACATTGAAGCGGCAAGAAGGAACGAAGAAATGCAAATCATGAAACATGAACCCGAAGAAATGCAAATCGCGTCTGTCGAAGACGCAGAAATTGGTTAAATATTGTTTTTAAAAGCGCTCTAACGAAAAGGAAATGCGTATGAATTCGCCACTAAGTCATTCTATAACGGAATTTGAAGAAGCCTATGAAAGTCATTCTATAACGGCATCTGAAGAAGCCTATCTACGTCAGCTTGAACATCCTGAGGTGAAAAAGGCACTGCTTCAACTAGATTCCGCCCAAGCAAAGCACGATAGCGTCAGTCGAAAATTGGCCATGGGTTCATCAGCCGTGTCCCGCGATGACCTCTCGCGTTGGGAAAGCGAACTTGTCGCCGCAAAAGCAGGGTTAGTGAAACTGCTTACATGGGGATATGAACCAGTAGAACTCAAGCCAGATTAAGGTTAAGTGAGATACGCCATGAAAACGATGAAATTTAATAAGACGCCCAGAGATCAAGACAACGCATCCGCGCGTCCAGGACGCAAGCCTACCCCAAACCCAGATAAGACACTCATCATGCGCCGTATTGAAGCCATCCGAGATTTGAAAGAGATGGGATTTACCCAAGAAGAAATCCAACAACAGTTAGCGCAAGAGTAACGAAGAAAAGATTGAGTGTGTTAGCATAGTCGCGGGTGCTCTTGGCTGTTTGGCAAGAGCATAGATTTGCAAAGGCCAGATAGACGAAAGCCCCGTAGTTAATTCCATTAATCCACGAGGCCACGTTATGTACCTAAGCAATACAGATAGTAGCCTCTTTACTTTTAAGGGGCAAGTTATGCCAAAGAAAAATACCGCCATCTTGAGTCTGACGATAATGTGCGTCACTTTAATCGTCGCACTGGCACTGGTTCGGAATGACCTGTGTGAGGTGGAGTACCGTAACGGTACAGCGTTATTCAAGGCGGTACTTGCCTACGAAGTAAGAGACTAGCGAACATAGGGGAGGCATCCGAACCCTCCCCTATTTTTGGATTGTGATGTGATTGGCCATGAGCACCCAACTCATTTCCCCGCTGCAATGCTTGACACACTCCTTTAGACAGACCAAAGGAGTGCCACCATGCTTTCAATCAGCCCTATTGCTTCAAGTGCCGGCGGCGCTGCCAGCTACTACCTCAGTGAAGAAAAGAACCTCAATTTACCCGATGTATCGCTGGAGAAAACACCCTCTGCCAATGACGGTGAAGCGAACTATTACTTGAAAGAACAAAGCGCAGAACCTAACACCCAATGGTTTGGCAAACTCGCTGAGCTTGAGGGCATGCTAGGTAAGCCCGTGGAAGAGTTCCAACTCAAAGATGTGCTAGCCGGTAGCCTGAACGACCAAACGCTTAAAACCCAAAACAGTAATGCCCGCAACGGTTTTGACTTTACCTTTTCAGCGCCTAAATCGGTCAGTCTACTTGCACTCGTTGGCGGCGATAAACGCTTAATGACAGCGCACGATGACGCGGTAAAATTTGCGCTATCACATATTGAGCAAGATGCAGCACAAGCCAGACAAACAGACCCGGGGACAAAAGAAACGTCTTTTGAAAATACGGGCAATTTACTCTTTGCCATGGTGCGCCATAAAACCAGCCGTGAAGAAGATCCGCAGTTACACACTCACTCATTAACCGCCAACATGACCAAGGACAGCGAGGGCACATTGCGTGCCTTGGCCAGCAGCTTTAAACAAAAAGGCGGCATCATCAATGGTACGGGTGAGCGGGTTTATAACCATCAAAAATACTATACCTCCCTTTACCAAAGTGCTTTAGCGCGCAGTGTTGAACAGATGGGATACCAGACACGCGCCATCGGCAATAACTTGTTTGAAATTGCCGGTATTCCTCAAACACTGCTTGATACGTTTTCAACGCGTAGCCAACAAATCAACGAACAGACACAAAGTCTAGGCTTAGATTCACAAGCTGCACGGGACGTAGCGGCAAAAGACACCCGTAAAAGTAAAGCTTACACCAGCGAAGCCACGTTATTCGAGCAATGGAAATCCAAGGTCAATGACAGCGGATTTAATCTGACCGCATTTGTCACCGACAGTATGTCACGCCAAGGTCCGTCTCAATCCACCGCCCTCAAACCTGCCGCCATTGACGCGATTAATCGCGCGATAAGTCACGCCAGCAATACGCAAAACAGTTTGAATTACGCCAAATTAGTTGAATCTGCTACACAGCAATTTACCCAAGGGCAAAAGCTGGACGCACTTGATATTAAATTGGCTCTCGATAAGCAAATTGAAGATGGGGTATTGATCCCCCTCGATAAGGAGGGCGCCACGTTTACCAGCGTTTCTCAAATCAACGCAGAAACGGCACTGCTAGAGACCATCAAACCTAAAGTGGCCAACATGCGCCAAGTGATTGATCTCAACTCACTGCAGGGCAAGGGATTGAATGCCGACAATCAAAAGAAAGTCTCTGAACTATTCGCCAGTACCAAACAAGTCAACCTCGTCAATGTCTTTGGTAGCAGTGAACAACTCGCCACGGCCCTGCTTAATGTCGGTGAAGCCAACGGTAAACGCATTCATATTATTACGCCTGATCTTCAAACCAAACAGCAAACCAGCCAGCGGGTACAACGTGACTCATCGACCGTGGTGAAGTGGATAATGAACCACTTTAAACCCGATCATACCCATACCCTAAACAGCTTTATCAAGGATGCACATAACACCAATCGCGATATTCTTGTGGTTGAAAATGCAAACAAACTTGGCCTAAATGACATTCAGGCTTTGGTTGATCAAGCCAAAGCCGGCAACAGTAAACTCATTTTGCTCAACCATGCTAACGCCAAGCAAGGCATGAAAGCCGGTAATGCTATCGAAGTACTCAAAAAAGGTAACGTAGCCGAAAGTCATTGGGTCGCCACCAAGCAAAGCAACACTTTGATGCGATTGCACGAAAGTAAGGATGATGACAGGGTGACATTAATTGCCAAAACCTATGCCCAGTTATCCGACAAACAACATACCCGAGTTATCGCGCTCACCCATAAGGACGTGAAACAGCTTAACAGCGCCATTCGCACAGAACTGCAAAATAAAGGTGATGTATCGCGCCTTGGCCTCAATATCCCCACATTAAACCCTGTGTATCTCTCCAATGAGCAGCGGGAAGTCGTTGGCCAGTACACCAAAGGCATGGTATTGACGCAATGGCAAAAAGTCGGCGGGGGCAATCAACAGCAGCAGTTTACGGTGGAGAACATCAACCGTGATAACAACACCCTGACACTCGTAGACAAGAACGGTAAGTCCTCAGTCGTTAATCCAAACAGCAAAGCCTTTAAAACCGTAGAGTTTGCGATCGCTAAACCTGACAATTTACACATTGCCAAAGGTGATAAACTCATCATGGCCGCTAACCATCAAGACAGTGGCTTACCCAAACAAACCTATACCATCGACGCGCTTACAAAAGAATGGGTCACACTCAAAGATGAAGCGGGCAAACAGCACAGTATTAAAGCCAATTCCTTGCACCATGCCCCACTTAACCATGGATATGCAACGACGCCCAAAAATGTCAGTCCAATAGCGACTCACCAAATCGTCAACATTAAAGCCTACAGCGCCTCAAAAGAGTGGTTACATGACACCCTGACACAAGGTGTAAAACACATCGATATCTTTACCGATAAGGCTCAACAATTTGATGACCGGTTAGAAAAAAGTGAGATAAAACCGTCCAGTATTCAGCGCATTTTACAAGCGGCTGATGCACCCGAAAAGTTTGTAAATAGCCAAACCACTTCACTACTTGTCCAGGACGTCACCGCGGCATTAAATCGCATTACCCAGCAGCATGAAGATAAGGGGTTAATCCATAATGCCGTTAATTTTGCGATTGAGCATATTAGTGAAAAGGAAGCCGGTTACTCACAAAAAGAGCTGATTGTTAATGCGATCAAGTACGCCTTTGAGGAAAAAGGCACCAGCATTACCCAACATGAAATCATCAACACCCTGCAACACATGGCCACGAACAGCACAGATAAAGGCGCGCACTCACTCCTGAGCGCCGAATACCACGACGGCACCCGCTGGACCACCCAAGCCGCAATCGATACCGAAGTGCGTATTTTAGACAGACTACAAGCGGGCAAAGATCAACTTGCGCCCCTTACCAGCGTTGAACACGCTGCGCAGGTACTCAGTCAAAATCAAAACCTGACCGATGGCCAAAAAGACGCGACCTTGCTTATCACCACCACCAAAGACCGATTTGTGGGGGTTAAAGGGTTAGCGGGTACAGGTAAATCGACCATGCTTGAAACGGGTATCGAGTTGGTTAAACAAAGCGAATCCATTCTCAACACACAACCCAATAAGACACCGACACAATTCATAGGTCTAGCGCCGACACATGCTGCCGTTAACGAACTCAAAGACAAGAACGTCGAAAGCCAAACGGTGCAATCGCTGTTAAGCAACTTCTTAGCTCAAGACGCAAACCCAAACCAATATGCCAACACCGTGTTCTTGCTCGATGAAAGCTCGATGACCAGTAACGCCCAAATGGATAAATTTACCCAGTTAATTGAAACCACAGGGGCAAGGGCGGTATTTCTCGGTGATACAAAACAGCTCACATCACAAGAAGCAGGTAAACCCTTTGAACTCGCACTAAGTAAAGGCGCAATCAATAGCGTCACCATGAAAGACATTGTGCGGCAACAAAACAGCACGCTACTGAATGCCGTACACAACATTGTCGATCGCCAAGGCGAAAGCGCTATTGATAAAATCCAACAGCAATTACCCTTTGACCAGTACATCACAACGCCAGCAAACAAGGTGGTCTCGCCTGAAAATGCTGACATCGCAGTCAATCAAAGCTTGAATGTCATTTCCACCTTAAAACCGCTCACTGACAACCCAAAGAAAAACCAACAATTGGCAACCGAAGCGCTCCCCGCTGCCGTTGCATTGGAGTACTTATCAAGAACCCCTAAGGCCCGAGAAAACACCCTTATCATTGCCTACACCAATAAAGAACGTGACGATATTGCGCATGAGATAAGACTCGGTTTGCAGCAACAAGCGTCACTCAGTAAGGAGGAATTTTCAGTACCGAGGTTACGCGGCGTTCATGCCAGTAAAGCAGAACTGGCGACGATGTTGCCATACCAACAAGGGTTAATCCTGACGGCCGGTAAAGACAGTTACTATGAAATCATGAAGGTCGATAAACTCAATAACATGCTTACCCTTGCGGATATGAAAACCGGTGAGGAAAAGCATTTCTTCCCCAAAAATCATGGTCACAAATTCACAAACCTATGGGCTAAAAGTGAGCAACCTCTCGCACAAGGCGACAGTATCATGCTGCGTAAAAGCGACATTGACCGTGAAATGCAAGGCAACAAAACCTATACCGTTAGCAGTATTGACGATAAACAGATGCACCTTAAATCCGCTGACAACCACACGCTAACCCTTTCAACTCAAGAGCTAAAAGATGCCCATTGGGATTACGCCTATACTCGCACTGCGGATATGGCCCAGGGAGCAACCTTTGAAAACGTCATCACCGCCATTAAGGGCCAAGGCGCACTAACCAATGTAAGACGGGCTTACATTGATATCACTCGTGCCAGCAAGCACGTTAAAATCATTACCGATAACCCACAAAAAATGATGCTCTCTTGGGTAAACAATGATCCCAATAAAGTTTCTGCAATTGAAACGCGGGATAAACACTATCCTGAAAATACCCCATTGTTTAACAACAAACCGCTCCCACATGAGAATCCTGAGTACCTCGATATCAATGGTTCTCTCGATATAAAGCGCATGGCCACAGCGTTAAATACGAAATTACCCGCCTATAGCGAATCGCTGGCAACACAGCTTCTAGGTGAACCCAATCCTGAAAAATCGGACAAAGATAGCCTCAACTTTGGCAAGGATGGTAATGTGACATTGACCACCACGGGGCAATATCGGGGCTATTTTAAGGATTGGAAAACCGGCGACAAAGGCACACTCATTAATCTGATTATGGTCGCAGAAAAGTGCAGTTATAAGGACGCACTTTATAAAGCAGATAAAATGATGAATGAACCCGAGAAATACAACCTAGAAAAAAATCCACAACACGACGAATTACTCAATGCTATTCCGGTAAAGCAAAGCCAGTTAGAAGCGCGTGCCAAACAATACTTTAATGAAGCAAAGCCCATTTCCGAATCCCCAGCACAAACCTATTTAGCTAAGCAGGGAATTGACCTCGCACAACACGAAAACATCCGTTATCATCCTGCGGTTTTTTCATCCGAATCACGACAAAATCATCCTGCATTAATCACGAATATTACCAATGAAAAGAATGAAACTAAGGCCGTAGAAATCACTTATCTTGATAAATCAAGCAATGACATTGCAGCACTTAAAATAAACAAGCGCATACTCGGCTCTAAATCAGGGAACAGTACAATTATCAGCAAAGGCAATAATTCAGACTATAGTATTGTTGCTGTCGGCGTAGAAAATGCGCTTAAAATAAACACCGACAACAAAAACGGTGCCGACATTATTGCACTAAATAACAATAACGATACTAAAACCATTAATACTCATGAATTACGTGAAAACGTCATTGTGGTACTTGACAGTAACAATGCGCAAGACACTACTAAACTATCAAACGAATTAACTGACAAGTTTAGCAAAGACAATAAACACGCAATCATTATTGAACCAAACTCAATCCCCGAAGGGCTTAACAAAGATGAAACGATTAAACAATTAGTGAGTGAAGCCGTTCATAACATCACGAAAAAAGACACCACAATATCTAAAATGATCCAATCATTAAATAACGACATTGCAGGTTCGAGAAACATAACGACTAAAGAGAACAGCGATAACGTATCGCCAAGTAGAATTAAGCATGATGAACACTATCAACATTTAGCAATGGATAGTGACCGTATACCAAAAGAAAAACCCCTCGAATTTGACACACCTAACATTGGTGAAAAAACGAGGTAACACAAAACAAAATGGCGGTTAATCTAACCGCCATTTGCTTTAAGTAACATAAAAGAACAAATCTTTAAGGGGTATCACCGGCTAATATTTGTTGTGTTCTTTCCTCGGCTTTTGCCATTAACCTCTTATATGAAGGAACAACATCAGGCTCTTTCATATTATTATTGTATTGTTCTTCGTTGAAGTTTTGATAGTAGTTGATAGATGTTTGATGATGGATTTTTATCACATTACCAAGAAGAACTTCGAGCAATTCCCTTGTTGAAATCCCCTCATCTTTGTCACTTGAATGCTCTATGACCCGCAGAGCAAACAAGATCAAATCTCGAGCGGCGGCAGCATCTTTTTCTAAACCTTTCTCATCTCGATAAGCAACAATCTTAGCATAGAGATCTGCATCGCAGGGGACTTGCACAACCTTACTTCTGGCCATAGTGACATTACCTAATGCATTAAAAGTGTATTAACAACCTATAGATTTACATTATAACCGTATTAGTCAGTGTATTAAAGTTCAATACACCATATTATCACAAAACGAATAAAACCAATTACAAACATTACGTTAATATCTTTTAATACACACGGTATTAATACTATATTAATTCGCTTGAAACCATTGGTACACGGGCTTTTAATACGATTATATTATTTTAATAATACAGTTTTAATACGATTTTGAGTGAAATTGAAATGAATTCTTAAAAATTTATTTTTAGCAACAACTCTATATTAAAGGCTTTAATTTCATTATGTTACACCACAGACAACCATAAGAATTGATTTATCAATTCTTGCGTGGGGTGTGGTTCTTTTCTTAAGGTACCGACTTCACTATTTTGCCAGGACTAAGCGGATTTCAATTTTTTGGGATTGGGGCGGGATTTTCGTTTTAGCTAGGCCGCTGCCGTATGAAGCGGCAA
>JACCDZ010473100.1_pt1 | contig 10709 bp, 7 predicted proteins | sample 7449551 | NCBI WGS metagenome assembly JACCDZ01 (sample SAMN15323452, study PRJNA562643) | freshwater metagenome | isolation source: river surface water | place: USA:Blue River Watershed | collected 2017-08-18
AGCATTCAGCGTCGCCAACTTTCACCTTTAGAAAGCGCACTGGCTTATCTTTGGATTGGTGTCATCTTGCTGATTACTTTGTCGCCCCATTTGGGTGTTTTGTTGTTGTCATTTGCAAAAGTTTGGAGCTTTTCACCACTACCTGATGCCTACACGCTAGAACATTACGCCACAGTGTTTCAAGACGCCAGCGGCATGATTCAAAACACCTTGATTTACTGTGGACTGGCTGCGGGATTGGATGTTTTACTAGGCGTGACCATCGCTTATTTGATTTTGCGCACCCGATTGCCAGCACGCCAATGGCTGGATTGGGTAGCCACCGCATCGCTGGCGGTCCCTGGCATTGTGTTGGCCATTGGCTTCTTGCGCATGTTCAAAGGTGTCAACGTACCAGGCACCGATGTCTTGCTCACGGGCACTTGGGTGGCCATCATGTTGGCCTATGCGGTACGCCGGTTGCCCTATGCTTTGCGAAGCTGCATGGCCGCTCTGCAACAAGTTCACATCTCTCTTGAAGAAGCGGCCGAGAGTGTGGGTGCCAACAAAATGCGCAGCATTCGAAGGGTGCTGGTCCCACTGATGACGGGTGGTATCTTGGCCGGGTTTGTCACAAGCTTCATCACAGCCGCTGTCGAGTTGTCGGCCACCATCATGCTGGTATCGGCAGACTCGCAAGCGCCTATGAGCTATGGCATTTACTTGTACATGCAAAGTGTGGCGGGTCGTGGACCCGGAGCGGCCCTTGGTGTACTGGCCATCTTGGTAGTGGCCATTGGCACTTATTTGTCACACCGCGTGGTTGAACAGACGGCAAGCCGCTTGGCTCCTCGCAAGGAACATTCATCATGAAAAAAGTCAGCGTTCAATGCCGCAATATCCGTTTGGCTTATGGAAGCACGGAAGTGCTCAAAAACGTCAACCTCGACATTCAACCTAGTGAATTTTTTGCATTGCTGGGTCCGTCAGGATCTGGCAAAAGTACCTTGCTTCGCTTGATTGCAGGTTTCAACAAACACCAACACGGCGAGTTGTTGGTGGATGGTCGCGACATTGGCCAACAAGAACCATGGGATCGCAACATTGGCATGGTGTTTCAAAGCTATGCCCTGTGGCCTCATTTATCCGTATGGGACAACGTAGCTTTTGGTTTGGTTGAGCGCAAAGTCGATAAAGCCACTCTCCAAAGCAAAGTGGCTGCAGCGCTCGAGTTGGTCGGCTTGTCGGCCTTTGGTCAGCGCAAACCCAATCAACTCTCGGGCGGACAACAGCAACGCGTTGCATTGGCGCGCACCATTGTGATTGAACCCCAAGTTTTGCTGCTGGACGAGCCCTTGTCTAACCTTGATAAAACCTTGCGCGTGCAAATGCGACAAGAGCTGTTGGCGCTGCAACGTCGCTTGGGCATCACCACCATTTTCGTGACGCACGACCAAGAAGAGGCCATGACCACCGCCGATCGCATGGCGGTACTTGACCAAGGTGTGGTTCAACAAGTAGGCACTCCCACCGAGCTCTACGATCACCCCGCTAATGCCTTTGTGGCCAATTTTGTGGGCACCATGAACATGCTGGATGCCAAGGTACACAGCCAACACATAGATCATTTGGCGCTGGATGTCATGGGAGTAGGGGAGGTCAAACTTCCAATCTCATCAGGCGACTCAAATCTATACAACATAGATCAGATGGTTCAGCTGAGCTTTAGACCACACGCAGTAAGTGTTGGCTCGGCGCAATCAGCTTCTAATGACGCGACGCTTTGTATTCAAGGTACGGTGGAGGGCAGTGAGTTCATGGGTGAATCGACTCGGTACCGAATTCGGGTGGGTTCTCAGTCTTTGTCTGTGGATCAACCGCACTATGCCGGTGTACCCAAATTGACTGCAGGTACCGCCTTGAATTTAAACGTATCGACAACACAAATCAGACTTTTTACCGTTTGAGAAATTGCATTTCTTTGCACCCAAAACCATGAAAAATTTAAATTTACAAGCTGTGATGATTGACTTGGATGGCACTCTGGTCGACACCATCGGCGATTTTGAAGTTGCCTTAAACCGTGCGCTTGCAGACCTGCAAGTGCCTACCGCCAACCGTGCGCTCATTGAACGAAGCATTGGCAAAGGCTCAGAGCACCTGATTCGTGCCGTGCTGAAACACCAATTGGCTTTGCCAGAAATGGCGGGCAATGCTCGAGAAGTTGAGCAATTATTCTCGCCAGTTTGGGAACGCTACGAACACCATTACCTCAGCATCAATGGAGAGTTCTCCAATGTTTTTCCTGGCGTCATGGAAGGTTTAGAGCAAATCCAATCCTTGGGCTTGCCCATGGCCTGTCTGACCAACAAACCCATTTCATTTACGTTGCCGCTCATTAAGGACAAAGGTCTGGCGCCTTACTTTTCAAAAGTATTTGGTGGCGACAGTTTTGAGCGTAAAAAACCAGACCCCTTGCCATTATTAAAAACCTGTGAGGCCTTACAGAGCCTGCCAGCACGGACCCTGATGATCGGAGATTCCAGTAACGATGCGCAAGCGGCTGATGCGGCAGGATGCCCCGTCGTGCTCATGACGTATGGTTATAACCATGGCGAGCCCATTCAAAATACGCCTGCCTTGGCGTGGCTAGATTCATTTGTGCATTTGCAATTAACCAATTCCTGATAAGGCTTGCTTGAAGCTCAATCATTGAAGTTTTTAAGGCGCGTGAAATGTTGAATCGTCGTTCGTTCTTGCCTGTTTTGCCAGCCTTGGTTTGCTTCAACGTGGCGCATGCTCAGCGTGTTGTTAACAAGACTTTGAATGGTCGTCTGCCTTTGCTGATTGCACACAGGGGTGCTTCTGGGTACCTTCCTGAACACACCTTGGCAGCCTATGCGCTTGGGATTGAACAAGGTGCTGATTTCATCGAACCTGATTTGGTACTCAGCCAAGATGGCGTACTTCACGCAAGGCACGAGCCCCTGCTTGCTAGAGTGCATTTAGAGCCCGACGGGCTGACCATTAAACGAAGCGCTGATGGAAAACCTGTTCTGCATCGTACCGATACAAGTACCAATGTGTGGCAGCTTGAAAAATATGCAGACCGACTGGTGATCAAACAGCTGGATGGTAAACCCATTGCCGGATGGTTCGCAGAAGACTTCACAGCCGCAGAACTTAGAGCAGACATCCGCGCGCAGGAACGCTTGCGTGATTTTCGGCAGACCAACAATGCCTTCAACGATCGATATCCCATACCGACATTGGCTGAGGTCATTGAATTGGCGAAGCGGCGCAGTCTAGAATTAAGTCGCACCATTGGCATTTATCCTGAAACAAAGCATCCAAGCTACTTTAAAAGTTTCACTGATGCCAAAGGCCTGCCTCGCATGGAGGATTTGCTGTTAACGCAATTGCATGCGGCTTATGGGAATAGCCGCGTTGCACCTGTTTTCATTCAGTCTTTTGAAGTGAGTAATCTTCAGTATCTTCGCAGTCGAACGAAGCTACAACTGATACAACTACTGAGTGCCAATGGAAAACCTTACGACTTTCAACTCTCGGGGGATTCTCGTGGATATCAAGACTTGGCCCTTGCTCCGGGCTTGGACTTCATCAAGGGTTATGCGGATGGCATCGGTGCTCACACTCAGCTGATTGTGCCCACTGATGGTCGACGTTTGCTACCACCCACAGAGTTGATCAATGAAGCCCATGCCCGTAGTTTGTTAGTTCATGGCTGGACGTTTAGAGCTGAGAATCAATTTCTTCCTTCTGAACTAGCCCTCGGTTCCAGCCCTGCGGCAAAAGGTGACATGGCAGCACAATTGAGGGCCTTTGTGGAGGTCGGAATGGATGGCTTCTTTACGGATCATCCAGACCTGGGGCGAGAGGCCCTCACCGCCTTGGCTCGTTAAATATTGGATAGAAATGAGGCACTCAAAGAAAAAACCCCTTCGGCATATCTGCTGAAGGGGTTTTTTATTTTGGCTCCTCGACCTGGGCTCGAACCAGGGACCTACGGATTAACAGTCCGGCGCTCTACCGACTGAGCTATCGAGGAATATTCGGTTGCTAGCAAAAAGTTCACAAAATTTCAGAGTCTTTAGGACTAAGAGAGACTGTGCTGTTTCGCTAAGCCTCGCATTGTAGCAAAAAAAAATACGGTTTTTCGAGGGGAAAACTGTTTTTTTGGCTTGAGCTCAATTTGCTTTGAACGTTAATCAATCAAGTGGACAACTTTAATAAGACGAAACAAAGCGTCCAGAATCTGGACGCAAGAGTAACTCTGGACGGTACAAAGCGTCCAGCTCTGGACACTTGACTTGGTCTGGACGGTCAGGGGGTGTCCAGATTCTGGACGGTATAGGCCTCTTTAGGCTGTTAGCGGCCGCTCGGCCTAGACCTAGGTAAACGTCCGCTCTCGACCCGATGGCGGACGACGCTCTTTTATCGACGCTTAATGGTTGGCGTGAGGTTCTTCCTTAGCCTCACCAGACGGTGGCGGTGGGTTGAGCTCCGCTTCGAGCGCCGTCCCGCGAAACAGCCGCTTGATCAGTTTCGAGAGACGTAACGAATCCGGGGCCGTGTCGTTGGCGATGGCTCGGCAAGCTTCCATGAAACGCTCTGTGGCGTGGCCGAAATAAGAAGCGTACTTCTCTTTTTGGAGTCGCATCTGAATCATGCGCCGCATAAACCGAGGGAGTGTGTCTAGGTCCATGTCGCGAATCGCCAACTCGAAGTCGGCGGCCGTTGCTTTCTTCATCGCCACCTCCTGCATTGTTCCCCAGCCGCTGTTCTCGATTATGTGAAGGCAAGCTTGCACGACAGTCGCTTTCTCGTGCGCCTGCGCTACGGCAGCTTCGAATGTGGCTTTGATACTGGGGTGCAGCGGATTGCCGAAAGGGTTGTCTTCGTCGGGCGCCGTACCGCCGCGAGCATTGAACGCGGCAATCCATGCTTCGACAACCCGCTCAGCTAACTTCTGCCCTCCGGCGAGCTCACTCAGAACTCCGTGCAGCTCCGTGGCGAGGTATGGATCAAAGTGTCCGGCGACCGCCGTGAATGCTGCGGCTTCGGCGACTAATTCTGCATCGGTGGTGCGATGGTCCCAGATGGCCTTTTTTATGAACGAGCGCGCACTCTGGCGCGCCTCCATCTCCTGTGCCTCGGCCACATATCGCTCGATGATCGTCTGAACTTGGTCGACTTCGAGAAGGCCAGACTCCAAAAAATCCACGAGTACTTTCTCGAACTCGTCACAGCCGTGAATGCCCAGCTCACTCATGAGCATGCGCCAGCGATCCTCCCGCCTTTCCTGCTCCGTGGGCTCAGCGTTCTTGTCCCGCATGAAGCGCGGCCAGTCCGGATTCGCAATATTGAGCGCGAACTGGAAGTCAGGGCCGTCCTCAAGTCCATGGTAGTGGATCGCCGAGAACAGAACAATTGACGGTACGACTCGCAATTGGATCGCATCCGTGAGATCCCTGGCCGCCAGGATCTGATTGGCCGCCTTGACCACCTTGCCAATGATCCGAATGTTAGTGAGCTCGCACGCGATCGCCGCCCGCTTAAGCGCCGCCTCGTATTTGGAAGGCCAGAGCTTGATTGCGATCGAGAAGGCCTCTTCCGGCGACGTCGACAGCTTGATCTCCTGATCGATTACCTTTTCGCGGAAAGTCGCCCAAAGCTTCTCCTGCTCTCCCTTGCTAGAAAGCTGGTCGTCGTTGAGCACCAAGACGAAGCGGGCGTTGAACTCCTTCGAATACTCGTCGATGAAGCCGAGCACCTCGTCGATCCCGAGCTTCTCGTGTTTGCGCTCGATGTCGTCCATGACGATCACCCGGTTTCGTAGCGCCAGGGGAGCGATGAGCAGGAGGTTGAGGTCGTTGATCGCGGCAAGCGCCTTGTAGTGCGCCGCAGCGGCCGTCACGCCCGTCTTGAAGAGGTTTTTAACGGTATCGAGTTTGCCGCCGCCTACTGCCGCCTCAGGAAGAGCGCCCTCCATTAGCTTGCGCTTCACCTGGTCGACGGTGGAGAGCCCAAAGAGCGACACATAGAGTGCCTTCTTGACCTTCTCATCCTTTGATTCCTTCTTCACCTCGTTCCAGAGGTGCGTCTTCCCGGTGCCCCACTTCCCGGATAGCGCAATCACGTTGTTGTCGGATTGGCCGAGCAGCTCTACCAGTTGCTTCTTCGTCTTCTCTAGAGACATGATCTGATCCTCCTAGCGTTTAGAGCTTCGGATTAGCCCATCGGCATTATCCGCGCCCGTCCAGACGAATGAAGGCAGAAGAGGTGATCAAAGAGTGACCGTTAAAGGCCTTACTCCACTCGCAACCGCAGGGGTGTATGACTGGCTTCTTTCGCTGCTTTTCAGTCGTTGCTAATTTATAGATTCTTCAGAGAAATTGCACCTCAATTAAGTTTGAGGCGGTTCGACTCCGTATTAGGGCACTTAGTGGAAACTGAAGATCCTTTTTTTTAGGTAAGTTTTTTTCTTTCAGAGTCGCTAATCTCCGAAAGTAGCTATTTTTCATACATTTTTTGCATTCGGGGGAGATGCGTTCAAAGGTCAGTATCAATGAAATTGTTCCATAACAGGCTAACTAAGCTCTAAATGAGAATGATTCTCATTTGTGTTAAAGTCTGTCCGTTGGAACAATCAAGGACATACATGACTTACCAAACCAATCTCTTTAGAGATGAGCCGAACAGATCGCCCACCCAATTGCTACCACTTGCCGCAATGATGTTGGCAGGCTCGTTGACTGTGGGCGCTCAAGAAAAAGGACAAGTATCGGAATCAGAAAAGACACTTCAGATAGTTATTGTGAAAGATGCTCTGGAGTCACCAACTCTGGCCAAAGACAACTTCTTGGTCAAAAAATCAGGGATCGCCAAAGGTCAACAAGATATCAAAGACATCCCGCAAACAGTTACCGTGATGACCGAAAAATTGATGGATGACCGCAACTTGGATGATTTCCGAGAGGTAATGAAGGTCACCGCTGGCGTCACATTCCAAGCAGGAGAAACGGGAGAAGAAGACGTCAGGATGCGTGGCTTTTCTCTGGCACAAGCAGGTGATATCTATGTAGATGGCTTGCGTGATGTGCCCATGACTGAACGCGACATGTTTAACATTGATCGTGTGGAAGTCTTGAAAGGGTCTGCATCTATGCTGTTTGGAAAGGGCTCAACTGGCGGCGTTGTGAATCAAGTTTCAAAAAAAGCATTCTTGATGGACCAAAGCGAAGTTAATTTAACGTTAGGTAGCGGAAACTTAAAAAGGTTAACTGGAGACTTTAATTTTCAGACTGGCAGCGATGCAGCATTGCGTTTAAACGTGATGACTCATCAGGCAGATAACTGGGGTGCAAAGGTAGACAAAAAAGGCGTTGCTCTGAATTACCGATGGTCTATTGGTTACAGCGATGAGTACTCTGTTAGTTTGTATCACCTTGAATCGAACAACACACCACTTTATAACCACCCATGGTTGTTGAGTACCCCCACTGGTTCAGCAACAATTATTCCTGTATTGCCTGCCAACAATTATTACGGTTTGGCAAGCGACTATTTAAAAACAGAAACGACACACGCATCATTTAGTCATACCCATCGATTTGATCCGAATGCAGAGCTTAAAACCACGCTCCGCCATGGCCAATATGAGCGTAATTTACTTGGAACACAAATAGGTTGGGTGGCAGGGACCACCTTGAACAGCATCAATGATGCAACTGTTCTTAGACGAAATGCACCTAAGTCACGCCACGGTAAAAGCGATATCACTCAGCTGCAGAGTGACTTCGTGACCAGTTTTACAGGTTTGGGCTTTAAGCAAAATCTCATTGCAGGTTTTGATTATTTTGATGAAACAGCAAAGCGTAACAACGCAGCAATCGCAGGGCTGCCAGCTTATACAGCATTGACTACAAAAGTGGGAACCCCCAACGATGGGGCATCTGTCAATACCAACCGCGAAATTCCAATGAACCAATTTCTAGCGCATACGACAGGTTTGTATGCGCAAAATACGGTTCACCTCAACGAAGTTTTCAAAGTCATCGGCGGATTGCGCCTAGACCACTTTGAGGCGGCCTATTCAGACACCAACGATCGCCAATTCAACATGGTAGAAAGTTTAGTCAGTCCAAGAATGGGAGCTATTTGGCAACCCAGTGATGGGATAAGTTACTACGCCTCCTATGGCACTTCCTACAACACTTCTGCTGATACCTATCAATATGCAATCAATTTAGGACTTACAGGTTCCCAAGTTACCTTGGCAAATACGCCACCAGAGAAAAGCAGAAATTTAGAAGTAGGCGCTAAGTTTGATGTGTTTGATAAAAAAGGATTGCTGGGTATCTCTGCATTCCGATCTGAAAAATACAACGAACGAAATACTGATGTGGACAGTGTTGCAAATCAATTTCTTTTGTCTGGTAAACGGCATGCAAACGGCTTGGAATTGAATTTTGCTGGACGACTATCTCCCAAGTGGGAGGTGTTCTACAACCATACCTTCATTCCTAATGCGCGTATTGATGAGAGCAGTCAAAAGCTCAGCAGCAGTGGCACTGGTGCACAGGTGAAGGGCGACCGGCCCGGCTTGACACCCCGTCATAGTGCAAGTTTATGGAGCACATACATCATTGCACCGCAGTGGAGGATTGGTGGTGGATTGAACTATCGCAGCGAGCAAAATCCTGATGGACAACGTATTTACACGGCGAAGGCGTTTACAACTGTGGATTTCATGGCAGAGCGAACAATGAATGATTCGACCTTGGTGAAACTCAACATAACAAACCTTACTAATTTGCTTTACGTCGATCAGCTCTATCGCGGTTTCTACATTCCTGGTGTCGGTAGACGAGCAGAGATCAGTCTGAAGAAAATGTTCTGAGAGCTTTTAATATGTTGATACATTTACCTCGAATTCTCAGCGCCGAAAAAGTAATTCTTGCGCAGACACTGTTGAATGATGATGCGCCTTGGTTAGAAGGCAAAAGAAGTGCAGGCTCGCAAGCTGCAGCTCAAAAAAATAATTCTCAGTTAGCCCAAAATTCAGAACAATCTAGAACTTTGCAGTCTTTGATAGTTGATGCGCTGAATCAAGATCCCTTATTTTTCTCTGCTGCTTTGCCACTTCGGATATTGCCACCATTATTTAATCGATATGGTGGACAAAGCAATTTTTATGGTGCTCACGTAGACGGATCTGTACTGAAAGTTCCATCGTCAAACCAGTGGCTGCGATCCGATATTTCATGCACAGTTTTTTTAGCGGATCCATCTGCCTACGAGGGTGGTGAGTTGCTAGTGCAAGATACATTTGGAAGTCGTGGCGTTAAGTTTGCAGCAGGTGATGCAGTTTTGTATCCAAGCACAAGCGTTCATCAAGTGACACCAGTTACCAAGGGTGTTCGGATTGCTTCGTTCTTTTGGATTGAAAGCATGGTGAGATCCGATGAACAGCGCAAAATTTTGTTTGATCTTGATATGAATTTATTGAGCCTTCGTGGAAAACATGGAGAAACAGCGGAAACAACCGCGCTTACGGGTGTTTATCACAACCTTCTAAGACAATGGGCTAACACTTGATGTTGAAGCAAAACTGGCAAGTCAAAGCAGGTGTTGTGGTTGTTCACCTGCTTTTAATTTGGGCGTTGACGTTTGTCAACAAACAACCAATCTACTTGCCTTTGAAGCAAAACCCAGTATTTGCAGTTTTGTTATCTGATTCGTCTGCAATAGCGAACGAAGCCGATGCTAAAAAAACAACCAAAGTCTATATGCCAACCCCCACCTCGCAGGCGTTTCTAAACCAGGAAACTTCCAAAGTTGAAGTAAGCAATCTCAATTCGAATAATATTGATACGTTGTCAACCAAAAACTCTTTGAATGATTTTGGAAATACAGCGTTAAACGCTGCAGGTCAAAAGCAAAATTCATTGGAAAAGACAATTGCCCTAGAACTTCCTTCGTCAGACGCTGATTTTTTAAATAATCCACCACCACTTTACCCTCGAATGAGTAAGCGTTTGGGTGAGCAAGGAGTTGTGATCGTTAGAGCGTTAATTGGGGTCAATGGGCTAGCAGAGAAAGCAGAGATTTATAAATCTAGTGGTTATGAACGTCTAGACCAAGCTGCACTTGATGCTGTCATCCATTGGCGCTATGTTCCTGGTAAAAGACTAGGGCGTTTTGAGTCAATGTGGTTCAACATACCAGTGAAATTTGAATTGAATTAAGTCCTTAGATTAAGAATCAAAATGCACAAGCGTAAAGGATTTTTGCGCTTGTGCGTTTTTATCTGTACATGCTGATCTGTAAAGGTTTGTAATTCTCTCTGCTGCAAAGAGTTGCCATGGAGAAATTAGTGTACAGAAATCTTTTAATCAATTAATTGCAATAGGGGAATTGAAATCAGACAGCAATCATTTGAATGACTTCTAGCTTTTGCTCGAGGGTGTAACCAACACTGCCATAAACCGCGAAGTCAGTTTGCCCACGACCATGTCCAGTAATGCTTTCCGCTAAAGGCAATGGAATGTCATTTCTTGCTTTGAGTCTATCGATGAAAGCATGCCTGAACATGTGGCTGCGAAATTCAAAGGGGCGTAGGTTTTTGTTCAAGATGGCTGAGCATGCACAGCCGCCAAATTCCTTGGCGTACTGAGGCAGTAACCAAGTAGATCCAAGTTGTTTGG
>JACCDZ010943948.1_pt1 | contig 10709 bp, 27 predicted proteins | sample 7449551 | NCBI WGS metagenome assembly JACCDZ01 (sample SAMN15323452, study PRJNA562643) | freshwater metagenome | isolation source: river surface water | place: USA:Blue River Watershed | collected 2017-08-18
TAACTATACGCCAGAGCAACTTGCACGATTCGAAGCCGATGCTATCGCAACCCTTCGGGGAAAGTTCCCGCTTCGCTTGCACATTCTTGGCGATTCCCGTACCCGTAAAGCGGCTAGGATTGTTGCAACTGCCGCTAACAAATATCGTAAAACGTACAATAAACCTGTGTGGACATATACCCACGCACACAATGTCCCCCGTAAGATATGGGGTGATGTTTCTATCCTGCGTTCCTGTGAAAATATGGAACAAGTGAAAAAGGGACACGCCGAAGGCTACGCTTGTGCCTTGGTACGGAACACCTCTCACGATTCGCATCGTGTATATGACCTTGGTGACGGTTATAAAGGTGTTCCGTGTCCCCAACAGACTGGTAAAGCAGAAAGTTGCGTAAAATGCCAACTTTGTTGGAAAGATAAGACACTCCACGCCAAAAAAATGGTTATTGTATTCTCTCCAGACCGTGGAACGCATAAGAAACTTGCTAAAGTGCTTCCAATGGCGGAATAAATACGATAAAGTGTTCCTAACCTAGTAAAATAAGACTTTGCTAGGTTGCGGGGCAGGCCCCCAAAATTATACTAAAATCTTGAAAGGTATCTATCATAGTATGAAAACTCTCACCGCTAAAGTTGCAAAGTTTGTGTCGTCTAATGGGTATTTTATATTTGTATTTATCCTTAGTGTTGTATTGGGAAATTTGGTTTCTTTGCAAAATCGAATGCATGAAAGCAAGTTGAATCAGAAGAATGGAGAACTAGTAGAACTTCGAAGGAAAATCAATAATCATTTAATTGCTGAAAACTTTTATGACAAGCCAGCAAAAGAGGTTCTTCCTGTCATGAAAAGTTTCGGAATCGACTTGTAAACTATACTAAAAATCCGAGGGAACCCTATACTAGTATGGAAATCAAAACTTGTAGATTCGTTGATGCCTCTGACCTTTTTGATGGTTGCCCAGATGCTTGGCAAATGTTCATGGATTCTGACCCGCCTGTTTCGTGGGGGGATGCAAATCGCACTATGGTCACTCCTGAGTTAATGTCCTTTTCTTTGGAAGAGTGTTTCAGCGATGATAATGAAATCGCTCAACAGATTGATTTGGTATTGAATCGTCTACAAAAAGTTGATGTTTACATCGATTTGGAGAACTAATAATGATTCCAAAAAATCTTATTTACATGGCAGATGGTTTGTTTGTTGTTAAAGGTGTAACAGATTTCATCTGCCATGACGAAAACGGTAGAGTACTAAAGGTTGCAAAAACTATCAAATCTATTGATAAGTATGTGCAAAAAGAGTTGGAAGCCAAGCGGTTTTACGAAAAATGTCACCATAATAAACCGTATGTATTTGCTTAAGGGAAGATGTCCGAGTGGCTAAAGGAGCCGGTCTGTAAAATCGGCGGCGCAAGTCTTCGCAGGTTCGAATCCTGCTCTTCCCATTGACTCTATGGCGGAGTGGTACAACGCGGACCCTCGAAAGGTCAGGATGGCAGGTTCGAATCCTGCATGGGTCATGGCCAGGGCGCGACCCCGGCAAAGTCTTATTCTATACTAAAACAAAAATCGGGGGCTATGTTATTATGAAGTTGTCACTATGCTGTATCTCTAACATCTTGGCAGAGCAAGGTTTGAAGTTTCGTACCATGACGTACAAGACTTATTCGACCATGCCCCGTGCAGATGCTCTTGCCAAGTTGTCCAAGATTGTTCATAATAACTTTCATGTGACACGCAAAATCATTCAGTTTTGTGATGAACAAGGTATCAAGGGCTATCGTTTATCGAGTGATTTGACCCCTGTTTTAAATCATCCAGATGTTCTTATGAAAATGGAAGATTTGCCTGATTTTGGTTTTATTCAGCATGAAATAAACAACATCAAGAAATACCTTGCTACATCAGACATTAAGATTTCTGCACATCCTAGCGAATACATTACACTAACAACAGATGACCAAAAAGCAATCACAAATAGCATCCTTGATTTGGAAACTCACGCTGATATTTTTAATCGCTTGGGACTGCCTGAAGATTATTCTGCTCCCCTCAACATCCATTGTCGCAAGGACGGTGACCCCGAAGTCATCTCAGGCAAGTTTATGGAAACCTTTGATAAACTTTCCGATTCCGTTAAAAACCGACTGGTAATAGAAGTAAATGACAATGTAAAAGGTGTTTGGTCTGTTAAAAACCTTGTAAAACATTTTTATGAGAAACATAACATCCCGATTACATTCGACACTCTTCATCATAAGTTTTTACATGGCGACCTTAGCGACAAAGACGCTTTTGAACTTGCGTACTCTACTTGGAACACCACTCCGGTGTTTCATTACTCCGAAGGAATAGGCGATACCCGCAATCACGCATCAATGGCTACAGGTATTCCAGATTCTTATGGTTATGATGTTGTGTGGGACGTTGAACTCAAGAATAAAGATTATGCTATTCTTGACATTATGAATAGAGCAAAGGTTGCAGTATGATTACACTTTTGAATATTGAAGATACTTACAAAGCATTAGATAATAATGACGAAGCCCTCTTTTTACCAAATTGTGACCCTGCTTTGATTGGCACTTATGAATTGGAGCGAGATGGTGAAAATGTTGTTGTCAGTTGCTATGATTACGATTTGTTGGTTGATTGTTTCGCCAAAGAGTTTAGCGTTGATTGTGAAGCGCACGAAGACCCTGTTGAACAAGCATTGGAATGGGTAGATTATAACATTGTAGGTGCTTATGTTGGCAAATTTACACCCATGATAGTTTATAAAGACGAAGAAGGCGAATACACTTCAGAATAAGACTTTGCTGATCGGGGGCCCTGCTGCCCCCATTTTTATACTAAAATAAAAGGGGGCATCTATACTAGTATGAATAACCCAACTTTTCTCATCAAGAATGTCGCCCTCTCTGGTACTGTTCCGTTTTTGCCAAACCCTGTTGTTGCCAAAGTGCCAAACAAGACCGTTGATGCAGTATCGGAAACACGCTTGAAGGAAATCTTCAAGATGATGTTTGAACAGGCAAAGAATGAGTTCAAGGGGTTCCCTATCGAAACTCTTACCATGACCTTCGAATACACTCGAAGTGACAATCCTGATAAGATGTACATTCTCGATTACTACGGTTCGGATGAACAGGGCAGAATGCAGTATGACCTGTTTAGAACAAGCCTTTGCTAGGCTCCGACCCTGGGCGCGAAACTATACTAAATAATAAGGGGGCATCTATAATAATATGGAAACAACTTATAACGGCTACGCCAACTACGCTACTTGGAACGTTTCAATGTACCTCACCAATGATGAAGGTTTGTACAACTTGGTCAAGCGGTATGATTCTTGGGAAAAGTGCAAGGAAGCACTGGGGTGGTATGGTATAACCAAGACTTCCGATGAAGTATCTTTCAATGACCCTGATTTGGACATCGATGAACTCGATGAGATGCTGGCAGAACTTTAATAAGGCTTTGCCAGCCAATCCCACAGCCGCGATTCTATACTAAAATCTATATTGCATTCTATAGTAGTATGGAAAACAAAGAAGTCACAGACTGGATTGCAGTCGCTCCTCATGCTCATGGTACGCTCGTTGGTCTCAAGTTGATTCTTGATGGGCTGGAAAATGCAGATTATCCAGTAAGTGTTCTCAGAACCGTGCTGGAAGGTTACGAAAAACGTATCGCTGAACATCTCAAAGAGAAAGGTGATAAATAATGACTCCTAAAGTTGAAATCCGCCCTTCCGCCCGTGGTGGCTGGAATCTTTTTATCGACAATGATTTTTGCGGCTATGATAAATCCAAAAAGTTTTTGAAACAACTTGCGGAAGAAATCATCAAGAACGAGCACGGTCTATATTAAGGCTTTGCTCGTCGGTCCCTCAGGCCCCCAAAAAAATCTATACTAAAAACCTGAACCTGTCCTATACTAGTATGGAAACTTTCATTCTTCAATCAAACGAAATCGACTCCCTCGGTGCTTGCTCCTACGGTACTCTGCGTTCCGTGGACTTGCTTCCTCGCTTGGCTAACTACCTGAGCATCGCTCTGGATACAATCGAAGTTCGGTTTGAGAATGCAGGTCAGGCTTACGCTGAGTTTCAGCAAAGTCTGTTGTCTGAATACCGTCACCTTGTAGCGGAAGCGGTCGAGTTCCACGAACTCAATGCCGATGGTTACGGCAGTGCATACGTCGATTCTGTTGAGATGGATGCTCAAGAGATTATTGTATCACTATTCGACGCTCTTGACCAGTTGTCTCCGGAGAATCAGTACTTTGGTTCTCACCCCGGCGACGGCTCAGACTTTGGCTACTGGGAATCCTACCCAGAATAAGGCTTTGCCAGCCACCCCCTCAGGCCCCCCGATCTATACTAAAATCTAGAAAGACCCCTATTATAGTATGTCCAAAATGAGTAACCTTGCCATCGACCTTCAGAACGAACTCAATGAATTTGAGGCTCGACTCCAGAGTTTTGACTGGATGTACGAATACACTGATTCTCACAACATTTATTGGAAGTTCCGCAATGAACTTACTTCTCTTGAGGCTATTGCTAAAAAGGGTCCCCAATTCGCCGAATTGTTTGCTAAATACAGCAAGAAGGGTTAAGACATGACTACTAAGGCTGACCTCACTAAAAAGGTTAATGAGATTATTGATGAGTTGGAATCCAAGAGGGAATCTCTTCAGCAAAATCTTGATAAGAAAAAGGTTATTCTTGAATTGATTGAAGACAATTGGTTGACGATGAATACTTTTATGAAGGCAATTCGGCATCCTGTTTTTGCCCAAGATGAGACTTATCAGCAGGCTATTCTTACTATGGTCACGAAATTGCATTCCTATCATAAGGATTTGAAAGAGCAATTTAACGCAATGGAGTAATAAGGCTTTGCTGGCCAGGGCGCCTGCCTTGATCTATACTAAAATAAAAGGGGGCATCTATAATAATATGAAAAACTTTCCACTTATCACCAAGTACATCGACGAGATTGGCATTGACGTAAATCAGTCAGAGTCTCTGTTCCTACAGATTCTTGAATCCAAACTCAGTGAAGTTGAGAGTGGTCGCCTTACTGTAGATGATGCAGTCGGTGAAACATACGACACATACAGTGAGGCAATGGACAACGCCTATTAAGGCTTTGCCAACCGCCCCTCCAGCCCCCGCCCCCTTTTTATACTAAAAACATACAAGCCCCCTTTATTAGCATGGTTAAGCATGGGATTATCCCTAATAAAGAGCGTGGTGGATACGACTGGTATTCTAATGGTGAATGGCGTGGCTGGGCTAAATACCTGCGTGACATTCAGAAAACGATGAAAAACCCACCTGTGGTTTTGATTTACCCTAATGGTAAGAAAGAAAAGGTGAACTTCTAATGGTAACTCTCAAGTCTGTATTTGCCGATGTTGATTTTATCGATGGCTATTATTCCTTTCTGGCTTTTAATGATAATCCAGAACCTTGTGATATTGATTTGAAAGAGATTGATACTCGGCGTGAGTTCGCAAATACTTTGGAAATGATGGATTTTTTGTCTCCCAAAGTTGCAAAGTACATTCTAGACAATCATAATGATGTGAAAGATATTTCTTTTAATGTGGGATTCCACTGCAATCTCACGGGCTACTACCAAATATCCGACCACCTCAACGCTCTAGAGTCACTCTATACTAAAATCTAAAGGGGAGCCTATAATAGTATGAAAACCATCACCATCACCCGACGCGAGATTGAGAAGGCTCGCCAAGCCTCTTCCATTCCTGCTTCCGAGCGACCCTGGGGTCGCACCACCACTTACAAGAGCGGCAAGGAGGACAAGCGGCATCCGAAGCACCGCAACCGCGAAGAATAACACTTTGCGGGCCTCCGGGCCTGGGGCGCCTCAAAAATCTATACTAAATAAAAAAGGTACGACTATAATAGTATGAATACAATCACCGCTCGCTCACTTGAACTTCTCATTGGTCTCGGTTACTTCGCTCTCGCAATTGCTGTGTGCGTTGGACTCATGAAGTTCCTTGGGCATAAAATTCTTTCCAAAACTGCCACAATTTTTCTTATCGCTTTCCCCGTGGTTGGAATTATTGGTGGAACCATCGAATGGCTTTTCACTGGCGTTGCCGAAGCATCAAAATCCATTACTTTCAACATGGCAGACAATTTTTTTGGAATTGCAATTGCACTTTATGCACTCGCTTTCTTTTCTTACTTGATGTTCGGTGATAAAGAAAAACAAATCAGGGCAATAAATTAAAGGACTAAGGCAAAGTAAAGATAAGGCTTTGCTAGGTTCCGCCCCAGTCCCCAAAAATCTATACTAAAATTCAAAAGGACATCTATAGTAGTATGAAATACTCTCGATTCTCTGGTAAGCGTTATACCAACTATGTTCCTCGTAACTCTGCTCTCAAGTCCTCTGACTACAACTATCGCTCCAATCGTCAAAATGATGATGACTTCGATGGTGATTGGGATGACCATCTCGACCCTGAAGACCGTGCTAGGTTGATGGGTAGGGACTTTATGGGTCCTCGTTGGAAATAAAACTCTATACTAAATAAAAAGAGGGCGGCTATAATAATAGGAGATTTAAAATGGGACTTGACAACATTTGGATGAAGAACAAGGAAGAGCGTGGAGTCATTGAAGGCGAGTTCAATATTTGCGGTGGAATGTTTTCTGGCAATGGCAATGATTCTTTCCGTGGCAAAGTGTATGCCCGATTTGTAGAAGATGTCACTGAAGTTTCCTTGTATGGCAACCCAGAAACCCACGAAGTGCCGAACGAAACTGTCAAGAAGATGGCAGATGATTTGGAAGCAACTGAATGGCGCGATTCTTATGTCGAAAACTATGACATTGAAGAGCAAGAGTTCAAAGACTTGGTCAAAATGTTTAGGCTTCATGCAGACGCTGGTCATTACCTATTTGCTTGGTTTTAAGTAAATAAGGCTTTGCTGGGTGCCACCCCAGGCCCCCAAAAATTCTATACTAAAACCCCACTCACCTCCTTTATTAGTATGAACTACGATTACCACTACGACGACGACCCGTTTGACGCCTGTGACGGCACCCGCTTCGCACGGAGCGGGTCTGCCCTGCGAGCGGCTTCCAAGCGGAACCCTCGGAACCTCCCTTGCGGAACCTGTGGGCGACCTAATATGCTCACCCCTGCCGACAAGCATCGCGGGTATCAGTGTGACATCTGCGCCCGTCAAGCCGAGCAGGGCTGGTAAGTCTGAATAAGGCTTTGCCAGGTTCTCCCTCTGGGGGCGCCAAAAATCTATACTAAAACAAAATCTATCACCTTTAGTAGTATGGAAAACAAGTTCACCCCCAACGACTCTTCTGACCGCATTGTCAAGCCACTCGACATCTATCGGGTGTGCGTGATAGGTGAAGATAGCATCTACACGCCTGCGGGTTTCCAGTCCCGCGAACAAGCCATCAGATTGGCGGAAGAACTCTCTGAACATCATAATCTGGTGGAAGTGCGTCAGCCTGTTGAGATTAGCCATCAACTGAGCAACCGCCAAGTGTGGGACAGGGTTGAATACAATGTGATTTATTCTTGTTGTACCATCAGTCTAGATTAACACTTTGCTGGTTGGTCCCCCTGCCGGGCGCCCCCTTTTATACTAAAAACTCAAACTCAGCCTATACTAGTATGGAACTCATTCAAACCCTCTCCAACATCGCCTCCAACGCTCCCCTCGGTCTCTGCCTCATGACTGACGGCTCGGAAGTAGAACTCACGCCCGGAAAGCGTATTGATTCCAAAGATTACTTTGACATCGCCGAAGTCAAGCAAACGCTCGGTATTGATTACTTTGAGTTGGTTTACTGCAAAAACGACCTTATTTTGGTCTGTGATGAGGAGGCTCTGCTGTTTGCAGACCCTATTCTCAATCTTACTGCATCAATGATTGCACAACGTTCCATTTATGGCAATGTAATGGTCTGTCATACCGATAGAATCAACTAATAGGGGGTTATTATGGCACAGTTAGTTATTATTATTGGTATTTTAGCCGGTTATCTATACTTAGGATACATTAGACCCCTGTTAGCAAAATAAGACTTTGCTAACAGCCGGGACAGCCCCCGCTGCGATTCTATACTAAAAACCTAAACCCCGCCTTTACTAGTATGCAAGACCTCATTTTCCAAGACGACCTCTACTTCACCTTCTCCGCCGAGCAAGCCGAATGGGCTGTCACGATGTGGAACAAGGTTCTATTGTACCGGGGCATCCTGTCCGGTCGGATTCCTTCCGAGGGTGAAATGACCCGCTTGAAGCAGGCGGCTCCGGGAGTTCTCAACGGTTCCCCGCAGGAAGACCTCGGGTACATACTCGACTCGGCAAGTCAGATGTACCCGAAATAAGTCTTTGCCAGCCGGGGGGCCTGCCCCGGCCCCCCTTTTATACTAAAATCTCACAAAGTACCTATACTAGTATGACACACGACTTAATCTGGCAGTTTTTAGTTGCTCCACTCTTGCTCGTCGTTATTGGAGCCTCAGCACTCAGCATCGTTTGTTTAATTATTGGTCACATTGCGGAGACCATTGACAAGTATGTCCGTGCCAATCATTCCTAATCTATACTAAAACAAAATTCAAGGACTATACTAGTATGCAAAACATTGACGACATCTTCAACGACACCTTCGACGCCACCGCCTTCTCCCGACTCGCCAGCGATTATGATGCCACGCCCGACCCCTGCGATGTTGCAGATTACAACCACCGTGTGAAGTTTGGTTATTAAGGAAAATTACCATGGTTTTTATTCCGCCCCCTTTTCATGGAGAAAATGGATCTCTTTGGTTCATTGTGCGCGAGATCGATGGAGATTGGGAAGTGCTTGATTCTGCAAAGAGTGAAGCCGAAGCCCAGCAGAAACTAAAACTATACTAAAACTCAGAAAGCCCCCTTTATTAGTATGATTACAATCAACAAAGCATCCCATGGTGGATACAACGTAGTTCTTGACGGCGAGTGGCTGGCTTGGTTCCCCAAAATCAAAGCCGCTCGTGCTTTCGCCAAAGGCAGGCTTTTTCATTAAGGCTTTGCTAGGTTCCGCCCCGGCCCCCGGGCTTCGCCCCAGCTCACGCCAGATTCTATACTAAAATCACAGACAGTGACTATAATAGTATGACTTACACAATCGAAAAATCCACTATCGGTGCTGGCTTCTTCATCATCCTCGATGATGAAATCATTGGTTGGACTGCAACCCCTTGGGGTGCTCGGCAGTTCATTAATAAACACGCTCGAAATAATCCACTGCCATAGTGTTTATACTAAAACTATCTTTTCAGTCTTTATTAGCAGGAGAATACATTGGCAAGATTCAATGAGCGACAAGCACGACAAAACATGAAGGCTGTAAAGCAATGGATTGGTTTATTTACATTCTTTTCTGATTTCTTCTTTCCTGTGAAGAAAAGCAGACGAAGATAAGGCTTTGCTGACTTCCCCCACTGACGCCAAAAATCTATACTAAATACATAATGAGGGTCTATAATAGTATGAACGAAATAACTGAAATCCTGATACCTGTCTTTGCTGGCTCTTTGCTCTCTACTCTTCTTTTTCACATTTTGGTTGATGGTTTAGATTGGAGTCACAATAAAGCAGTTTGGGTTGCTCCTTTTGCGTTCATTATTGTGCCGTTTTTTTGCTTTATTGCTTTGCCTCTCATTTTGCTTGGAGAAGTCATGCGGGGGATTTACAGGCTCTTCGACAACTCTGGACGGAATCGCCGACGTTATCGACGAATCTAACCCAGAATAAGGCTTTGCCAGCCTTCGCCCCAGTCCCCGGTTTTATACTAAAAACCTAAACCCAACCTATACTAGTATGCAAACAATCAACATCTGCTCCGTTCTCGACGTTCTGTTCCCTAACAACGCTTGGTACGGCGGTGACTGGAAAGTCATCAACGCGGCGGTAGACCAGTGGTGCGTGGAAAACAACGCCTATCACTACGCCCGTGGTCGCGAGGAGTTCTCTCGCTACGAAGCCACCCGGCTGGCTCATGAAGCCGGGTGTACGGTTGTGCTACTGCATGACCTTTCATAATAAGGCTTTGCGGGGCTCGCCCACAGGCGGCGAGATTTTTATACTAAATAACAAGGGGGCATCTATACTAGTATGGAATTCATCTTTTTAACCTTCACCGCCATCATCTTCTGTCTTGGATACGGTATGCTCTGCGCCTATGTTTTCGGCAAGCAGATTGACTAAACTATACTAAACATTCAGGAAAGGTCTATAAAACTATGGAATTTATGATCTGGGCTGTTGCCTGTGGACTTGTTTGTATCGCATTCGGCTTATGTGTAGTTGCTTACGATAGCACTGCCCGCTGAAACTATACTAAATCCAATACGAAAGCCTATAATAGTATGAAGTACATCTCTTTTTCTCGCCGAACCATCAACAACGGACGCCAGTTCGTTCTCCAAACCCGAACCGATTGCTGGATTCTAACTGTCAAGCCCCATCGCTTGCTCTTCGCCCATAGGTTCCAACCTTACTGGCAATGGAATTACTAGTCTAATAAATAAAAGCCCCCTATTAATAAGGGGGCTTTATTAGTACTATTAGCATTAATAATAAGCAAAACATTAATACATAGTATACATACATAGTAATACACTACTACATAGTATTTACTATA
>JACCDZ010145784.1_pt1 | contig 10704 bp, 10 predicted proteins | sample 7449551 | NCBI WGS metagenome assembly JACCDZ01 (sample SAMN15323452, study PRJNA562643) | freshwater metagenome | isolation source: river surface water | place: USA:Blue River Watershed | collected 2017-08-18
CTGCAGCACTTAAGTTTCAAATAGAAAGAGTTCGCGAACTTCAACGTCAAGCAGAACCAGGAATTCAATTACTAGAAGCTTCGAGCCGTCCATGCATCATGGCTGCCAGCACTTTGTACTGTGGAATCGTTGATGAAGTAGAAAAAATTGGGTACGACGTCTTTAACAAACGAGCCAAAACTTCTACTGCCCGCAGAATTAAAGTCGCACTTCCAGCGTTTATTCGCGCCATTGCTGCCAGATAAAAACTTTTCTCCTATAGTTAGCAACGCGGGAGCCACCTCGGCTGAGAGGGTCTGAAATTCAGATCGACCGCTTGACCCGTCCGGTAATGCGGACGTGGAAGGAAATATTTAATGTCTACAATTTTATTTACTGCCTGGGGTTATGGCGTTTCAATTCTTGAATTCACGGCAGCACTCACATCATTTATCGGCGTCAGTCTTGGCGTCACCGGCAAGAGAATTACGTGGCCTTGGTGGGCACTGAGCGGTTCGCTCTATGCAATCTTTTTTTATCAAGCAGATTTATTCGCAAGTGCAGCGCTGCAAATAGTTTTCATCAGCGCAGCGATCTGGGGCTGGTTTGGGTGGGGACCAAAAGGCGCAGTTCCGTCAGCGCTTACAACTAAGCAGCGAACAATTTCTGCGGCAAGCTTGCTGATTGCATTTGTGTTGCTAACCCCTGTGCTGCAAAGTTTGGGCGCAGCAGCAACATGGTCGGATGCAATAATTTTTCTCGGAAGCGCCTTTGCGCAGGTGATTATGGTCTATGAGAAATATGAAGCGTGGCCACTATGGTTCGCAATTAATGTTTTAGCAACAGTTCAATACGCTGTTTTGGGGTATTGGTTTACTTCAGTTTTGTATGCTGTATTTACCATTGTTGCTCTACTTGGGTGGAAGCGTTGGTATGAATCTCACCGAAGCGCTCACTGATTTATTCACCGCAGCCGGTCCACATCTGATTGCAATTGATGGACCAGCAGGAAGCGGTAAAAGCACCCTTGCTAAAGATTTGTTTCTTTACTTCAGCGCTAAACGTGAAGTAAATCTGCTCGGCCTAGATGATATTTATGACGGCTGGGAAAATGCTCTTGGCGAGAAATTAACGAATGACCTTGAAAAAATTACACAAGCGCATGCCAATAAAACATCGATATCTGTGCCTATTTTTGATTGGGCTACTTCGTCCTACGGCACTGTCCGCGAAATTAAGCCACGAGAAATACTGATTATCGAAGGCGTTGGAAGTGCACAAGAAATTACTCGCGCCCATAACGCAATTACTATATGGATGGATATTGATCCCGAACGCGGCTTGCAGCGGGTGCTAGAGCGAGATGGGCATCACATCGCATCGCACATGAAGGCTTGGCAGGTAATACAGAGTGAGCATTTTGCACATTCTGGAGCGAAAGATAATGCTGATTTCATAATCACTGCGCAGTAAATTGGGCGCGCCAGATGCATTTATCTAAGGGCTTTTATCTAAGATTTCTACGTGTCTGATCTATCTGGTGAACTCATTGATGGGCGCTATCAACTCATCTCCCAAATAGCTCAAGGTGGCATGGCGAGCATTTATTTAGCCCTTGATACCCGCTTAGACAGAAAAGTTGCAGTAAAAATTATGCATCCGCATTTGGCTCAGGATGAAGCATTTGTTAATCGCTTTATTCGTGAAGCAAAAGCAGCCGCCGCACTTACACATCCCAACGCAGTGTCAGTGCAAGATCAAGGTTGGAACACCAATGGAGTGCCAGCAGTTTTCATCGTCATGGAATTGGTAGAAGGTCACACACTTCGCGAGTATTTGGATGAATCTGGAAAGTTTGGTGTTGCTCAAACTCTGCAGTACTTAACTGCAATTCTTGGAGCTCTTGCTGCAGCACATAAGTTAGGAATCATTCATAGGGACATCAAGCCTGAAAATATCCTTATCTCCAACGATGGACGAATCAAAATTGCAGATTTTGGATTAGCCCACGGCGCACCAATCGGCAGCACTCTCACAGCAGAATCAAGTGTCGTACTCGGTAGCGTTTCATATCTTTCACCTGAACAAGTTCAACGTGGCATCTCAGATTCACGTAGCGATGTGTACTCAACTGGAATTCTTGCCTATGAGTTACTTGTGGGAGAAAAACCATTCTCCGGCGAAAGTCCTATTCAAATCGCTTACATGCATGTAAATAATCGAGTCCCACGTGTTAGTCAGCACAGATCTGATGTTCCTAAAGAACTCGATGACCTTATCTATTCAGCTACGAGCACTAATCCAGATGAACGTCCGCGCGATGCAGGAGTATTTCTATCTGCAATTCAAGACATTGCGCGCTCAATTGATCCAAAGAGGAATCAACTCAGTCTTGAATTAGATATTCCGATGCAGAAAATTTCTGAAAAACCATCACGATCAAAGAAGAAAACGAAGCCAGAACCTGCGAGAGAAGTGACGCAAGAAAAACCAATTCGCGAGATGACAGCTGGTACAAAGCGTCGCGTAAGCAGACGAGTTCGACGTAATCGAATTATTGCTGCAACGCTCGCAGTCGCACTTGGCATTGGTGGTTGGTATGCATTGGTTGGTCCAGGTTCGCGCATAGATGTTCCATCAGTTGTTGGAGCTAGCGTGGAAGAAGCAAGTGCGGTGCTGGCACCACTTGGACTTCGATCCGAAGTTGTCGAAAATCGCTTTGATGAAGAAATTGCTGCGGGAAAAATTCTTGAATCAAGTCCAAGCGGCGGAGATAAAATTGATGCAGGTGGCACCGTTAAGTTAGTTATTTCCAAAGGACAAGAGCGTTACATAATTCCAGTGCTCACAGGTTTAACTCCTGAGGCCGCTCTTAAGTTATTAACCAATCAACCCCTTAAATCAGCGGGTGTTGTTGAAGAGTTCAACACCACGATTCCTAAGGGATTAGTTATTGCGACTAACCCATCTAATGGGGAAAAAGTTAAGCGTGATACGCCAGTAACAATTCTTGTCAGTAAAGGTATCGAACAGATCGCTCTTACAACCTACGTTGGTCAGAGTGCAGATCAAGCACAAAATGAATTGACCGAAGCTGGCTTTAACGTTGAAAGTTCATTTGCCTTCAGCGAAACAGTTGCCGCAGGTGCTGTTGTTTCACAGACGCCTTCTGGAGTTGTAAGTGCAGCAAAGGGTGCAACGATCACATTAGTAGTTTCTAAGGGTTCTAAATTCGTCTTCATCCCTAACATTTACTCCATTGAAACATGTAGAGCAGCTGTCACACTGAAAGATCTTGGTCTTAAGTACAAAGTACTTGGGCTAAAGGAGAGATTGCGCTGTAGTGGAACCAAGACCAACAAGAAGGTAACGAATGTATCTCCGAAGATAGGCGCGAAAGTACTACGTGGCAGCGTAGTAACCATCACAGTAGGCTAGGCCGATGCCAGCCACAGTGAAGAAACCGCGTATCGGAGCCCACACACCAACTACAGGTGGAATGGCAAAGCGTTCTATTGAATACGCGCAAACAATTGGCGCCGAAGCAATACAAGTGTTCGCATCTAACCCACGTCAATGGTCAATGCCAGATGCCAATGTAAACGCTGATAATGAATTCAAAGAAAAAGCAGTCGAATTAGATTTAGAGGTTTATGTTCACGCACCATTTCTCATTAACTTAGGTTCACCGACTGAAGACACATATAAAAACTCTTTGGCTGCAACTGAGTATGCGCTGAAAAGAGCAGTAGACATCGGAGCTTTAGGATCAGTGATTCATACTGGATCTGCTGTAAAAGAAGATAATGTGAAACAGGCATGGAAGCAGATTCACGAAGGCATGATGCCAATTCTTAATAAACTAAATGATGACTCCCCCTATTTGCTACTCGAACCAACTGCAGGTCAAGGTCAATCATTGGTTAAGAAACTTGAAGACCTAGAAAACTATCTAAAAGCACTTGAATACCATCCACGCGTAGGAATTTGTCTAGATACGTGCCATGTTTTTGCGGCAGGACATGACATTTCCGTGAAGGGTGGCATGACCGCCACAATTGATCTGCTTGTAGAAATTGCTGGCATTGAACGATTCCAGTTAGTGCACGCTAATGATTCTATGGATGTGTGCGGTGCACTAAAAGATCGTCACCAAAATCTTGGAGATGGACATATCGGCATCGATCCATTTAAAGAGTTACTGGCACACCCAGCAGTCGCAAATGCGCCGCTTATTCTTGAAACTCCAGGACTAGAAGAAAAACATGGACCAGAAGTTACTCTGCTTAAGAAGTTACGCGGATGAGTACGCAACACGCAACAAGAATTAAACTAGCACCCTGGGCTCTGTTGTTAGTTGCAGCCTCCTGGGGTTGGGCTTTCGTGATTATGAAAGAATCAATTGCAAGGCAGAGTGTCAATAACTTTCTTTTTAGTCGTTTTGCACTTGCCGTTATCGTGATGGTTCTTATTCGCCCACAGGTATTTAGATTCTTTGATAAAGACTTAGTCACTCGTTCAGCATTTGCAGGAACATTTCTAGGTGCGGGTTATATCCTGCAAACACTTGGGCTAGAACGCACAGGTGCTGCAATTACTGGATTCATTACTGGCCTATACGTTGTTTTTACTCCACTCATAGCCGCTCTTGTCCTAAAAACACGAATTACCATGCTGACCTGGGGTTGTGTAGCACTTGCCACAATTGGTTTGGGTTTACTTTCGATACGTGGTTGGTCCGTAGGCATCGGTGAATTGCTGATACTTGCTTGCGCATTTTGTTTTGGTGCTCACATCATTTCACTTGGCAAGTGGAGCAGTGGGCGCGATGCGTATGCAATGACGGTTGTGCAATTAGCTACATGCACACTAATCACCGGACTGGCATCGGTTGCAGAAGGCGGATATTCACCGCCTCCTGATTGGGGTGTGTGGGCAACAGTAGTTTTCACAGCAGTTGTGTGTACTGCTGCCGCTTTCATGATTCAAACATGGTCACAAGCCCACATGAGCACAACAAAGGTTGCAGTAATTCTCACGATGGAAGTTGTATTTGCCGCAGTATTTGCCATTTTATTCGGCGGCGAAAGCCTCACTCTTCAAACTGCCGTCGGTGGGATCCTTGTTGTCATTGCAATGTATGTAATTGTCATCAAAGAAACATGAGAAAATAGACCATGGCAATTGATCTGCGATCTGATACCGTCACAAAACCTTCGCAAGGCATGCGAGATGCAATCGCATCAGCACCTGTTGGCGATGACGTATACGGCGATGATCCGACTGTTAACTCACTAGAAGAACGAGTAGCTGCCTTGTTTGGTAAAGAAGCGGCGCTGTTTTCACCTACTGGCTCACTTGCTAATCAATTAGCGATTAGATTCTTGGTCGGTCCTGGCGAGGAGTTAATTGCTGAGACAAATTCACATATTGTCCGCGCCGAACTTGGAGCTGCGGCAGTTTTCTCTGGAATTACAACCCGTACCTGGCCAGCAAAAAATGGATTATTAAAAGCTGCTGACGCTTTAGAAATTGCTCGTCCAAACTCTGGGCCTTATCTAGTTTCAACAACTGCAATCGCAGTAGAGAACACCCATAACTTTGGTGGCGGAACAGTGCAGCCAATATCTGAAATTGCTGCCCTTAAAAAAGGTGCGGATGAAATTGGCGTTGCCCTTCACTTAGATGGTGCTCGCATTTGGAATGCCCATGTTGCAAGCGGCGTATCTTTTTCAGAGTACGGAAAATACTTCGACACGATAAGCGTCTGTCTATCTAAAGGATTAGGTGCACCTGTTGGTTCTCTAGTTCTTGGAAGTAAAGAGATGATTGCTCGCACGCGTGTGTGGCGTAAACGTTACGGCGGCGGAATGCGCCAAATTGGACTTCTTGCCGCAGCCGGTCATTACGCCCTAGATAACAACATCAACCGCCTTGCAGAAGATCACACGCGTGCAAAGAAAATTGCTGTAGCTCTAGCTGCAATTGATTCATCCCTTATTGATCCAGCAACTGTAGATACAAACATTGTTGGCCTTGATCTTGCTAACTTCTCTTTTAGTGCAGCTGATTTTGCCGCAAAGTGTAAAGAAAATGGTCTGTGGATTAGTGCGCTGGGTCCAAAGTATGCACGCTTAGTAACTCACTTGGATTTCGATGATGCGCAAACAGATGAAGCAATTGAAATCTTAAAGCGCTGCCTCAAAGCGTAATAACCACTCTTTTTTGTTTAAACCGTAAGCATAATTTCCAAGCGCTCCCCCGGTTTTAACAATTCGGTGGCAAGGAACAACTAAAACAATTGCATTCTTTGCACATGCACTTCCTGCTGCGCGAACGGCAGCAGGTGATCCAGCTCTATGTGCTAAATCTGCATACGACATCGTTTTGCCAGCTTTCACTCTTCGCATGGCTTTCCACGCCGCTTGAGAAAATGGCGCACCCGGTTGCCTGACTTTAATTGCGTTGATCGCACTTAGGTCGCCATCGAAATAGTCATTAATCAAATCCGAGATCACCGGGATAGATTTAACATCTTTGAACCCAAGAGCGCGATCATCTTGATCGAGTGATGCCTTGGCCGCGCTGATGGTGGAAAGATTTGCTGCGAGCAAAACATCTTCTTGCGCAATCAGATTCAGGGTGCCTATTGGCGTTTTGTGCGATGTGAGAAAGAGTGGCACAGCGCTAAATTAGCGGTCGCGCAACATCTCAGCAACTAAAAATGCTAATTCAAGTGATTGAGAGTGATTAAGGCGAGGATCACAAGCTGTTTCGTAGCGAGAAGCTAAATCAGATTCCAAGATTTGTTCTCCGCCGCCAACGCACTCGGTTACATCATCACCAGTTAATTCGATGTGAATTCCGCCAGGATGAGTTCCAAGTGACTTGTGTACTTCAAAGAATCCCTTTACTTCATCCATTACATCATCAAATTTGCGAGTCTTGTATCCAGATGGCGCTTCGTATGTATTTCCGTGCATTGGATAGCACACCCACAAAACTTTGGCACCAGACTTTGTTACTCCATCAACTAGCGCTGGCAAAACTTCACGGATCTTTGATGATCCCATGCGAGTGATAAATGTAATTCGACCAGGCTCGCGATTAGGATCTAGGCGGTCAATTAAAGTCAGAGCATCTTCAACTGTTGACTTTGGTCCAAGTTTTACGCCAATCGGATTTTTGATCTTTGATGCGAAATCGATATGTGCGCCATCTAGTTGACGAGTGCGTTCGCCGATCCACACAAAGTGTGCAGATACATCGTAAGGATCTCCAGTGCGAGAATCGATACGAGTCAGCGCCTTTTCGTACTCCAAAATTAGTGCCTCATGGCTTGAGAAGAAATCAACTGATTTGAATGCTTCTGGATCAATGCCGGCAGATTTCATGAAATCTAGCGCGCGACCAATTTCCTTCGCCATCTCTTCGTAACGCTCACCGACGGATGAGTCACGAATAAAACCTTTGTTCCATTCGTGCACACGGCGCAGATCTGCGAAACCACCTTGTGTGAATGCACGGACAAGATTGAGCGTTGCAGCAGATGTGTTGTACACGCGGACTAAACGCTGTGGATCTGGCGTGCGAGATTTTTCAGTGAATTCAAGATCATTTACAGCATCGCCTCGGTACGCAGGAAGTGTTACATCTCCGCGAGTTTCAAAATCATTTGAACGTGGCTTTGCAAATTGGCCAGCCATTCGGCCAACTTTTATAACTGGAAGAGATGAGTAGTACTGAAGAACTGCTGCCATCTGCAAAATAGTCTTAATTCGATTACGAATTGAGTCTGCAGTTGCTGCAACAAAAGTTTCAGCACAATCTCCACCTTGTAACCAGAAAGCTTTTCCTTCAGCGGCTAATGCAATACGTGCTTTGAGATCATCGCATTCGCCAGCAAAAACTAGTGGTGGGAAAGATTTCAACTCTTGCACTGCAGATTTAATTGCAGCGCCATCATTTCCACCAGGCCATTGCGGTTGTTGCGCCGCTACAAGGCCAGGAGTAAAAAGAGAGTCAGTTGAGTTCATGGGTTAAGGGTAGAGAACCTTGGGGTATTCGCGCAGGCGAATTATCCGAAGAAGATCTCAGCTTCCTTGTAGAGCGCAGGATCGACAGTCTTTAGTTTTTCTGTCGCTGTCGCTAGAGGCACTCGAGCGATATTTGTGCCGTGAAGTGCAACCATCTTGCCCCAGTCACCTTCGTGAGCTGCAGTAATTGCGTGCAATCCAAAACGAGTAGCAAGAACTCGGTCAAAAGCAGTTGGCGTTCCACCACGTTGAATGTGACCAAGAACAGATGTGCGTGCTTCTTTGCCTGTCTTGGCTTCAATCTGACCCGCAAGCCAATCGCCAATTCCAGATAACTTCACGTGACCGAAGGCATCAAGTGTCTGATCCTTTGTGACCATGTCGCCTTCTTGTGGAATAGCGCCTTCGGCAATAACAATAATTGGCGCGAAGTGAGACTTATAACGAGATTCAACCCATTGGCAAACCTTGTCTACTGAGAATGGAATCTCAGGAATCAAAATACATGTGGCTCCACCTGCAAGGCCTGAATGCAGTGCAATCCAACCCGCATGGCGACCCATTACTTCAACGATAAGAGTGCGGTGATGTGACTCTGCTGTTGTGTGAAGGCGGTCAATTGCTTCGACTGCAATATTTACGGATGTATCAAAACCAAATGTGTAGTCAGTGTTGTTGAGGTCATTATCAATTGTCTTTGGAACACCAATTACTTTGACGCCAAGTGCATCGAGCTTTGTTGCAACTCCAAGTGTGTCTTCGCCACCGATTGCAATGAGGGCATCGATTCCCATCTTTGATAAATTCTCTTTGATTTTCTCAACGCCATTTTCAATTTTAAATGGGTTGGTGCGTGATGATCCAAGAATTGTTCCACCGCGCGGAAGAATTCCACGTGTTACTTCTAAATTGAGAGGCATTGTGAGACCTTCAAGCGGTCCCTTCCATCCGTCACGGAAACCAACAAACTCGTGACCGTATTCTTTTACACCTTTACGAACAACTGCACGGATAACAGCGTTAAGTCCTGGACAGTCTCCGCCACCTGTTAATACACCGATGCGCATCTAAAAAACTCCTCGAAAAAATAGGAAAATTTACCTGTAATTGGTCAACGCTGACATGCGCAGTCTACCCTTCACCCATGTCCAACTCGAAATTAGTTGCAGGCGTAGATTCATCTACCCAATCAGTAAAAGTGGTTATTCGAGATGCTAATTCGGGCGCTCTAATTCGCCAGGGTCGTGGAGCACACACTGATGGCACTGAAATAAACCCTCGCATCTGGAAAGAAGCCCTCGATGGCGCGATAAAAGATGCTGGTGGATTAGAAGATGTTGCCGCAATTTCTATCGCAGGTCAGCAGCACGGAATGGTTGCACTGGATTCACAAGGCGATGTAATTCGAGATGCACTGCTTTGGAATGACACTCGTTCCGCGCAGGCTGCAAAAGATCTCAATCGTGAGTTAGGTGGCGATACCGAAACTGCGCGCAAAGTTGGCTCCGTTCTTGTTGCATCATTTACAGCTACAAAACTTCGCTGGATGGCAGATAACGAGCCAGAAAATGCGAAGAAAGTCGCAGCTGTTGCACTTCCCCATGATTGGTTATCATGGCAAGTACAAGGTGGCAAAGATTTTGAAAAACTATTTACAGATGCAAGTGATGCATCCGGCACTGGTTATTTTGATCCTTCAACATCGCATTACCGCGAAGATATTCTTAAGTTAGCACTGCGCCATGATGGTGAGTACCTGCTTCCACGAATTGTTAAACCTGGCGAATTTGGCGGAGCAACTACCGCTGGAATTCCTATTGCAGGTGGTGCTGGCGATAACGCTGGTGCAGCCCTTGGCATTCAAGCAGAACCTGGCGATGTGATTGTCTCTCTCGGAACGAGTGGAACAGCATTCGCAGTTTCTAAAACACCAACCCATGATGCAAGTGGTCAGGTTGCTGGATTTGCAGATGCATCTGGACAGTTCTTGCCACTTGTCTGCACACTAAATGCTGCTCGCATTCTTGATGCAGCAACTCGCATTCTTGGAATTTCACATGATGAAGTGGGCCAACTTGCTCTGACAACGCAGGCGGGTGCACATGGACTTTCACTCTTGCCTTACTTTGAAGGTGAGCGCACACCGAATCGTCCAAACGCTAAAGGTGTCTTTAGTGGAATGAATTTAGCGAATTCAAATCGCGCCGATATTGCACGCGCAATGATTGAAGGGATGCTCTGCGGATTAGTTGATGCTGTAGACGCTTTAGAAAAACTCGGTGTTGGTGTGCAGAGAATTTTACTTATCGGTGGGGCTGCTAAAAATCCAGCTGTTGCACCAATTGCAAGCGCACTCTTTGGTCGCGAAGTTTTGATTCCACCAGCAGGTGAATATGTTGCAGATGGCGCAGCTAAGCAAGCGGCTTGGGCTCTACTAGGTGGAACATCAGCACCGCAATGGGACTTAGGATCAGTTCTTAGTGTCAAAGAAAAAGCTACGCCACACGTCGTAGATCAATATCGCGTGCTGCGCGATCAGACAGAGAATTGGTGATTAATTGAGTCGTCGCTCGCTCGCTCTTTTCCTTTTAGTTGGCTTGCTATGGGGAATCCCATACATGTTTATGAAAATTGCAGTTGATACTTTCACACCTTCAGTAATTGTCTTTGGTCGCGTAATTATTGGTGC
>JACCDZ010829160.1_pt1 | contig 10702 bp, 10 predicted proteins | sample 7449551 | NCBI WGS metagenome assembly JACCDZ01 (sample SAMN15323452, study PRJNA562643) | freshwater metagenome | isolation source: river surface water | place: USA:Blue River Watershed | collected 2017-08-18
CTAAGTACCGTTTCAATTTGCTCTTGCGTCACAGGACGTTTTTGTAAGGCATGCATCAACGAACGGCGTAACTTTTGTTCATCAAAAGGGTCATTTCGACCATTCGATTTAATTACACGCGGCATCACCACTTCATAACTTTCAAAGGTGGTAAATCGTTCACCACAACTGGTGCATTCGCGACGACGTCGAATTTGACAGCCTTCGGCGGCCAAGCGTGAATCGATGACTTTACTATCAGCTGCGTTACAGAATGGACAATGCATAAGGTAGGATTATTGACTCACTTTGGCTAAGTGTAGCAAAGTTTTGTCGATAGCTAAACTCAAGATCAAAGCACAAAAAAAGCAGCCAAATTTGGCTGCTTTTTTAGATCATATTGAGTAATCGATTATTCGATACGCTCGCCATGTTGGCTAAGATCGAGACCCATACGCTCATCTTCTGCGCTCACACGGATACCCATCACTAGATCAATTACTTTAAGGATAATGAACGTTGCTACCGCACAATACACCATTGTCGCTAACACACCTTCAAGTTGTATTTTTAGTTGTTCGATGAATGTTGGTGCAAGAACTACGCCCGCAGCTTTGATAATTTCATCGCTGTAGAACACGCCAGTTAAGATCGCACCTAAAATACCACCGACTGCATGTAGACCGAACGCATCCAAAGCATCATCCGCTTTAAGTAAACGTTTCAGTGCAGTAATCCCCCAGAAGCAAACCACACCACCGAGTAGACCCATCACCAATGCACCACCGACACCGACAAAACCAGCAGCAGGCGTAATCACCACTAAACCAGCAACCGCACCTGACGCGCCGCCCAATACAGAAGCTTTACCACGAGCAAGACGTTCAACAATTAACCAAGAGAATGCAGCGGCAGCAGCAGCAACTTGAGTTACAAGAATCGCCATACCTGCACGAGCGCCTGCACCTAAAGCCGAACCACCGTTGAAACCAAACCAACCTACCCAAATTAAGCTTGCGCCAATCACAGTAAGAGTTAAGTTGTGTGGTGCCATTGATTCACGACCTAAGCCAGTACGTTTACCCAGCATATAAGCAGCAACTAAACCTGCAACACCCGCATTGATATGAACAACCGTACCACCCGCAAAGTCTAATGCACCTGCTTTAAATAACCAGCCATCCGCAGCCCATACCCAGTGCGTGATTGGCGCGTAAACGACCAATACCCAAACAGCAATGAACACCATGAACGCAGAATATTTCATACGATCGGCAATCGAACCACTGATAATTGCAACCGTAATGATGGCAAAGGTCATTTGGAAAATGACAAATAAGCTTTCTGGAATTGTTCCAGTCAAGGCATCAAACGCCACGCCATTCAACATCGCTTTAGCAAAGTCACCGACATAGGCGCCTGTACCAGAGAATGCTAATGAATAACCTGCAAGCACCCAAATCAAGCTGACCAAGATTGCCGCTGAAAGGCTAAACATCATGGTGCTGAGTACGTTTTTCTTACGTACCATACCACCGTAGAACAGTGCCAAACCTGGAATCGTCATCAACAATACCAATGCTGTTGAAACTAAAATCCAAGCCGTATCGCCTGTATCAACAGTTGCTACTGCTGCTGGAGCAGCCGCTTCTTCTGCGACTGGAGCTTCAGTTGCTACAACTGGTTCAGATGTAATTGCTGCATCAGATGCTGCGACGGTTTGTTCAGCAACTACTGGTGTTGAAACGGCTTCTTCCGCCCACACCACTGCTGAACCACCTAAGAGTGCGCCAGTTAAACTGAGCGCCATAAGCATTTTTTTCATTCGTGTCCCCCAACCTTCATCTTGTGAGTTCGTGCTATTGTTCCGAACTCAGCAAACTTTATGCCAATTTAGACAGCATCTGGCCCAGTCTCACCAGTCCGAATACGGATGACTTGTTCTAAATTCGTGACAAAGATTTTTCCGTCACCAATTTTTCCTGTGCTCGCCACACGCGTAATTGATTCAATTACCGCATCGACCATTTCATCGCTAATTGCAATGTCAATTTTCACTTTCGGTAAGAAATCAACCACATACTCTGCACCACGGTACAGTTCGGTATGACCCTTTTGACGTCCGAAACCTTTGACTTCAGTTACGGTAATCCCTTGAACACCAATATCAGAAAGTGCTTCACGCACGTCATCTAATTTGAATGGTTTTACAATTGCAGTTACAAGCTTCATGTTTTTTTCCTTCGGCTTATTTTCACCAGTAAGGTTTTATGTTCAATTTTCATGCCAATATTTAAAGGTTAGGGGGTTTTAAATATTAAACATGAGCGTTCTTTATACCCTATTTAGCCTTGAAGATGTAGCTTTTCAAACGAAAATAAGTTTCACTCACCGAACATCACTAGGACTTTACACTTTATCATCAAACACTTAAGCGCAATGCTAGAGGATTGCTGCAAGCAATGTTACACTGAGCCATAAATACCAATAAACGATTGAGGACTTTATGATTGAGACCCTTTTACAAGCCATTTTGCAACAAGTTGAACAACCAAAAAATGATTTAGAAAAAAATTTACGTGCTTTATTGAATGAAAGTATCGAAAAACTCGACTTGGTGTCTAAACAAGAACTTGATCGTCAAAAAAATGCCCTAAATTTGGCCAATCAACGCCTAACTGAACTGCAAGAAAAAATGCAAATGCTTGAAGAAAAGCTTCAGTACAAAAAATAAGCACCAACTCGGTGCGCATCGCACCTGAAATGACTAAAAATAAAGCACCAGCATGGAACAATAATAAAATGTCTTTTGCCAAAATTTACACACGTGGCTTATTGGGTTTGCACGCCCCACAAATCGAAGTCGAAGTTCATATCAGTTCAGGTTTGCCCTCTTTAACGATTGTTGGTTTACCTGAAGCCGCAGTGCGGGAAAGCAAGGATCGTGTTCGATCTGCCATTATTAATAGTGGTTTCCAATTTCCAACCAAACGCTTAACCATCAATTTAGCACCTGCCGACCTGCCCAAAGATGGCTCACGGCTAGACTTACCCATTGCACTGGGTATTTTAATTGCGTCTGGACAACTACCAGAAGAAAGCACCAATGGCTTTGAATTTATTGGCGAATTGGCACTCGATGGACACTTACGTCCTATTTCTGGCGCACTTACCATTGCGATGGCATGTCAGCAAGCACAGCATCGCTTGCTTCTTCCTGTCGCAAATTTAGAAGAAGCGAACCAACTGCCTAATTTTCAAGTTTATGTCGCAGCACACCTTAAAGAGGTTTGTGCACATTTTTCGGGCGATATGCATCTGAATGCAGCACCTGTACGAGAAATACCAGCGTCCATGCGTTATGCATTTGACCTTGCCGATGTAAAAGGGCAATTACGTCCGCGTCGTGCATTGGAAATTGCGGCAGCTGGTGGTCATTCTTTATTATTTAAAGGCCCACCGGGCACAGGCAAAACCTTATTAGCTTCTCGCTTACCCTCCATTTTGCCGCCGCTGAGCGCACAAGAAAATTTAGAAGTTGCCAGTATTTATTCGGTTGCGAATGCACAACACACCTATGGTCAACGTCCGTTTCGCGCCCCGCACCATACTGCGTCAGGGATTGCTTTGGTCGGCGGTGGTTCACATCCTAAACCGGGGGAAATTACTTTGGCGCATTTAGGCGTGTTGTTCTTAGATGAATTGCCTGAGTTTGACCGAAAAGTTTTAGAAGTATTGCGCCAACCACTTGAGTCCAAAGAAATTGTGATTTCTCGTGCGGCACGGCAAATGACCTTTCCCGCAAATTTTCAATTTATTGCAGCGATGAATCCATGCCCTTGTGGTTATGCCTTTAACCAAGATAATCGCTGTCAATGTTCACCTGACAGTATTCAACGTTATCAAAACCGTATTTCGGGGCCATTGTTGGATCGGATTGATTTACATATTGATGTGCCACCATTACAAGCGAAAGAATTGCAGGATCATGCACCAACAGAAAACTCTGAAACGGTAAGAACACGAGTGATTCGAGCATATCAACAGCAAATTCAAAGACAGCAATGTTTGAATCAGGCACTTTCGCCAAAATTACTGGAGCAATATGCGGCTTTAGATGAAAGTTCCGTCAAAATTATTGAACTGGCACAACAGCGTTTAAACCTTTCAGCGCGAGCTTATCATCGAGTATTACGTGTTGCCAGAACCATTGCAGATTTGGCAGAAAGTGAAATGATTTTAAGCTCACACCTGAGCGAAGCCTTGTCTTATCGGGGTAATGCGGCATAACGTAAAAAAGCCAGCAAATCTGCTGGCTTTTCTTTATTAGCTTTAACTCAAAATTAGAATGCTTTGGTTAAAGTAAACACTGCACCAGTTTCAGTACCGCGTTTATAAGGTTGTGCGTTGGCATCAATGTTCGTTCCAATCGCAGCTAGTTCAGCGGTAAAGCCTGGGATAGATTGAACTGCATAGGTTACACCTACTTTCCAGTCAACATAAGCGTCATCTGAGCTGCCATTATCACTAAAGTCATAGTTGTCTGCTTTAGTATAACCAACGCTTGCAACACCACCTAAACCGCCTACAAATGGTACGTTGTAAGTTGCGTTCAAATACCATGCATCTTCGTCTAAACCAAAGAAATCATTGGTATAGTTGATGCTTGCTAAGAAACTATCGCCTTCAGCAACAACACCTTTAAAGCCTAATTTTGCATAAAGCTCTAACCAGTTGAAATCTGAAGCACTTGGATAACCGTAGTACCATAAACCTACATCTAAAGTTGGCTTGCTTGCAAATGGAAGTTCAGTCGCATAACCCACGTATGGATCAAGTTCTAAATGTGGGTCAGCTGAACCGAAGTTCACATTTGAACCCCAAACACCTGCATATACACCCGATGAATGTGCTAAAGCAAAACCACCTTGTACAGCTGGATCACTTTGAGTTTGTGTCATACCACGATAACGATAGTCTGACGTTAACGCCGCAGAACCAGTGAATGTAAGACCTGCTTGAGACAATGCGGTCGTTTCCTCTGCCATAGCGAAAGAAGATGCTACTGCAATAACACTAAGCGCAATCGCTTTAGATGCAAATTTAATCATATTGGTTTCCCCATGATGGATATTCGACGAATTTATGCTTTAAATTACTTCATAAGAGAAATAGCAAATGCCGTGCCAACCTTAAAATAATGATTGAAACATCAATAAAACTGTCATAAACGCTTCATTTTTTAATTTTTAAAAATACGAATCCTAGGAAATAAATACTTTTTTATAAAAAATGATCTATTTTTAAGCAGGAATTAAACACTCCGCCCTTTTAATGCGCAAAAATAATGCAAATCGTTCAAGGTTTCATTTCATTGCTATAAAAAATCTAAATAAAAATAAGTAAGAGAAGAATGATGCGCAATAAAAGTGCAGCCTGAAATAATGAAAAGTAGTTTCTATCAAAATTTAAGTATTTGAATGTAAAAATTAGCCTAATAATTTATCAAACGGTAAATTAATTAATGTTGTGCGCTTAGATTCTTACATAAGAAATCATGCATTCCATATACAATATCTTAAAATAGAGATACTTGGTCTATTGTTTCATTTGTTTTAATAACAATGGTATACGTTATATATTTTCAATTTATTCGACAATTTTAAATACATTTACGCGATACTTCCATGCTCTTTGGTAGCAATAAAAGCCTATCTTTTTAATTCAAAAATTATACAATTGGTAAAATTTTGGACTCTCCCCCAAATTATTTATTGTATGAGGTTAGCGATGCCTGCGGCACAAAAACTAGGTTTAGCGGTGTTGATTCATGCCGTCTTTATTTCTTCCAGCTATGCAAGCGAGCAAAGTGAAGCCAAAGGCTTTACAGAAGGTGCTCAAGCAGAGCTATTATTCCGTAATGGTTATATTTCCCGTGACAAGAAAAATGGTGCAGCAGACACCAGTTCTTGGGCGCAAACGGTGATTGCCAATATCGACTCGGGTTATACACAAGGCAATATTGGCTTTGGTGTCGGTGCGGTCGGTGATTTTTCTTTTAAACTCGGCGATAACGCTCACGCAGGCGACAATATGATTGCCAAGCGAGATGATGGCACGCCTTACGACCAATGGACGCGTGGTGGTGGCAATGTCAAAGCGCGTGTTTCCAATACAACCGTTCGTTATGGTACACAAGTTCTCGACCTACCTGTGCTTGCCAGTAACACGGCGCGTCTTGTGCCCGAATATTTTACGGGCACACTCATTCAGAGCCGTGAAATTAAAGGGCTGGAACTAACTGCGGGTAAATTCACTAAGAATCAGTTCTCTGACCAAATTGCCACCGATCAAAAACATTTAGACCGTGCGGTGGTTTGGGGCGCAAAATATCAGCCTAATGCGCAATTCAAAACGGCGTATTATGGACTAGATAGCCAAGACATCATGAAACGCCATTATCTAAATGTGAATTATAAGCAATTGTTCGATGCTAACCACAGCCTGACTTATGACGTTAGTGGCTACCGCACCACATTTGAACCAACAGCATTTACCTACTCAGCCTTGGGTGATGCCAGCACGGAGAAAACCAATCATATTTGGGCATTGTCGGGCACCTATAATACTGGCCCACATACCCTCATGTTGGCGTATCAACAAAACTCGGGCGATGTCGGTTATGACTATGGTCAAAATGCCGATGGCGGACAAAGTGTATATTTACCGAACTCTTATCTGTCCGACTTTATCGGCAATGGCGAAAAATCGGCACAAATTCAATACTCGCTCGATTTTGGCGCATTTGATTGGTCAGGATTGAATTGGACGACGGCGTTGGTTTATGGTTGGGATATTCGTGCAACCGACAATCAAAACCATCTGGTTGACGACAATGCCACAGAGCGTGAATTTTTCAATCAGGTGTCTTATAAAGTTCAAACGGGGTTTGCTAAAGATAGTCGTATAAGGATTCGTCATTCTTATTATCGTGCTAGCGAAGCTTATGATGCCTCTTATATACGCAGCACAGATGAATGGCGTATTTTCTTGGATATCCCTGTTAAGTTATTTTAAACAGCACGTATATTTTTTCTATAAAAAAACCTACGCTTAAATAAACGTAGGTTTTTAAATTCAACTTAACAATAAATTAAAATGATTAAGTTAAATTTATTATTTAGCAGCTTCGATTGCTTTTAGCACTTCAGCTTTCGCAACATCTGCACCTTCCCAACCACTGATTTTGACCCACTTACCTGGCTCTAAATCTTTGTAGTGTGCAAAAAAGTGCTCGATTTGATTAATTAATAATTTCGGCAAATCGGTATATTCTTGGATATCGTTATATAACGGAGATAACTTTTCATGCGGCACAGCGATCAGTTTCGCATCAATACCACCATCATCTTCCATTTTTAATTTACCGACTGGACGGCAGCGAATAACTGAACCCGCAGCAACAGGGTGCGGTGTTACCACAAGTACGTCTAATGGGTCACCATCTTCAGATAAGGTGTTTGGGACATAACCATAGTTTGCAGGATAGAACATGGCAGTACCCATGAAACGATCTACAAATAAGGCATCTGAATCTTTATCAATTTCATATTTGATTGGTGCTGCATTGGCAGGAATTTCAATAATGACGTAGATATCGTTTGGTGCGTCTTTACCCGCAGGAATATTGCTATAGCTCATATCAACACTCGTATGTTGTGAAGTCAGATGAAAATTGAGATCGATTATAACGTGATTATAAGCAAAATGATGCTGAATTTTATATTCAGTTAAGCTTAATCCTTAGGTCATCTTAATGGTAATAAGCAACAATAAAATTGGGCACAATAACGATAAAGCCCAAATGATCGAACGTAAGGTCGCCCAATTGGCTAAATAACAAATGCCGTAAATGATGCGAAGCGCGATATAAGCCCAACCCAAGGAAAGGATAAACCTTTCTGGCACAACCATGTATTCTGCCATTAAGATTGCCGCAATAAATAACGGTAGACTTTCAAAACTGTTTTGTTGTACTGCATTGGCACGGGCAGACAAACCCGTTACTTTGGCTAAAAACTCTCGTGGATTTTGGTTATCTTTGACTTGAAAACGACCTTTAGATTTTGCAATTAAGGTAAAAACGTAAGGCAACAGACAGGCAACTAGAATAATCATTATGATGCCGCTAATCCCTTGCATACTCTGTTCCATTCTTTGAAATTATCTTGATCATGCTATCATAATTAACTGCGTATTCAACGTACAGTCTGCTTGTTCATTTTGTAAAACTTCGAGGGTTGAGACTACCAATCGCCCTAAGTCTTGAGATCAATCTTTATGCTAACCAAAGATGAAAAAGAAATGTTCGATGTTCTGGCACAGCAACGTCAACATCAATTAATGGTCAGTCGTGTGCTTAAGGTGGTATTGCCGATTATGGCTTTTCTGCTTAGCGTGATGTGTGCAAATTTAAACTGGCAATCGACTGTAGGTACATTTGTGATGCTCACAGTTGCGTTCTATGCCGTCGGTATTCACCATTTAGTACTGTGGCATTGGTTAGTACTGGTGATTATTTATGTCTTTGCCGATCAGTATTTTAGTATTGGGAGTATTCAACCGAATGCGTTGCGATTCCAGCTCGTGACCATGTTGGTTTTTGTTGCGATTGTTGGAATTGGACGTCCTTATGTTGATCGCTGGCTGATGAAACAACCGCCTTCAAAATGAATTGCATAAATAAAAAGCCATAAAAAATGCCGCAATTGCGGCATTTTTTTAACTCGTTGCTTTTAGCAAGCAAAACGACGAGAAATTGTTAAGCAGGTTTACGCAAGTCTTTACGCAAGATTTTACCAACGTTAGACTTTGGTAATTCATCCATAAATTCCACATAACGTGGGCATTTGTAGCCTGTTAAATTTTGTTTTGCATAAGCGAGAACTTCTTCAGTAGTTAAAGACTGATCTTTTTTCACAATAAACAGTTTTGGTACTTCACCTGATTTTTCATCTGGCACACCAATCGCTGCAACTTCCAATACTTTTGGATGTTGAGCAAGCACTTCTTCAATTTCGCTTGGATAAACGTTAAAACCTGATACTAAGATCATGTCTTTTTTACGGTCAACAATTTTAAAATAACCGCGAGAATCTACAACGCCGACGTCACCCGTACGGAAGTAACCATCTGCCGTCATCACTTTCGCAGTTTCATCAGGACGGTTCCAATAACCTTTCATCACCTGTGGACCACGAATTGAGATTTCACCTTGTTCGCCTAAAGCCACTTCATTGCCATCATCATCTAATAATGTCACTTCAGTAAGTGGCAATGGAATACCAATCGTGCCGCTGAATTCTGTTGTCGTTGGAGGATTTGCCGTTGCAACTGGAGAAGTTTCAGACAAACCATAACCTTCAATAATGATGGTGCCTGTCACTTTTTTCCAAGCCGCTGCTGTCGATGGCAATACCGCCATACCGCCGCCCATTGCCATTTTCAAATTGCTATGATCAAGCTGTTTAAATTCTTCGTTGTTTACTAGGGCATTAAACAATGTGTTAACGGCTGGGAAGAATGATGGTTTGTATTTGCGCAATTCACCAATCACCGCAGGTAAGTCACGTGGGTTTGGAATCAGGATATTGGCTTGTCCTTTATACATACCGTATAGCGCACATACCATGAAGGCGAAAATATGATACATCGGTAGGGCACAAACAATACGGTCATCTCCAGCGCTTTCTGCTGTACCAAACTTGCTAGAGAAAATTGCTTCGCATTGTAATAGGTTGGCAACCAAGTTACCGTGCGTCAATTCTGCACCTTTAGATACGCCTGTCGTACCACCTGTATATTGCAACACTGCGGTATCGCTTAAAGTTAAGCTAGGACGCTTATAATCACTTTGATTAACACTGTTCAATGCCGCATTAAACTTGGTATATCCTGGAATATTCCATGCAGGAATTTGTTTACGTACTTTACGCAATACAAAATTGACTAAAGTACCTTTCAGCGTGCCTAACATGTCACCAACAGTCGCAACCACGACATGTTTCACTGGTGTTTTGCCAACAATCGTTTGATAAACGCTGGCAAAGTTTTCAATGATGACCAAGACTTCTGCGCCAGAGTCATTTAACTGATGATCAAGCTCACGTGCAGTATAGAGTGGGTTGACATTCACTAACACCAGTCCAGCACGGAAAATACCTAAAGCCACAACTGGATATTGAAATACGTTTGGCATCATCACCGCAACGCGTGTGCCTTTTGCTAAATTCAAACTTTGTAAATACGTGGCGAATTTACGGCTTGCCACTTCCAATTCATTAAAAGTTAAAACTTTATCCATGAAAATAAAGGCATCACGTGAGCCATATTTTTGAAAATTGCGTTCAAAAATGTCAACAAGTGAGGTATTTTCAGCAGGTAAAGCAACAGATTCTGGAATCCCTGTCTTTTTATATTCTGCCAACCAAATCTTTTCCATAATGCCTATCTCCGAGTGGTAATCCTTAAAAATCTAACAATGCTGCTTTCTCTATGGCAAAACATTTTTTTCACGTTTTGAATTGCCCGATCCATTTATTTCAATCATATGAATCCATTGTCATATATAACGTAAATACGTCACAAAATACTAGCTTTATCGCTGAATGAGTAGTCTATTTGCTTTTTGATAGCCTCGTGGTAAAAGCTGCCCCTTTGTTGC
>JACCDZ011798115.1_pt1 | contig 10702 bp, 8 predicted proteins | sample 7449551 | NCBI WGS metagenome assembly JACCDZ01 (sample SAMN15323452, study PRJNA562643) | freshwater metagenome | isolation source: river surface water | place: USA:Blue River Watershed | collected 2017-08-18
AAATGGATTATTAAATGGATTATTAAATGGATTATTAAATGATTTATAAAAAAATAAATTATTTAAAAAAAATGGATTGTTTAATTGTAATAATAGTATGAAACATCTAAATATGATATATAGATGTAAGAATACTGAACAATTGGGTATTTTAGTAGAAAAGGCAATGTGTAATATTGTTAATATTCCTTTTAATACTAAAAGAAAATATGATGATTTACCAGATGAGATAACGGATGATATTTCGTGTACAGTTGGTCCGATATTAAAAAAGATGAAATTAAAACACGTAGGTAATATGAATCAAAAGTATGATTTTATAAATGAAAAAGATAACAAGACAGTTTCTGTAAAGACTTTAATGAAGGGTAATCGTATTTGTCCTCAAAATATAGGTCAATGTAGTTTGAGTAGTATATCATCGAAATTAGATATTGATTTTGTAACAAATAATATGTTTAAAAGTTATTTTATGACAAACAAAATGAAAATGTTACAGAAATATTTAGAAAATTGTTTTTGTTGTGATACTACTTTAGTATACAAATTTGATAAAGGTTTGGTTTATATAATTAAACGCGATATGAATAATGATATTAATTTTACTAAAAATTTTGGTTTATCTACGTCTAAATTATTGGAAGATTGGAATGAATCAAATACAATTTATATAAATGAGATTGGTAAAAAAATGTCATTGGGTGAAGTACAGATTCATAATAATAGAGATTGTATAAAGTTTCGTTTTAATGTTGATACATTGGTATATATGATAAAGGCTGGGTATGTTACTAATTTACAAGTGGATGTATGTAATTTAAAAACAAAATATAAATTCAAGGTAATTCAAGAAAAAAAAAATCATTTAGAAGATAAAGGAGGTGAAGATATGAAAAAATTATGTTTTCGTAGTTTTAATTATATTGGTAGTAAAATGAAATTATTGGATTTTATCCGTGAATCAATTAGTGATTATACAGGTAAAACTTATGATAAAATACATAGTTTTGCAGATATTTGTAGTGGAACTGGAGTAGTTACATTTGATGTGATAAAGGGTGGTTGTAAAAAAGTATTAATAAATGATATTCAACATTATGCTTATATGATATCATCTGTTTGGACAAAGAGTGATATAAATTTAGTAAAAATGAAAGATATAATTTCGAAATTGAATATGGAATTGGATATGATGAATGAAGATACTTTATTGAATGTAAAAGAAGATGATTTTATATATAATAATTATACAGAAAAATCTGATAGATTATATTTAACTAGTTTGAATGGTTACAAGACGGATTATATAAGAAAGAAAATAGAATTATTAAAAAAGGAATCTAGTATAAATGATAAAGAGTATAGGTTATTATTAAAATTGTTATTATATGGTGTAGCAAGTGTGAGTAATATAGCAAGTGTATATGGTGCATTTTTAAAAAAATATAAAAGTGTATCATTGAAGAATTTACATTTAGATTGGAATTTAGTTGAAGATTTAGTGGATGTAAACATTGAACATAAAAGTTATAATAGTGGTATAGTGGATTTATTGGATAAAAATGATTTTTCAGATTATGAAGTAGTTTATATGGATCCTCCATATGTTGCAAACAGAGGATATCACGATAATTATCATTTACTTGAGACGATAAGTCGTTATGATCATCCAGAAATTAAAGGTAAAACTGGTTTAAGAAAAATTGTAGACACAAAATCACGTTTTTGTTCAAAATTAGATGCATTTAAAGAGTTTAAAAGTGTTTTATCTAAATTGAATTCTAATTATATATTTATTAGTTATTCATCGGAGAGTGTTGTATCAAAAAGTGATATGATAGAATTATTAAAAAATACTGGTTGGAAAGATGTAAAATGTTATGAAAAAGAATATAAAAGATTCAAGTCGAATAAAAATAGTGAAGAAAAACAAGAAAAGGTAGTGATAGAATATATTTTTTGTGGAAAAAAAAATAATTGAAATAATTTTGGTAAATACAATACATAAATGGATTGGTTATTATTTATGTATTTAGATAATGAGTTATGTTTTACATTAACGAATATGTCTACTGTATATAAAGAGTTTTATTTAAAAGATGAAGTAGTATGTTTTGATGATATGGATAAAAATTATTTTATAAATTTAGAATTGAATATTTTGGAAGCTTTAAATTATAACTTATCAATAAGAGATAAATTATATGTGATTTATGATTTTAAAGATCTAAGATGTGATAAAATTTTAAAATCTATGAAGAAAATAAAAAATAGAGTATCTTCAGGTATAGATTTGAATAGTTTTTATGTTACAGAAAAGATATTATCAAAGACGTATAATATGAATCAAGATACAAATGAAAATACAAATATGAATGAGAATACGAATATGAATGAGAATACGAATATGAATGAGAATACGAATATGAATGAGAATACGAATATGAATGAAATTTGATTATAAATGTACCGAATTTTCAATGTTGTAATTTAATTAAATCGTCTTTAATTTTTAATAAATCAACTAAATGATGAATTTCTGGTATATTTTTATTTATAATTTTTACAAATTTTTCTATATATAGTTCGTTTCTATTGTGTTTTTTGTTAATTCTAACAACGAATCCAACGTATCTAGTGAATCCTATATAAAAATGATCACAGCCTAATTCTTTCATTAATTTATGAACGGTATGATCATTATAATCAAATGATTTACTAACACAATAAACGTGATATCCTTTATATGTTTCGTATATATGAAATTGATAATTTGTGTTTTTTAATATGTTAGTTATGTGTTGTAATAATTTTTGTTTTGCAGTTTGTAAATCATCTGTATTTTTAGGTACATCATAATCTAAAACGAGTAAATGTTTAAATGAGATAATATCCATTATACGTTCATTTGTTATTTTATTGTATTGTGTACCTAATATGTAATCATTAGTTTCTTTTTTAATTACGTAGTCATAATTTCTTAAATCTATTGATACTGGTACATTTAGTTTTGAATACAATGACATTATATCAATATGCGTGAGTTCTTGAAATGTTTTTTCAGTAAAATCAATTAAATTTTTATTTTCTTGATATAATAGATATTGTAAGAATTGTATTTGTTTAAAAGATGCTTTTTTAATCATATAATATAATAATGAATTTATTTCATAAAACATTTTTAAACATACTTGAAAATAAAGATGTATTAATTACAGATGCAGAGCAAGAAAAATATAATTTAGAAATAATTAATGAAAATGATGTTAAATCATATGATGATGTGATAAATATGGCGCGACATTTTATACACGGTGTTAAAAGACAACAATATTTAATAAAAACATCAAATGATTATTATATTGCAAAAGATCAAATTACGAATACTATTTATATTTGTTATAAAAATGTATTGACGATTGATATAGACAATCAAGATTTGGATATTGATATAATTAAAAAAAAGTTGAGCAGTTTTCCTGAAACATTTAGAATTTACAAATCAAAAAGAGGTTATCATATATATTGTACATCTAAATTATTTGATTATAGGTCGAAAGAATCAGTTGATTTTATGTTGGATAATTTTTGTGATCCATATTATTGTATATATAGTTATATTCGTGGGTATTGTACTCGTTTAAATAATAAATTTGATTCTGAAAAAGAACAATTATATGAATATATAGATAAAGTAGGTAGAGCTGATGAAGTAGAACGAATATTATATCTTGTTAATTTAATGGAAAGATATTCTAAAAAATATAAAGATGAGATTAATTTAAATAATTTAAAATAAAAAATTGAATATTTATTGTAATTTTAGTAATATAAATGTCATTGGACTTTTTTGAACAATTCGCAACTAGTATTGATATTAATGTTAACAATAATTTTGTTAACAAAAATAATGAAAAAAACGAAAAAAATGTTGATTTGGAAAAAAGAATGTCAAATTTAAATTTGAATGAGAAAAAGAGAAAAGAAATGTATAAATGTATTCATGGTAAAAATATTTTGATGTTGTGTGGTCAATATAAGGGTTACACTGGTTTTGTATATGAATATTTTCCAAAAACGGTAGGTTTGATGTTGGATGAAGAACGATATGTTATGTGTTCTGATTATCATACAAATGATATAGGTGATGAGATTATGACTATTTATGGTAAGGGTAAAATTGTATCAAGAGTTGAAAAGCTTTATGAGGTAAAGACAGATGGTGGTGATGTTCGTTTAGCTCGATCTTATTTTACTCGTTATGTAATTTTTATGGGAGATGATAATTTTATAAAAGTGGGTGAAGTTGTAAGAGAAGTGGATTGTGAATATGATATTCGAGTTGTAAGTTTTCCTATGAAAACGAAAGATGTTGATTATTTGATGAAAAAATTATCGGAAATGTCTAAAATGGAATATGAAAATGAAAAAAGAATTATTAAGATGGATTGTATTGAAGAATTTTATATGGTAAATCGGAAATCAAATAATAAGAATGATAATGATTATTTTGGAAAGTATGGTAAATTTGTGAGAGAGATACCTGAACAATTTTTAGTGATGATAAAGAATGTAGTTAGAGTAAAAGAATCAATGTGTTTAACAAATGGTAAAAATGTTAAAGTTAAATTTGGTTTGTATAAAAATAAGAGTGGTGAATTGGTTGATATTGAAGAGGCTTGTATGAATGTAAATATTGAACCTATTGGTAAGTTTATAACGAATCATTATGTTATGAAAGGAGATAAATATGCTATTGAAAAAATCTTACCTTCACATGTATTTTATATGGATTTGCAATTAAAGAATGGTAATTATTATCAAGTGAATAATTATGATGGAAAATTTTTTACAGGTATTGAAAAGGTTGGGAATGCATTTGTTGAAAGAACTATAAAAAGATGTGAAATAGAAATAATGATGTGTGGATTTACAATAATTAGTACTATGGAAGGTGTTGAATGTGATATTGAATCTGAAAAGATTGAAAAATTTAGTGTGGAATTGGATGATATAAAAGAAACGAATGAAAACAATTGTGAAGAAATTGAAGAAGAAATTGAAGACAGTAAAGACGATATCGATTATGGTGTAGAAATGATGGAAATGGATGATTATGTTTATGATGATAAACAAGGTGAAATGAAGGAGACTTTTAAGGATTTTGAAAGACTTGGTTTTGCAGAAAAATCTTTTTCAAAGGAAGAAAAAGAGTATATGAAAATGATAGAAAAATGTTGTGAAAAGGTTGGTGATATTGATACGAATGAAAAATACACTTTATTAGAAAAAGTTAGTGATGTAATTAAATTATTAAGGGATGAGTTAGTTAAAAATCAAATAACTGATTGGAAAAACACAGATGTTAAATATGTGGTTGCTTGTTTGATTTTTAGAGAGAATATGAAAAAGATGATAAATGTGTCTATTTATGACTATAAAAAGTATATTAGTAAACTGTATGATACAGGATTTTTGACAAAAGATAGTATTATGGGTAGTGTTTTTTTACTTCAATCTGAAAAGAGTTTGGATAGTAATCCATTAAAAGTGTTAGAATTGTCTAAAGAAAATTTGATTTGTCTGAAAAAAAATTATAAAGACAAAAAGTTTATTGATATTATCAAGTATATGATGGAACGTTGTTTTGAATTGTTGAATGAGTGGTTTGACACTATTGAATTTTGTATGACAAAAGTGGAAATGGAGTGGATTCCTATAGCTAAACCGAATACGATTAGACAATATCCAAAGTATTTTTTAACTACGAATGATGTAGTGAATGATAAAAAGTTTAATTTAGCAAAAAGAATTATGTGGGGTCCTGAATCTAAGAAATTAATTGATATTTGGAAGTTATCTTTGAATGAAAAATTAAAGAATGAATCTAATGAAATTGTAAAAAAGATTTATCAATTTATCATAGATAATATTGAAGATGCACCTTTTGTGTTGAAAGAATTAGAAGGTTCAAATGATAAATTGGATAAATTAAAGTTTAAGGAATTAAAGAGAACATTTGATTTATTTACAAGTAAATTAAAAAGTTATGTGGACAAGAAAGAAAATGAGAAGAGATGTTTATTAGATCGTAAGAGATACGAGAGAGTGATTTTAAATCAAAAAAGAGAGCATATTTCTAAAATATTATTTCAATAAATATAAATTGATATTAATGGAGATTTTATTAATATTGGTTATGATATATTTTTTTTATTGAATAATATTAGTAAAACATATGAGTGATATAGATTTAGATAAAATTATGTCAGAAGCTATATCAGATAAAAAGAGAGAGTTAGGTATTGGTGATGAAGTTACAGATACAGATATATTTGATAATACTAATATTAATACAATTGATAATACAATTAATAGTGATAGTGATAGTGATAGTGATATAGAAGATAGGAGGGGTAAACAAGTAACGAGAGTATCATCTATGTTTAAACATTCTGTTTATGGTATATTATTGGTTGGGCCACATAAGGGTAGGGAGGTTGAAGTGAAATATTATTTACCAGGAAAATTAGAAGTTGAAGTGGGTATAAATGAGGAATTGATATCAAAAACAGAATTGAATAATGGTGATGTAGTGAATAATTGTGTAATTTTAGCAAAGATAGGTAGGGATCGTTATTTAGGTCATTGTAAGAAGGTTGCGTTTTTAGATGAGAATGATGTTATTTTTGATGGTAGTGATATTGTAGAAATAATAAAAGGTCCTTTATTTGGTATACAAGGGAAGATAACGAATATACATAAAACGCGTGTGGGTGTTATAGTAGATAAAATTCCTTTAACAGTGGATACTGATCAAATTTTTTACAAGGATTTATTATTAAAAAATGGTAAATATTTTCATGTAGTAAATGTTGAATTAGATGGTGATAATTATGTAATAGATGGTGTGGAATTGGGGGGTAATGTGATAAAGAGAATAGGTGTAAATGATATTAATGAAATGATGTCTGGGTTTAAATTAGGAAAAGATATGGAGAGATTTCATATAGAAAGACAAGAAGATGATGATGGATATTCATTAAGACATAGTGAAGTGGGTAGTGAGATTGGTAGTGAATCAGATAATTTAAGTGATATTTTAGATGAGATATCTGATGAAAATGAGACTTTTGATATGGGTGATTTAGGTTTAGATATAGATGAAAGTGAAGAAGGTCGTGAAAAGGCGACATTTAGAGATGTAGAAAGGACATCTAAGATGTTTAGTGGATGGACATCTCTTCAAAAGCGTTATTTGGATATTATAAAACGTGTTTTTCGTAGTATAAAAAAGAGTGAAGATCTAATAAATGTGTTTGATATAATAAACAAGATAGAAAGTGTTTTAAATGCTTTTGATAGAGATATTGTGAAATCTGGTGAGAATTTTGATATTTATTCCTCATCGATTGATTTACAAATGATAATAGCTTGTTGTGTTGCATATGAATTGGTAAGTTTGGGTGAATTTAGTACGTTTTTGAATTATATAAATACATTATATAATAGTAATTATTTTACAGGTTCTGTTGTATCATCAGTTTTGGTTGAATTACCTGAAGTGTTTGTTTGTTCAGAATTAAAACGTACTAAAGTTGCATTTGAAAGAATAAGAATGTTAATGATGTGTTTTAATAGATTGATACAGGATATATTGGGTATAAAAATGGATATGGATAAGAAGAAAGTAGAATTGGAATATGAGCCAGTTGTAAGAAAAGAAAAATTATATGAGAGACGTGGTTTTATTTTGCCTGAGGAAGTTGTAAATGATAAATATGTGGATGTGTCAAAACGTGTATTATGGAGTCCTGTATATACAGATAGAATAAATAAGTGGCGTGAAATGATAGTAAAAAAGGTAGAGTCTTCAAGTGGTATAACAAAGAGGATTTATGATTTTATAGAAAAGAATATAGAAACATCACCTATTGTATTGATGAATATAAGAGATGAAGTGAAGAGATTTTTATTAGATAAAAAAGGTGATATATTAAGTGAATGCGATGGTGATAAAAAATGCGAAGATGTGATTATAAAACAAAAATTGGATGATATATTGTTTGATGTTTTGAGTAATAAGATGGATATAGATGGTAATGACTACGAGATGATACATAAATATATAAGAATGAATGATTTTGTTTCGAAATTTTTTGAAGATATAGGACGTTTAATAGAATATAATAAAACTAAAAAACAAATGCGCCTAGAGGAAGTTGAATCGGAAAGAGTTTCTATTTTAAAGAAAAGAAGAGATATACAAGAAGATTTTGGAATAAGAGACAAGATAACTGGTATATTAAAGGGTAGATTGGGGGAACGTTTTGATGAAAATTGTTTAGATAATAATTGTAAAATGAGTGAATTAATGGATAAAGTTAGGCGTGTTTTAAATACACAGGAACAAATATTATTGAATGTAAATGAAGTTAAAATATTTAGAGATTTTGTTGATGTTTATGGTGAAAAATATCCTATAAAAGTGATAAAAAAACTACCTAGAATAATATTAAAGTTTTCGAAAAAATAATTTATTTATATAATTATATTAAGATGAATATGATTATAATTGTTTTATGTATTTGTGTATGTATATCTATATCAGTTGGTGTGGGATATTATTTAACAATTCAGAATAATACAAAGAGAGCTCCTAAAAAAATCAAAACAACAACTCCTGCTCCAACAACACCTGCTCCAACAACACCTGCTCCAACAACACCTGCTCCGACAACACCTGCTCCGACAACACCTGCTCCAACAACGGCTGCTCCGACAACACCTGCTCCGACAACACCTGCTCCGACAACACCTGCTCCGACAACACCTGCTCCGACAACACCTGCTCCAACAACACCTGCTCCGACAACACCTGCTCCAACAACATCTGCTCCGACAACACCTGCTCCGACAACACCTGTTCCAACGGCTGCTCCAACAACGCCTGAATATTTTTCAATAAAACATAATTCTGGGAAATGTGTTCATCCTCTAGGTGGTTCAGCAAATCCAGGAAACGATACACCTTTAGTTGTATATGATGGATGTGGAGAGGATAGATTAAGATTTACATTGACACCATCTGGATCGATTAAACATAAAACTAGTGGTATGTGTGTTCATCCTTTAGGTGGTTCAGCAAATCCAGGTAATGATACACCTTTAGTATTTTACAATGGTTGTGACGAACCCAGATTAAAATTTGAGTTTTTATCAAATGGATCTTTACGACACGTTTCTTCAGGTAAATGTGTACATCCTCTTGGTGGTTCAGCTACACCTGGTAATAATAATAGATTAGTTTTATATGATGGATGTGGAGAAGATCGATTGAAGTTTACAAAATCAATTTAATTTATAAATAAATAATTTATATTTATATTAATATGAATAGTAATATGAATAATAACACTACTATTGTAATAATTGTTGTTATAATTTTTTGTATATCCATATCTATATCAGGTGGTGTAGGTTATTATTTAACAACTAAAAAAACAGATAATAAATCATCGACTTCGCAGACAACGTCTGTTCCAACAACGTCTGCTCCAACAACGTCTGCTCCAACAACGTCTGCTCCAACAACACCTGCTCCAACAACACCTGCTCCAACAACGGCTGCTCCAACAACGGCTGCTCCAACAACGGCTGCTCCAACAACGCCTGAATATTTTTCAATAAAACATAATTCTGGGAAATGTGTTCATCCTCTGGGTGGTTCCGCAAATCCAGGAAACGATACACCTTTAGTTGTATATGACGGATGTGGAGAGGATAGAATAAGATTTACATTGACACCATCTGGATCGATTAAACATAAAACTAGTGGTATGTGTGTTCATCCTTTAGGTGGTTCAGCAAATCCAGGTAATGATACACCTTTAGTATTTTACAATGCGTGTGACGACCCCAAAATAAAATTTGAATTTTTATCAAATGGATCTTTACGACACGTTTCTTCAGGTAAATGTGTACATCCAAAAGGTGGTTCGGCTACACCTGGCAATGATAATAGATTAGTTTTATATGATGGATGTGGAGAAGATCGATTGAAATTTACAAAATCAATTTAATTTATAAATAAATAATTTATATTTATATTATATAGGAATATTAATATGAAGACTACTATTATAATACTTGTTGTTATAATTTTTTGTATATCCATATCTATATCAGGTGGTGTAGGTTATTATTTAACAACTAAAAAAACAGATAATAAATCATCTACTTCTGGTAGTACATCAACGCCTACACCGTCAAAGTCTGCTTCAACAACAGAAGTGGTAAAACAAAATCCTTGGTATGGCCATACATATTGGATGTGTAGAAACAAAAAAACAAATTCTATTATGAGTGGTGATAATATACGTATATGGTGGGGTCACACAAATGGTGATGCTACAGGTGCTTGTAATAGTTGGTTAGGGGATTGTGGAGGTAATTGCGAAGCATTGGCAAGTCCTCGTAAGGTTGTTTCTCAACAACCCAACAAGGGTAATATTTCTTATTGGAAATGTATGAAGGGTGGTGTTGAAGTAGCAAATAATATTGGTATATGGTGGGATCATAATGATGCAGCTGGTACTTGGGCTTGTAATGAATGGGTCAAAGATAAATGTAAAGGTGATTGTGTAGCTGATATTGGTGTAAAACCTGATTACAAATATACAGAATGTTTTGAGATTACGGG
>JACCDZ010888762.1_pt1 | contig 10701 bp, 14 predicted proteins | sample 7449551 | NCBI WGS metagenome assembly JACCDZ01 (sample SAMN15323452, study PRJNA562643) | freshwater metagenome | isolation source: river surface water | place: USA:Blue River Watershed | collected 2017-08-18
TGGAATAACATCAACCCATGCGTCGCATCCACAACCGGGATCATCTGGTTTATCTTTAATCAAAATATCATAAACTTCTTCAGTTGTTTTACCAATAAAAGCTCTATCTTTTAGAATATGTTCATGTCCACTATAAGTAAACCCTGATGCAAATAAATCCAGGTTAATAACATGATCACCCGCATAATTCCACACTAACATATCTCGATCTTTAATACGCTTTTTATCTAAATGATCTAATACCAGATGCATAATTTCATGCATAAAGATAAACACCATGTCATTTGTATTTTTTACGTTCTTATGAATATAATTCAGATTATAAAATATAGTGTCAACAGAAACGGCGACGGTAGAAATACCATGTTCTTGACCATTATATTCTTGCTTTAATTGCAATAAGATGTGTCCAAAAAAGCTTAGTTCCGTTTGCATTAATTTAATGCGAGCCCGGTCGATAATAAGTTCGACTGCCGCAATTTCTTCTGGTGTTAGTTTATCCATATATTAGTCAACCAAGTATTTTTTATATTTTTTAAGTAGTTCATTAAATTCAAAATGAGTTGACATGATAAGTTTACGATGTTTACGCATAATCTTTTTCAAGATTAATGATGGATATTCAATGCTATATCCATCATTATTGATTCCACCTCGTTGTTCAAAATGGGTAATTACTTTGACAATAGCATCTTCATCATCATTCAAATTATTAATTGCGTTGATAAGAGTTGCATAACGCACACCCATATCAGAAGGCGGATTTTGATGTGGATTTGCAATAATAGATTTTAATGGAATAACTGATTTAAAGAAATTCAAATATGCATAAAAATCTTGTGTCGCAGCTTCACCGATTGCACCTTCAATAGAATGTCGAATAGAAGAATAAGTACGGCCTTCAGATTTATCAATAAGCCATAATAATTTACTTACTTTTTCATGCATACGTGGACAAGGATAAGCTGGATCTTTATCTTTAGGATTAAATCGATGAATATATTCTGGACGATATGTCAAATAAGATAATAGGATTGGATGATATCGATCGGATTTTTCTGCCCATTCTAACCATTTATCATTTTTAATAACGGCATGGAATTGAATCATACGACTGGCAAGTGCTGTACTCAAAGGCATTACAACTGCGCCGTCCGTTTCTAAGTTACCATTTGCACAAAGTCGAACCGCCGGATGAAGATTATAGTCACCAACCATTCGGTCGTGTAGAATTTTATAAGCCATTGCCTGGATACTAGGAACTGTAGAGTTAATCTCCTCAAATGAAATTAACCATCCATTTTTTCCTTCAGGTAATGGGTCACCTTCTAATGGAAAGATCGCGGGCGGTGCATAAAATGATCGATCATCTTTAAATTTTGGAAACCCATTTAACCTGGTCTGGTCAACCATTGATAAACGGAAATCGATAAATTCCAGGTTAAGTTGCTCTGCAACCCATTTATACATTGCAGATTTACCAATACCTGGCGAACCTTTTACAAATGGAATTTCATTAATGTTAATCACATCTAAAATATGTGGACCTAATTCTGTAAGGCAAAGTGGCTTCATTTAATCTCTTCTTATTTTAATAATAGTAATTTTGTATATCCAATAGAATCTTCTTGGTTATTATTTTTACATTGCTCAATTACTTTTTCTAGTACGGCAGGATTTGACATAATAATATCCAAAAAGCAGTCTGGTATATAAGTTAAAAAATCATCTATATGAACATCTCGATCTAATATTTTATATAGGCTGTTATTTATATCAAAATGCATGACACGGTGAAAAAAGGCAACTCGATTTTCTTCTTTAATAGTATTGCTGACATTTTCTACAAAATCGACAAAACCAGGCGGGAACATATCATACCATCGTTGCGGTATTAATTTTAATCCAATAAATGGATCTAGGATAAAGAAAATAATAGAATGATGAATTTCTCTGGTATCTTCAATATGTTTTTCAATTGCAGACCATTGGCTTTCGCTCATTCCATTTGCAATGAATAAATTTTTAAGAATATTACTATCTGGCGGTCGATTCATAATATCTCCTTATTCATCATCTTCTAATAAAGCACGAGTTTTAGCGTCAAATTGTTCATAATAATGTGTAATCATTACTTCAGGTAAATCATATTTTTTGACAATAAAATACCAGTCAACTTGTTTATCGTGATTAATAATAAAAGGAATAGATAATTTCTGATATCGTGATATAGCAGCCCAATCTAAAAAATCCATATTATCATGTATAAATGATTCTGGCAGTAATGATTTAATAGAGACCCGATACCAGTCAATTTCTTTAATTGATGTTACCCGTTTGAATATTTTTATATTCTTTTCAATGTCGCTACTCATATTAGATACCGTATACACGAAGTTATTTATATTTATGTTTACGCGGTGAGTGCAAATATAATAAAATGTAATAGCGTTTGGCTATGCTATCTTATTTTCCTTTTACCAGACCAAAACCTTCGGATTTTGGGATGACTGCTTTATCACATTTACGCTCATTAACAAACTTTTCAATGGGCATGAACGAATTATCTCCAATGTCAGTGGCGAAAGTACAATCAACTGTTCTTTATTCAATGAATAATCGTACCGGTCAAAATGCTGACCAGGTAACTCGACGATGCGCTATTGCAACTATGGCTGAACAAAAAGTCGCTGAACATATGAATGGATTCGTAATGAATTGCGATATTGATTTTAATGATCCATTTACTTATGCTTTCGACGTTTTATCAGGAATTGATTTTTATGGTGCTCGTATTGAAGTAAAAACTCATCAATCAAATTCCAGATGGATTAGCGTAAACTTAGATGAACGCAATTCAACTGGCCATATGAATTTGTTCCATTTTTTAAATTTTGATGTATCTGACTATATCACTATCTTTAACTCATCTCAATATGCAGATAATGGATATAATTTCAGTTGTGCTTTTGTTGGGACAAAACATGAATTACAACGAGTAATTCGAAAAAGTAATTACAATGGATGGTATCTCCATATTTAAACGCCCCATGGGGCGTTTTTTTATTAAATATAAGAAAACCAACAAAGTATTAAAAATGAAATTTAGTGAATTTTTGTCAGAAGCTATTTCTGATGGCAACTATAAAAAAGAAATAACAATTGAAGAAGCAAAAAAATTATTAAAAGCACATTGTAAAGATATGGATTTTGACGAACCGTTGTGGCGGGGCATGCGCGGGAAAACACCAGCCTATATTTTAGAAGGTCAACAAAGTGAACGTAAATCAATTGACCAGTCAAATCATTATACTGTTTTAATAGATTATTCAATTAAACAAAATCACTCAAGCTATCCACTACGATCTAAATCAGTTATTGCTGCAAATGATTTATTGTTAGCTGATGGATATGGGAATAATGTATATGCTATATTTCCATATGATAAAATCAATATTGGTGTTATTGATGGGGATATATGGGGAACTAGTATTACAATTAATGATACTCGTAAAGGTATTACAGCATGGAATGAATTATTCCAAGAAGCTAATATTAAAGCGTGGCCTCGACCTGATTCAGCAAAACTAATTATTGAACAAATTAAATCACTATTCAAAACAGATAAAGAAAAATTAAATCATGCTCAAGAAAAGCTAATTGAAGTATTTGAAACTCCAGATAATGTAGAAGATTTTTTAATTGATGCTTACAATCCAGATTTATACTTCGGTTTAGTTGATACAAGCGAAATTGGTTTTGATAACCCATCTGAAGTATGGTTTAGTGATAAGTGTATTGCTATTAGCAAGCATATATGGGAAGAACTAAAAGACGAAGATTTTAAGATATAAAAAAAGGACCTCAAGGTCCTTTTTTAGCCTTTTAGCCATTGTTTTATTTCTTTCCATGTACCAGTAAATATAACGCCTCGCTCACTAGACCAAACATCACCTAGTCCATTTTCACTAATGTGACCAGATTTTGGTGTAATTACATAAAATTCACCTTCGCCATTTACTGGGGAAACATTAATATAATCGTATAGGTTACCTACCATTGGGCAACAATTTTTATAGAAGCATTCCCATGTAGTAGGATCAATGTTGAATCTTGGCGAAGCAATGATTGCTTTTAATTTAGCATCTAAGCCTTTTGCACGAAGCTGTAATGATTTGTCAGAACAGAACCAGTCTACAAAATTATTACAACGTTCGTTAGCACTCATACCGTTAGCAAGATACTCAGCAATAGTTGCACTGTCATTAGTATCAGTCATATCAATTACCTGTATTATATAAGTCATCCTGTAATATTGCTATTATAGCATAGTGTATGTATTTGTACATACATCTAATATAAAAATTAAAATCTATTTGAATATTTTATATACTCACATTAAGATACACTAAATAAATAATAAAAGCTTTAAGTGGGCCAACTGGCCCACTTTTTTATATAAATAAAGAAATGAAATAACATTCTATCTAAGGACAACTATGAAGTTTTCTGATTTTCTAATTGAAGCAGCATCAGGCCAATATATAAAACAAATCTCCGAAAAAGAATTATTAGAAATGCTGACTGACTTATATAAGTCGCATGATAATCTGCCTCGTTATATATATCGTGGAATGAAAGATATAGGGGATTATGCAATTGTACAAGGCGATTTAGGGTCACGTATATCACGTAATACAACAAATCATTATACAAAAATAATTGATAATAATATTAAATCAATTAATAAAGATTATCCATTAAGATCTAAATCAATTATTTGCTCAACAAGTCGAGAAACAGCTAGTAATTATGGTCCAGTTGTATATGTTATTATTCCTTATCCAGATACTATTATTGGCAAATGCCCATCTGATGATATCTGGCGATCTAAATTAAAAATTGGCAAATTAACTGCACCTATTCCTGATTGGAATAAAATTTGGAATCGTGTAGGTATTACTGATGCAATTGATAACGTCGATGAATTGGCTAATGCTATTATAAAAGTATTGGACGATTATAAAGTCACAAAAGATAAAGAAGTCGATTATCTAGCTAGTATTTTTAAAGGTGTTAAAGATATTAAAGCTGAAGTTGAAGAAGCATATTCAATTGAAAATTTACAAATGTCATTTGGTACAATGTCTGAACTAAACTTTGGTGGTGATAATGAAGTATGGATTGGTGGAAAATGTATTGCTATTAAAGTGCAAGATGTTGACCACGTTCTTCCATTCATAGGTAAAGTAGATAATCGATTTAATGTAAAAGTTTATCCTGATAAAGATTCTAAATTTAAAGGTTTTAGTTTTTTGTTTAATGTAGATACTGATGAAGAACCATTTGTAATAGATGAACGTAAGCTTAACTTGTACAAGATCACCGGCTATAATTTATTTGATAAGATCAATATTAAAATGTTTTTATTCCATATAAAAGAAAAGGCTATTCCGGAAAAATATCATGATGAAGTAAATGAATTAGTTAATAAAGTTGAAATATCAAAAGGTGAAACATATGACTCTATTATGCAGATACCAGAAATCCAAAAAATAATTTCATATATTGAATATGATGGATTAAAAATATATGCAAATGAACATTTTGGTAATGGATATTCTTACATTATAAAGAACGATAAAATAAAAGCGGTTTAATTACCGCTTTTTTATAATAATGATGTTACTTTAAAATTATATTCGTTATAATACACTTGTTTACAACGCGATATTAAATTGAATATAAGTAACTTTACTTAATATGTCCTATATTTCCAACCTTATGTAATTAATTTCTTCTCTTTATATCCGCATAAATAATGTTTTATCTCATTTATACGGAGTTCTTAATGACTGCTGCAATTTTTAATAGTGCAAAGACTATTGAAGAATATAAAAACACACCTATTTTCATGGGACCAGAACCTGGCTTCATGGATACTATCTATAAGAACCACCCAAAACTTTGGAATCTATATAAAGAGTTAAAAGCACTTGACTGGTCAGAAGACGAGTTCGATTTTACCCGCTGTCTATTAGACTTTAAAAACTGCCATCAAGATACATCGGACATGATGATCGAAACTATTGGCTGGCAATGGGAAGCTGATTCAGTAGCAGGACGTTCTGTTGTTTCTATCCTGGCTCCATTTGTATCATCAACTGAATATTGGACTACATTAGTTCGTATTGCAGATAATGAAAATATTCATGGTGCGACTTATTCAGAAATTGTTAAGCTATCATTTGAAGATACTGATAGTGTGATGCAACGTATTTTGAATTTTAAAAATACACAAGCACGTATGACAATCCTGGAAAACACTTTATCTGAAGCTCTTACATTAAGCCGTAAATATGCAGCCGGTGAAATTGAAGCATCCGATGAACTATATCGTGACGTTCCAATCAAAACAACTATTTGTCTTCTATTCTTAGAGCGTGTTCAATTCATGGCTTCGTTTGCTGTGACATTCAGCATTTGTTCTACTGGTTTATTCCAACCTATTGGAAAGGCAGTACAAAAAATCTGTCAAGATGAGTTAGAAGTTCATGCGGAGTTCGATAAAGAAGTCATTAAATATGAATTGAAGACTGAACGCGGTCAATGGGCAATGGAGTCATTGAAACCTTGGATGCACCAAATTGCTGATGAATTCATTCAATGTGAATATTCATTTATTGATTCTTTATTCCGTGATGGCCGTCATCTTCCTGGTGTTACACCAGATATGCTTAAACAATGGGTACTTTATAACGCAAAAGACGTTGTTCGTTTCCTAGGTTTAGATATGGCTGACAAGTATACGTTCCCTAAATATGATCCAATGCCTCTTCTTGAAACATGGATTAATATGAATAAGACTCAAGCCGCGCCTCAAGAACAAGATTTAGCACAATATAAAGTCGGTGTTGTGATCGATGATGCAGCCGAAACTGTATTTGACCTAGATTTTTGATCAAAAAATATCTTTTTTTAAAAAAGATATAAAAAAAATCAAGAGTTTTGTTATAAGTTTGTAACAAAACTCTTTAAAATAGCTTAAAAAGCATACAAATAACGCTTTAAAAATTGATAAATCTATATTTTTCAATAACTTACTTATTTGTATACACGTTTAAGATATTTTTAATTAAATTAATAATACTTCTTAGCTAGAGGAAAATGTAAATCATGTTTACTGTATATTCAAAACAAAATTGCCCTATGTGTGTTAAAGCAAAAGCGCTGCTAACTAATAAGGGTCAAGAATTTCAAGTTATTGAAATCGTTGAAAATAATGCCGGTGAAGGTCAAATTAACAAGATGGATTTTATCGACGCTTTTCCAGGAATTCGGGTAGTTCCGTATATCACTAAAACTGATGGATCTGCTTACAAAACTTACGCAGAATTACATGAATTGCTAGAGAAGTGAGACGCATTTAACAGTTTGTAACAAGGTAAAGTGTGTACAAATTAGTCTTATATGATATTATAGGATACATGAGAGACAAACACATTTATATGCAATCTTATTAAGGAGAAATATCATGTCTAACTCAACTAATGTACGCACTAACTCAAACGCTAAAACTCAACGTAATGTTGAATTAGAACGTAGCTCAACCCGTCATTTTTACGCGGTTAAAGAAGACGCTAAAGGTGAAACACCATATGTATTCGAACGAATCGCTGATAGAAATGCTTGGATGGAGCGTTACGAAACTGCTAAACCAGCCTCAGCAACAGAAGTATATAAGCTACTTCGTAAACAGCGTAATGGCATTTTAGCAGCCAATCGTAAAAATCGTGTTTATGTTGTCGATTCAGTTGAAGCAATTGACCCGAACAAAGGACATCGACTTATTTTATCATAAGTTAAAAATACTGCAATTTTATAAAAAGGGGAGTTTACAAGGCTCCCCTTTTTTATTACAATAGCTTTGCACAATTTAATAATAAAGGTTTGCAAAGATTACATATGGCCGAACAAATTGCACAAAACGAAATGGGATCAGATTCATCACAAGCATTAAATAGCTTAACTTGGCCTGAACAAATTGAATACATCATGGAGATGGAATATGATATTGATGATGATAATGTCATTATGGATCTAAAACGGCTATATAATCATATAAACAAACGTACATATGATTATGATTTAAACCGATATAATTATTTGTACCTTACTCATGTTAGCGTTCAGCAAGCTTTACACTTGTATGATTCATTAAACGAGACTGCACAATATAATATGATTTCAGCAATCAAGCTTGATCATCCACATTTAGGTGAAATGATTGAAGTTCATGAAATGCTGAAACCATCTTGTATTACAAGTATTTATACTGCAACAATACAGTAAGGCCTTACATAGCCTTAGCTATCTTTGTATGATAATCATACTTAGCGTACATAGAGCCGTTATAGCCTTTTGCGAAAGCTCGACAATCTTCTGGATTAGTTGAAATTTTCAAAAAGGCTGGCTTTAGGTTAGCTACCTTCAAGATGTAATTCGCAAGCATCTTATAATGCGCATATTCGCTATTTCTAGCATCCCATAACATGTCTATAGGGTGTTTGTAACCCATTTGTACATAATACTTACCTAATACCTGAAATTTGCCAACAGAAATGGATTGTAAGGCCGTATCTGGATCAATACAGACTGCATAAGATAGCTTTTCCCATGAGTCATTAATATTATTCGCATTTAAGTCAACGGTGTAACCGCCTGATTCTGGATGAGAAATGTACTGATTCTTATAACCCACGAAATATACTGTACGTTTAATATAACGATAAAATAAGTGACGTTCCCATAAAATTTTGACAAGACCATCATTTGTATATGCACCAGAACCCGATTCAACTTTCGCAACAGCCTTAATACGACGTGTTGATGTATCGCCTAAATTTTTAGCAATATCTAGAATTTGAGACTCGGTAACCGCATCCGCTTTTTTGTTAGTGAAAACTTTAATAAAAGCATCACGCGTTTTAGGACCACCAACACCGTCAGCGACGATGTTAGCACCTTTAGAATTAAGCCATTGTTGTAATTCTTTTACATTCATTGTTATTATCCTTTATTGATTAATTCACCGATACAACCATAAATGGTTACTACTTTTCCGGTCGGGATTGTGCTACTTCCAAGTCTAAAACTTTGAATAAAAGCTGATGCAGTAATACCTAATAATGTATTATCTTTAAAAACTTCAGTATAATCAACCAAATTAGTTTTTAAAGCATTAATTTGCCATTGAGCTTTCCCTATAGCTGTATTTAGGCTATCAGATCTATTAATTGGTGTGTTTATGTGCAATTGGGCCCATTATATCAGTAACATAAATATTAATACCTTCTCCAACTCGAACAAAATACAGCGTATTCGGCTCCAATTGTGAAGGCAATGTGGAAATTACTTTTTCTATTCTGTATAAATTTTAGGCGAATTAGTCCTTACTGTTAAGCATTTTTAGAATATCGGCAGGATCTTTACAAATAATTGTATTGTTTTGAGTATTTTGAACTGGTGCAACACCTGGTGTTGTCGCTGATCCGCCAGCTTCTTTTTTCTTGGCTGCTTTACGTTTATGCTTACGATCATGAACATCTAATAATTTTTCATTTAATTCAGCAATCGCCCGAAGGAAATTAGCAGCTGAGTCAAAAGACTTAGGCGATTCAGAAATACGAACGATTTCAATTAGTTCATCGGCCATATCCATACTCTTATCAATAAGTTCACGGATATTTTCTTTAACTAATGCTTCGTCTTTTTTGCATTCTTCATCGACTTCATCTTCATCAATTTGAGCTACAACTAATTCATTCTTTTTTTCATCTTTATCTTTATCGTCATCTTCTGGATCACCATATACAACTAGCTCACTAGAGCCGTCATCATCTTCATCTAATTGTTTTAATACATCAGCTGGCAATAATGTTTTTTCAGCCATATTGTGATGATCTTCTACATTTACTATTTTTCCGGTCGATAAATCAAAACCGTGTTCTGTCTCTAAAGCTTGAGATATACTATCAATACGTCCCATCATTTACTCCATTTAAATTCTTCATCGCCAGGCGCGCGTGTCCCAACTAATTTTTCAAATAATTCTTCATGATCAGCTTCTGACATATTGATGATAACGTCTTTAATACGTTGGATAGATCGCGGATTACTATGGAACTTAGTATGTGCTAAAAAGCTGAAGTTGCACATAATTACACGCTTTTCATCAAATGATGTTTCATATTGGATATCTTGTGATACCGCAGTTAGATCAAATGTAATATTCGTCTTTAGATCATAAATGTCTTTATCTCGGATTGTTACCGTTAATTGTGGTGCAAAGAACGGAATAATCTGTTCAATTACCTGGTACATTTCATCCAGTGTATTAGTAGCCAAATAAAGCTCAATGCCAATATTATAAGGTACAGATGTGAACATAAAGCTCACACCGTCACCTTGAATTACTTTATGTTGTACGTTCAGTGGGTTCGTCATTTGTTCCGGTGCATAAGCATAATTAACAACTTCAAAACCCATAACTGGAAGCGCCACGTCCATATACATATTGCGCATATCCTGATTATTAGCTAATACTTCGACAAATTTTTGCTTTTGCGCATAATGAATTGGTACTTTAACAATTTTACCCGTACCGGCTTCAACTGTTACGTCACTGAATAAAGACCCAAA
>JACCDZ011130748.1_pt1 | contig 10699 bp, 8 predicted proteins | sample 7449551 | NCBI WGS metagenome assembly JACCDZ01 (sample SAMN15323452, study PRJNA562643) | freshwater metagenome | isolation source: river surface water | place: USA:Blue River Watershed | collected 2017-08-18
CCCTAAAATATTCCTTAATTATATAAATTAAACCAACAATCAAACCGATTGTTCCAAGTGCGATTGCCACATATTTTAATAAAAGCAACAAGAATGCAAATGCAAAAATTTTTAAAAAATCAAAAAAAATGCCACCGGTATTATTATCTCTATTTCTCATTTCTATTTTCTTTTAGAATTACTATTTACTATTAATACTAAAAATTAGAAAAGGTAACCTTTATTTTTAGAATTATTCTAAAAGAACAAATCCAGCCCAATAATAAGGTGGATACTTAACTTTCATTTTTGCCTGAGCCAATTGAAAAGCTTTATGAATCGTTTTGCCAGATAAGCATTCATTATAGAAAATGTCAAAAAGTTCAGCAGTTTGGGCATCGGGAACTTTCCATAAACTCATAATAATATTTTTAACACCAGCCATTTTAAAAGCACGTTGTAAACCAAAAACACCTTCACTTCCATTGATTTGTCCCAAACCGGTTTCACAAGCGCTCATCACTACCAATTGACACGCACTCAAATCTAAATTGGATATCTCACTAGCGGTTAAAATACCATCATCACTCGTTAGATTTTGTGCGGGTTTGCCCCAATACTTATTGGCACCTGCTAACAATAATCCAGAACGCATCATAGGGTCTTCTGCTGCTTTAAAAATTTCTGATTTAAGGTCTGACAATAGATTTTCTCTAGGTAATTCTTGTTTAGGGTCAGGAAAGAAAAACCCGTGTGTAGCAAGATGCAATAGAAAAGGTGTGGTTTTTCCATCTAATTGCTTTATGCTTTCTTCAGTAGCCATACTTTCATTAAAGGTAGAAGTGGAAAAACCATTTTGTAGCCCAGAGATTTGTATTTGTTCCAATTCCTTTTTTGTTCCAATCAAATAATTCCATTTTGTTATTCCACTTCGTGTAGCTAATCCTTCAAATTTTAGGTTACTTATATTTTTTAAAGTATCATTTATAACTATACTCGTAGCTTCACTTTTATTATAATCAATGCTCCCGTACAACAGTAGTTCCAACTTCGTTTTAGAGTCTAAATGTGTCGTTTTATGATTTATAATTTCGGCAGTTGATCCCAAAATATGAACCTGGTATTTTTCTCCAAGTGTTTGTGTTTGAGAAAATGGCAAAGCCGAAAAATCAACTTGATTGCCCAAACCCGAAGGTGATAAATAAATGGTCTCAACATTTTTCAATTCCTCGGATAAAGGCTTCAAAAACAAATCGCTAATGGCTTTATCTGTATATTGCGTGTTAATTTTTATGGCTTGAATGGTGTCATTATCTTTCCTGTTTCTTGTCATTAAAGATCTTAATTCCTTTTCCTCAAACAGTGGAATATATTTAGGTGCTTTATACCCTTTCCCTACTACAAAGGCAGCGTAAACGATTTTATCGGTCCATTTTTTATCATAATAGTTGTAAGCCACTATATGAATTGCAATTGCATTAGGCTGCAGCTTTTCTTGAACTTGTTTCCAGCTTACGGATAAAGCATTTTTGGAATCTGAAAACAACGAAGAATCCCTAGCTAATTCCTTTTCTATAGTTTCAGTATCATTAACTAATTGAGTGTAATTACTAGGTCTTTGATCAATAGACAATTCACTCATTTTTATAAGTTGTTTCTTTTTTTGTAGAAAGTCTTTAAATTTATATTGTAAAACCGTATGTCCACTTTTTTGAATGCTTTTGGAAATACGTTGTTGGTTTCTTAACGATAAGTTTTTGACCAATAATTCGTTTTCATAGCAGCCTATGTTGATTGAAGGGTGATAAATTGGATTTCTGTAAAGAAAAGACAATGAAAATAATCTGTCTAATTCATATTTTTTTATAATTGGTTTTAACTCTTGATATGATAAATATGAAAATGAATCATTAGTTTTTATTCTAAAATTAATAAATAGTTGGTTATAATAATCTGATGCGGAATTGGGATTTCCTAATAAATCATCAATTATAGCCAACATTTTAATTGAATCATAATGATAATTGTTTTTACTTAACTCTAATGCTTTTGAATAAAACCCTTTTGCTATAATATATTTTCCTTGATCAAAATTAACATTCCCCAAACTATAAAGAGATGATATATAGTAAGGATGTGTTTTGCCTAGTGTTTTCAAAATAATCTTTTCTGCCTGAGAATATAGCTTTTCTGCTTCAATATAATTTCTTTTCCATAAATTGATATTTGCCAAATTGTTCAATACACTTGCATATTCTGGGTGGTCATTAGAAAACGTTTTTTCAAAGAGCTCTTTTGATTTTATGGCATTTATTTCTGCCTTTTCATACATTCTAAGACTTAAATATAAACTTGAAAGATTTTGTAATGTAATTCCATAAGCAGGATGGCTTTCACCTAAAATTGATTTTTTTAACATCAACGCTTTAATGTACAATTCTTCCGCTTTATCATAATTCAAAATATCTTGATAAAAAGAAGCCAAATTATCCATTGAAGTTGCATAATCTTGACTATACTCTCCAAATATTTCTTTAGATTGTTCAATATTTTTAAAAAATAATTCTTCTGCTTCTTTATTTTTATTTTGAGACTTAAATAGCAAAGCGAGATTATTGATAGAAATTGAATAATTTCTATTATTACCTTTTAAATTTTTATCCATAATAGCTATGGCTTTTTTATACAAATCTTCTGCTAATTTATATTCCCCAAGTTCCTGATTAACAGAAGCTAAATTGTTTATGGATTGAATAAATTCAGGGTCGTTTTCATTATAAATCTGTTTCTTTTTTTCAAATACTTCTGTATAAATAGATTTAACAGCATAATATTTTCCCATCTTTTGTAAACATTCAGCTAAATTGCTTGAAACATTTATATATGTTAAATCATTTTCTCCTAACGAAATTTTGTAAATATCCCTAGATTTAGTAAAATATTCTTGCGCTTGTGGGTATCTCCCTTTTTCAAAGTAAAGTTCACCAATATTATTTAAAGTATTTGCTACTTCATAATGAGTTGTTCCAAAAACTCTTGTTTCTAAATCTAATCCTTCAAGATATAGGGATTCCGCATTTTTATAATTCCCTAATTTTTTTTCGCAAAATGCTAAATTCAAAAGCGCATAGATATAATCTGTATCTTCTTTGTTTAGATATTTTTCTCTGACATACCGTGTTTTTACAAATAAAGTCTTAGCTTTTTCAAAAAGGCCTTGATCTTTATAAAATAAAGCTAGATTATTCCAGGAGGTTGCAAATAGTAATTCATCTTTTTCATTATATTTTTCTAGAATAGCAATTGATTGAATATAATATTTCTCAGATTTTTTATTGTTACCAATTGATTTGTTCAAGGTGCCTAGAGAGGATAATAAATAAGCGTAATTAAAATTTAGAGTATCTTTTCCATTTAAATATTGTTTTTTTAATTCTTCTGCAAAAGATATTGATTTCTTATAATCACCCTTTTGATAATAAAAAGAAATACTATCTAAACTAGTTTGCGCTTCAATATTTAGAAAAAACGACAATGTTAAAAATAGAATAAGGACTCTAATTTTTTCTTTTGTATTCATTAAATTATTTTATATTTTCAATTCATGCCAAATGGCATCAGCTTTTTTCTCGTTATCTGCATGATAATAGGCTATAGCCAAAATACGCTGTGCCTCTACTAATTTTTGTTTATCCAAGGGTAATTCTTTTATCTTACCAATAGCTGCTTCGGAGTTATCTAACAAATCAAAAACACAGGCCAAATTAATATAACCTATGGTATAATTAATATCCAAACTAATAGCTTTTTCAAAATCTTTTTGCGCACTTTTTAATAAATCGAACATCTTGTCTTCGTCATTTGACGCTATACTCCTTGTTATTTCTTTTTGAAGTCTGGTACTATTATCTATTTCTAAAGGATATAAAAACCGTTTTGGGTAATTAGATTCTTCACTAGTACGTGGTTTTAAATCTAGAGCTTGTAATGTTTTAATTACCCCACAATTGTTGTAGTTTTCTCGTGAAGGAAAATCTCGGTTGACTTCCTCAAAGAGAGTAAGTGCTTTTTTATATTGCTTCGCTTCTTTGGCAATAAGAGCAGACTCAAATATATTAAAAAGTTTTTGCGACTTTGTCAATGCGTTTAGACCAATAGTTTTACGTTCTTGTTTAGAAGGATAACCTTCATTATTTTCCTTTAATTGGTAGAATTGATAAATCGAATCCAATACTTTTGGTTGTATCTCAAAAGGGTTAAATCCTGCTACTGCTGCATAAAATAGACCTTTGTCGTCAGCTTGTGTTTCGTATATTATTTTTTGGTTTTTATTTACCAACTTGATTGAATTAGCAAATTCTTGACTTTTATTCTTGATAGCAAAAGCAAAATCTGTACAAAAATTATGATCATAATAGTAATGAGCTAGTTCATGACTGATCACAATAGATAGCGCGTTGAGACTATCGTTGCCAAAAGTTTGACATAATTGGTAAAACTTTAAATCTACTTTGATTTTTTTATCCTTATAAAATGCAGGAGTAGTTGGTTTTTGTGTAACGTTCATAAATTCTAACATTGGTGCTGACTTGGTATTGCCATACGCTGCAACCAATTGGTTAAAAACAGCCCTAATCTGAACCTCGGCATTGTGCTGGGCTTGAACAGAAAAAAAACTGCCAATTGCAAACACCAAAAGAAAAACCAGACTTTTCTTTTGTGAGACTATATAGGATTTTGGATTATTGGTTTTCAAAATGTATTTTTTCCAGGGTTTCTAATATCGTTGTACTAACCACTTTTTCTAAAACCATAGGAGAGTTACTTACTTTTAGATTATAATACTCGTCTCCCGTTTTAAGATAATAGAGTTGTTCTTCCGTTTGCATCACAGCATAATCGGTTGCGGCTTTTTTGTTGAATAAAGTCATTATCTGACCATCAAATACATAATTGTCTTTTTGTCTTTTTAGTTGAACCAACTCTGCTTTATACTGACTTAGAATTTTTGAATCTATTGTTCGACTCTGTCCTAATGCGTTTTCCAATGAGAGTATGCGTTTCGTTGCGTCTTTGAAATCGATTGTGATTTTTACCTTTTTATCAGAGGTAAAACCTAAAGATTCAGGCTGTAAAACAGTTACAGTGCTCGAAGTGGTTTCTATAGATGCCAGAGCAATCGTTTTGGTTACTGGAGGATGTAGTTGAGGTTGATTATTCTCCTTTTCTTTGATCACTACTGTATTTTCAACCGGAATTTCAGGAGTCCCCGTATTTTTAAAATAAAATACCCCGGCAGCTATAATTATAGAAGCAGCAACGGCATATTTCATCCAAGATAAAGAAATAACTTTGCTACGTGTTTTATCTGAAGTTATTTCATTTTCAGGAGCTACCACAGAAAACACAGGAATCATATCACCTTCTTCTTCCAATTCCGCATCCCATAGTTTCATTTTTTTCTTCAATTCTTCACGCGCTTTTTTTTTAATGGCGTTAGCAATCTCAGTTTCGGAAAGTTCAAAAGTTAAGCGAGCATAGCTTTGGGGGAGCTCTGTTTTGATGCGTTTGCGTTCCACACTTTTAATGGCTTGCTGCATGGTTTTCAAAAATTGAACTTCTTTCAAAAAAGTCTTATTATTCGTTTTTACCAAATAATCAGTGGCCTCGGAAGTTTGGCCCAAGACATAACATTCAGCCAGTTCTTTTAAGAATTGAGCGTATATTTTGGGGAGTTTGTCAATTATTTGTTCGGGATTGCCTAATTCTAAACTAAAAATAGCAGTATAAAGCGGCTGTGCATTTTCTTCAAAACGAACCAATACTGTACTGAAGTTTTTCCAAAAAGAAGCGCCAACTTTCTCATCAGAATACTTGGAATCCTTTTTCAGTTTAGGAAGCAAAATGTTTTTTATGATAGGAGTTGTTTCCATTTCTAATTTTTCAATTCGTTAGAAGCGATTTTTTCTAATCGCTTCTGGCATTTTGATTTTTGCACTTTCGTGTTATCAGAATTGCTATAGCCAAAATGTTGTGTCAAATCATTCATAGATTTTTTATGATACCAAAATAAAGTTAAGAGTTCATAACAATGACCTCCTGCGTCTTTCATAGCTTCCAAGGCACGCTCTATAGCTGTAAACTGTGATTCTTTTGCGTCTTCTATTTCATCCAAAGTATCCGTAATGGATGCATTATAACTCATAGCATTGTAATCGTCGTTATCTTTACCAAGAGGCTCATCATAATCGGAGTACTTTTTATCTTTTCCAAGTTTATTCAATAATTGGAAGCGACAAACAGAATTCAAATAAGTTTGTAAAGTAGAAGTGAGTTCAAAATTACCGCCAATAATTTTTTCGTATAACACTAAAATAGCATCTTGAAAAACATCCTCTAGTTCATAATCGTTTTGAGCTCCATTGGTCATATTGCGCATAAACGAAAGACAGTATTGCTTACATCTTTTGTAAACTTCTCCCAAATAATCTTGGTTGTGCTGAATAAGCGTAACTAATTCTTGATCTCTAATGTGACTATACTTTGTTCTTGAACGATTGGGCATAAAGTTGATTTTTTGTAGATCGTTTTAAGGAATACAAAATAATACTTTTTCCGATAATTATTCCGCTATATTAAAAACAATCTCTTATTTTTTTAAGAGATTGTTTTTTAAAGATTTATTGCTTAATAAATACCGCTCCAGGACTTGCAGTCCACTCAATACTGTTGCTAGATAACTTTCTAAAAGAATAAATTACTGACTGTCCAGCATAATAGGTTATTTCTGCAGTGTAGGTATTGGCTGTTATCGTTTCTGTTACTTTTACTGTACCACCATTTTTTTTTATTTGATCAACTAGTTCTTTTTGGCACTGTTTAGCATAAGAAGCTGTCATACAAAAATCGGCTTTGGTAAAATTGAATACAACAGCATCGTTCGAGGTATCATCTTGCAAGGCCCAAGTCCCTTGTATCCATGCAGGAGGATTAAAATCGGTTGAGGAAGAGGAAACGTCGTCGTCAGAATTTGAACAGGATACTAATAGAAAGAAGCTAAATAATAAAACAATTTTTTTCATACGATTGAAGTTTAAATAATTTTAAATAATCGAAAACACTTTGAATAATTAGACTTGGGTTAATAACCACTCACATAGGTTTTATTTCCATTACTATTGATGTAGTATTGCCCACCTCTAGATCCGGTTTGTATAACTGAGGAGCTATATGTTGAGGAGGTATAAGAGCTTACGGGTGCGGTATAACTAGTACTGTAAGAAGGTGATGTATAAGAACTGTTCGTATAAGTTGAAGTGGAAGAACTACTAGTTTGTTTCGAAGTAGTATAACCATCTCTTGGTAATGTTCCTGCTTTACCAGTGTACGGATTTACATTGCCAATAGTACTGTAGTTGTCGTTTCGAGTGTAATTTGGAGCTGTTCTCTGATGAGGCTGAACATAAGTTCCGTTACTTCTATAATAGCCTTTAACCGATACTTGAGCAAAAGATAAAGCAGTAGTAAATAAAAACGCGATAAGGAATAAGAAATTTTTCATAATAAGTAAATTTTAAATTGTTAAATGATTATTTGTTTATACTTATTAATAGAGATACAATAAAAAGGTAACCCTTAATAATTATGTTTTTTTAAATTATTCATAAACAATTGATGTATAGCATTTAAAACCTTGTTTTTGTGTAGCTTTTATTATGTTTTCTAAATCTATAAAATAAAAAGACCATCATTTCTGACGGTCTCTTGAAAAAAAACAAATAAATCTAAAAACAAGTTTCAGAAATGTTTTTATCAGCAAATGAAGTGTTACAATTGCGATACTAGTTGAGAACTCATTTCAGTCTTAGAACCGTTCAAAATAAATTGAGAAGTAGCAACACCAGACTGAGTCAGCCATTTCTTCCAGAAGTAAGTGATCTTTTCCGTTTGTAAAATATCATTAGCTTTTTTGCCTGAAATTCCAGCAACAATCCAGTTAGTATTTTTCTCCAATTGGATAGGCAACAAGCCATATCCTTTAGATTCTGAAATTTGTTTCCAGTCAGCGATGGTCAACTCATTCAAAAAGCGGGTACTGGTATATTGATTTTTATTCTGAATGACGTGAGATTGACTTTCAAAATCAAAATAGCCATCTGTTAAAACTAATACGTTATTGTCATAACCTGCTTTACTTAGTCGCTTGCCATTATCGTGCAAATAAGCCCAAATATCAACTCCAAAATAGTTGCTGGATTCTTTTCCGTAAAGTGCCTCTTTCTTTAAGTTTTCGAGAATTTTAGGCAGGGATTTAGACAAGGCCAATAAAGATTTGTTTTTGTCTTTTACAGCAGTTTCATCCAAATATATTTTTAGTAAATCTTCATAATGCTCAACATTCAATGGACTATTTTTCTGTGGTATAATTTTTACTGAAAATCGATTTTTTGAGGTTAAAACCAAATTACGTCTTGAATGTTCTTCGAATGATTTAAAATAATTCTCAATCAAATATAAATCTTTATCAAGTTGATTCGGTAAAAGAATGCGATCACTTAAATCCAATACTACAGTGTAGTTTATGGCTGACTTAACGGGTGCAGTTTGTTCTTTATCACAAGAAGCAAATACGAATATAAAGGTTAAAACTAAGCTAAGGGTGAAAACTACATTTTTCATTGTTGTACTTTTAAAAATTAAATTAATTAAGAATTGCCACTTGGTTAAATTGTGCTTGCATAAAATCATTGAAAGTCTCTTCACATCTTACTTTTTCTGAGGTCAAATCTGTACCGTTCAAGTATTGTAACCAACCCATATAAAAACTCGTCAAGTTTTGAGACAACGCATCTGGATTAAGCATGCGATTTTCTAATTCTTTTTTCAATTGTTCCAATTGAGAAAGAATGATTTTGATTTGTGCTTCGAACTCAATAATCTTACTTTCTAACACCGATAATTCACTTTTAAGAGTTTTGATTTCTTCTTTTAAACCTTTGATGATTAATGAGGCTTTTACATCTCCATTTTTTTTTCGCTTCTCTTTGAGCATCATTTCAAACATATAACCCCACACCAAATAAGCACAAAAGCCAAAAAGGAGGACCATATAAAAGTTGATACTTGTATAGAAACACCAATCTGCATCGGCAACGCCAGCCATAATTTTTAAATCGTGAATACCCAAATCTATTTTATAAGCCATTAACGTATCCGCTATGAAAGCTCCAAGTATCGCTAGCCCAACATTCATTTTTTTGTTTTTTCCTTCAATATTATGAGGAATTAAACCAATTGCAAAAAACAGAAAAGCCCCTAAATAAACGATGACTAATGACGGTGATGCAGTAAAAATACCTTTCACGTCAAATATACTGTCCAAATACAACGCAATGTCGTCACCCGCAGTGGCGATAATACTGCCTGCATTTCTAAAAAAAGAGGCGTAAATTGCTGAAGCATAGAAAAACAGTAAGTAAAAAGACAAAACAATAGTTAATCCTGCATACATAAAGTATTTTTCAAGTTGGTAACCAGTTTGAATAGTATTCTCAGCCAAATCGATTTTAGTTTGTTGTATCTCATCTTGCAACTCCTTGATTTTATTTTCGATAGTGGGCTTTGTAACTTCTGTAGCATTTCTTTTTTCTCCCTCTATTTTCTCTTTCTCTTCTTCTTTGGTCTGTAGTTTGTTTTTTACTTGTTGTTTCAGAAGTAATTGTTCATTCTCATTATATGTATCATCTACTAAATGGCCGTCTGCAATCCATTTTAAATAAGTCTTTAAGGAGAGATAATCCCCTCGATTTAAGCCTGCTTTTCCAAAGGCATATTCCCTAAAGCTTTTTACACGTTCTAATTTTTGAGTCGTTATAGCTTCGATTTGAGTTTGTAGATTGTCATTTTTTGTTTCAAGAACTGAGTCTGTTTGATTGTTTAAAGTCTCCATAGTATTTGTTTTTCTTATTGATATGAAAAAAACAAAAAGGTAACCCTAAATATTTATGATTATATTGAAATTTTTATCCAATTGGTTGGATAATTTTCACGCCTAAAAGGAGTGGTTGTAACTTATCAACAGCTACAAAAAATTAACTATCGTTAGCTACTTACAGCAGTTCGAATACAGTAAATTTGTGCTATGTATGCTTTAGTCGATTGTAATAATTTCTATGCTTCTTGCGAACGTGTTTTTCAGCCGAAACTCAACGGAAAACCGGTTGCGATATTATCAAACAACGATGGTTGTGTGATTTCTAGAAGTAATGAAGCCAAAGCGGTTGGCATTCCTATGGGTGCACCTGCCTTTCAAATTAAAGACTTGATAAAAGAGAAAGAAGTTGCTGTTTTTTCTTCCAATTATCCTTTGTACGGTGATTTGAGTAATCGAGTAATGAATATCTTGAATCAATTCACGCCGAATATTGAAATCTACAGTATAGACGAAGCCTTCCTGAATTTTGATGGCCTTTCGATTGAGGACTACCACAGCTACGGACTTCAGATGAAAACCCGAGTGCAAAAATGGGTGGGAATTCCGGTTTGCATTGGCTTTGCCGAAACCAAAGCACTCTCTAAAGTCGCCAATAAAATTGCTAAAAAATTTCAAGATCGCACCCAAGGCGTCTATGTTATTGACTCCGAAGAAAAACGCATCAAAGCCCTAAAATGGACCAAAATTGAAGACGTTTGGGGCATTGGGTATCGCACGACCAAAAAA
>JACCDZ010096589.1_pt1 | contig 10697 bp, 7 predicted proteins | sample 7449551 | NCBI WGS metagenome assembly JACCDZ01 (sample SAMN15323452, study PRJNA562643) | freshwater metagenome | isolation source: river surface water | place: USA:Blue River Watershed | collected 2017-08-18
GATCCGTTGAAATCTTGCTTCTCAGCATCATACCATCCTCATTTCGTCTCCAAAGATGATTGTCGAAATAATACCAACCTTCATCTTTACTATATTTATAATCATATCGGAACATTCTGTGAAGTACTGAAGCAATATCGAAGTTTGTAGGAGTCTTAATCGACGCCTCAATCATTTTATTAATATCATTCATAATAATCTTTTTATACATATCCGGATTATCAAGACGCGCCCAATAACGAATACTTCCAATACCCAGACCTTCATCCTTCATACTTTCCCATCGAGTTTCACAATCACCATCCACATATTTAGGTGAACGTTTGCTAAACTCGATCCAAATATCAAGAAGATCTTGATTCTCAGCACCCATATTGTGAAGTGCCCAACCTACCTCAATCCAACTATTGTACTCATTCGCACGTTTATCACTCATAATTTGAACAAACTGTTTAATCAAATTAATCTCCTCTGGATTCATCTTCTCATTCATACTCTTCTTCTTTGTCGCCTTCTTATGCTCCGCAGCACGGAAACGACTGATCGCATCCATATTTTCATCACGAACGGGTACAATATCAATCTCATTCTTATTACGAATGGAGAAGAATCGTGTCGGAGTCATATTGTTGAAATAACTCGCAAGTTCATCTTGAGGAATATCTTGAACATTATCAAAATCAATACAAGTCATATCGTGTTTATAAATGTAATTCAGTTCATACTTCTCGTGACCCGGTTTGGTAGAACCAAAGAGGAACCAACCATTTGCTTGAATCACACTGCGATCAACAACTGCTGTGTAACTGTTATTTCCCTCTTTACCTTTGGGAACAACAAGCGGAAGAACATCAAGAACAGTACCAATACGTTTTAGAATGTTTTCACGAATCAGATACTGAGGTTCAGGTGTACTTACAATAAAAGGAAAGATAATGTGAATACCATCTTTCGTTCTCTTGTACTTGTTTCCACCAGTGGTTGATCCAGCTTCCGCATCACCACTATTCTTCTCTTTCTCACGATAAGGAGCAGGTTTCTGGAATACATACGCAGTCAGTTTTGAATCATCAGGTTCAATATTAAACATATTTACAACCTCTTCTTGATATAATTTTACTACACCACGAATATGCTCTTCATCATGTTGACGTTCATCAACATCAGGAAGATATTCGAAATCTAGATCAATGACCATAGGACCATAATCAATATGACGTTCAATAAGACAAAGATCATCACCTTTTTGTAGAGCTTTGTCATAAAGTTCAAAGAATTTTGCCATTTCATTCTTTTTAATCATAAATGAACCTTTCGGTTTACTCATTGACGTGTGAGACATTTCAGCACCCTTCTCAACACGTCTTAACTCTAAGAATTGGTAAATATCAGACATTTTTGCGATAAATTCTTTTAAAACGTCTCTACTTTTGTATAGTAAAGTTACTTTTAAGTCGATTTAAAAAGTAAAAAAAGTAAAAAGAAAAAAAATCATTTTTTTTTACATGTTTAAAAATACCTTTCATGTGATTACTTTCTTTTTTTACTTTTTATTTATTTCTATTTTTTATATTTTTATATTTAATTTTTTTATAAATTTATTTTTTTTATAAAAATTATTTTTTTCTTATATAAAAATATAAAAATGGATAAAAGATCTTTATTTTTAAAAAAATTCGGTTTTCAATTAGATAATTTAATACCGATTTCAATTCATCTTGAAAGTGAAATAAATGAATCTATTTTTAAAAATGTTACTAAATCACATGATTTCAAAGATTATTATACAAATTATAATAAAATAGATCTTTATATTTATTCTCATGAAGATCAATCATGGATTTTTTTAAAAGATGGAGTCCAAATAATATTTCATATGTAATTAAAAATATTTTTATTTCTTTATTTATTTTTATTTTTTTAAAAAAAGATAAAAATGATTTTTCTCTCTTATACACTCCTTCTTCTTCTCTTTTTATTATTCAAATCATAATTTTATAAAAATGGAAATTGACAAACCCACAAAAAACCGCTCTTTTTCAGAAGATTATATCAGTAGTTCTGAAGGTGAAAATGAAAATAATGTAACTTTTTTTTGTTATAATAAAAAAACAAAAACAATCGATAATCATACATTTTCAAAAAAAGAGTTTTTACATCACGCACATCAATTTACTTCAAAATATCATATTACTTGTCCCACTTGCGGTCAATCCGTTGAAAATCAATATGTTCGAAATGGTCTTTGGATCGTTTATTCAAATGAACGTATTCTAGAAAAATGTACATATATTGATGGTAAACTTGATGGTTTATATGAATATTATCATATTAATAAAGTCCCATATGAAAGAACAAATTATAAAAATGGAGTACTTCACGGAAGTTGTGAATTTTGGTATGATGTTACCGCTAAAAAAATGAAAAGTATGAATTATGTAAATGGCAAATTAGATGGATCTTATAAATATTGGTCACAAGATGGTAAATTAGCAGAAGATTATGTATATAAAAATGGAATTCGACAAGATATTATTATAAAAATTCCATCAAAGGAAGAACCTAAAGTACCAAAAGATAAAACTATTTTTAATGTAAATAATGATGTATCTAATGATAATGATGTATCTAATTCTTTAGAAGTAAAAAGTAATCTTATTCAAGAAGTTGATGTAAATGAAGTATCATCTATTTTTGATTTGGATAAAAAGAAGAAAAAGTCAAAGAAAGAAAAAAAAGAGAAGAAAGAAAAGAAGGAAAAGAAAGAAAAAAAGAATAGTGAAGACTTAAATAGTGAAGATTCAAATAGCGATTTTGAATAAAAAATAAAAAGATACAAAATAAAAAAAATATAAATGAAAAGTAGATAAAATGATTTTATATACAAAAATATTTATTCTTATTTTTCTACTTTTAATAGCATTATTTACAATTTATATTTATTATTATTATAAAAAAATATATTCACAAAAAATACTTTTACATAAAATTGAACATTTTGAAGATTATATTCAAAATATTAAAAATAAAGATTTTCATTTAAATGAAAATATTATTCAATATATTATGAACGAATGGAGTACTATACATAATTTTTAATTACATTTTTTACAAATTATTATTTATATAAAAATAAATTATTTTTATATAAACATTATATTTTTGATATAAAAGGAAATTTTACAATATATAAATATGCCATTTTTTTAATTCTCACCATGAAGAGGATAATAGAACTCTTTTACAGTTTCAATATTAAGACGATCATATTTTGAAGGAATACCAAATTTCTTTATATAAGGTGTTCCTTTAATTAAACAAATATGATCTATATCAAATCCTTTGGATGGTAATTTAATTTTTTTTGATGTTTCTAAACCAATTTGACGATAAATAATATCAGCACAATTTAAATAAAGAAGATCAATATGCGGCTTTTCAATTTTTGATTCTACATCATATATTTTTTTTAAACCTTCTTTCTTTAAATATGGAATAATGATATTATTTAATATATTTTGCTTATCTTTATATTCAGCGCTAATGATCTTTACACCACTATCTTTTGGTTGTTTACTACGATATTTAATATTTTCATAATCACAATGTAATTTATTAAATTTCTCCGCTATTGCTAAACATAATGGATGGAATATTTTATTCATCATTTCTGCAGCAACAGATGAGTCAATATATCCTAAATATATATATCTTGTATGTAAAGGAACAGACCATCTCATATTATTAAATTCATTATTTTTTATATTTCTTTGTATATCTAATAATGGTTTTACATCATTTCTATTAATGATTGAACCAATGAAATAATGATGTTTATCACTAAAATTACCACGGATCTTATTTATATTTACAACTAAATTTTGCTTTTTTATAACTTTACTATTTATTCCTTCTTCTTCATTTTTTCTCTCTTCATTTTTTCTCTCTTCATTTTCTTTCTTTTCATTTAATCTTTGTTGATTATTTCTTACTTCACTATTCTCTTTTTTTAAATTAAAAGGATTAAACATTTTAATTAAATATATTTACTATATTTAACTAAGATAATTCTAAAATATTTTTAATTATTTTTATATTAATCAAAATCAATAATTAATTTCTTTTGATAATTATCTTTTTCCATTTCTATTTTTTCTATTTTATATAATAAAAATTTCTGACCATTATGATATTTTTCCATTGATATTACACGATAATCATATAAACGCAATAATTGACGTAATATTGTTACTGATTTTTTAGCATCAATATTGTCTAAATATTTATTATGTTTACAATTCATATAATATTCTTTCAATTCAGGAAGAATTACATTTAATTTATCAATTACATTTTTTTCTGTAATCATTTTTCGCGAAAATTGATAATATGAATCTTGAAATCCATTTGGTATAAACAACTTTAAAACATCTTCTACAAACTCTTTACTTGGTATTTTTTTAAATAATTGCTCTTTTTTAATTTGTTGATTTAATTGATCATTATTTGGGTCAATATTATTTTCATTATTCATTTTTTTTTTATTGATTATTTGATATTATCCTATTTTATTTAGATATTTTTTTTTTATTTTTTACATCTTTATTTAAACATTTTTATTTAAAATAAATTACGCGGTTGAGCCAACGTTTTTCCATTTGGTATATAATTTGTTTGAACCGATGATTTTGAATCACTTCTCGTATTTTTCGGTGTTAAATCATTAAAATTATTCATTACACCTCCTTGCGTATTCATAAATTTCTTCTTATCCAATAATCGCTCTTTTGCCACCTCATCTCTACGTGTATTTACTGGATTTCGATCCATATAACGATTGATCTCTTCCTCCTTTTCTGCTATCTTATTTAATGTTTCAAAATTTTGAAAAGCATAATTTTGCGCAAAATCTCCTTGATTATTATTTTGTACTACCCCCGCACATCTTCGTCTTTGACCTATCTCACCATTACGATCATATTGTTGATTCGAATTCATTGGAATACCTAATCCAAGATTTTTATTTACATCATATTGATAATGCATGTTATGTTCAAACATATAATTCGACATCGGTTGATATGCTGTTTGATTATTCATATTTAATGGTACTGATTGAATACTATTCATTGGTTTTCTTATATCATTTGAAAAGTGTGTATTAAAATGACTTTCAAATTGTTTACTATATGATTCTTCTTGATTATACATTTTTTGATTTTTATCCTTTCGAACCTCTTGGTTTTCAGAAAAATTCATATAAGATCCATATCCAAACCCATTATTATTACCAAAATTTGTATTGCTTCCATAATCCTCTAATTTTCGAGGATTTCGACTATTTTCAGGTACATTTTGAGAAACTACATTTCGAAATGGATTATGTAACGTCTGAAAACGATTATCCACAATTCGTTGATTATTATTTTCTAACGATTCAAAATTCGATTGAACATTTTGTTGAAACATTTTTAATAAATAGATTCTTCTTATCTTTTACTTCTATTTTTTTTTTCGTTTTTATCCTATTCTTTTTATCACTCCTTTTTTTAGTAAAAATTATATAAAAAAATATGAATAACTCTTATCACTACTCCCTTAATAACGTTTTTCATACTATTTCTAACAAAAATATACACATTCAATCCACTTTACTTTCATCATTAAATGAAAAAATTCTTATTTCACAAAAATATTTACTCAAATATTTACACGACCTCTTCGAATATCATAATATTGATTACTCCATTTACCATAATACTCTCCTTGGATTTCACCTTTTTCAAGGTATTCACATCTTTTATCACCAAATTGAATTAATTATGATGTATCGCAACTTCCAAGATTTATATAAAGAACTTAAAAAAGACGGTTTTATTATCGATTTTGAATCCAAATATTTAATCGTTATTTCATCCACCTTTTTCGATAAAATTCAAATAAAAGCATTTATTTATCTCTTACATAGTCACGAAAATAATAGATTATATCACCTTTCACCACACTTTGTTTCATCTTCCAAAAATTATAAAGATCTTCTGATCGAAAAAGAATCCTTTCACCTCACTTTCATTCCATTTCAATCTATCTTTCCATGTAAAAAAGTAAATTATGAAGATTTTCAAATATTTATACCCAATCAATACCAAAATATATTAGAATCACTCCAACTTAAACAAGAAAATTACACTTTTGATTCAAATACCATAAAACCTAAATTACTCAAACAAAATAATCAAAATCATGAAGAAAATCATCATGAAGAAAAACCTTTTTACTCCTTCCTAACCTCACTCCTTACATCACAATCACCCAAAGAATAATACATCTTATTACATTTTTAATTTTATTTGTTAACAAATAAATTATTTATTAACAAATTTATTTATTTTTATAAAAAATATGATTATTGAATCTTTTCAAGTACTTCACGTACAAATCGTTCACTATAATCTTTTTCTTTATGAATTAAACCTTTATTCTTTACTTGGAACCATTGATATTTATATTTATCTAAATTATTATTTCGCAATAATAAAACATAATCTGTATAAAAATCAGTTGATTCATTACCATACATTAAAGCAATGTTATCAATATTTTTCTTAACTTTATTTAATAAAATAAAATTGATCTTTAATATATGACTTAATATACCGATATCTAAATCATTTCCTTCATATTCATCACTTAATATTTTATATTTTAATGAAGTAAAATCATTTACATTTCGGAAATACTTTGGATCCATATTTTTATATAAATTTACAATATACTCTTTGTGAGCATACGATTTTGAAGAAGATGATGTACTATTCGATTTATTTTCATTTTCTATCATATTGTTTTGAATAGCACTATTTAATTCTAACTTCTTCTCTAACTTTTGGAATAATATATGATGTTTAGAATTTTCCATAAATTCAATCATCTTCTCTTTTAACATTTTTACATTTAATAACTCTACATTATTCATCACACTATTTGAATTATTCTTATATTTAAATTCATTGATTAATAAATCAAATATAGTAAATAAATTCTTACTATTACTTGGATGTAATATTAATATAAATTGATTACCCAATATCTTCGACCAAACCTCAGGTATTTCATTCATATTACTTAATAATCGTGATCGATTCACTAATGTATACTTATTCTTCGGTAATACAACATCTTGTGTTGTAATCATATCAACCAATGGACGACGATCCAAATATAAACCTTCTTTATCCAAAAATATACTTTCCACCTTCTGTATAATTGCCATCGGATCTGTTGTATTCATAATATAATATTTTTGAGGATTTTCAATAACACGCTCCCTATTAATAATACTTGGAATATGATCATTCAATATTTCATTTCGTTTTAATGTAAATCGAATTAACTCTTCAACAATCATCGGAATATAAATATTTAAATTTCGCTTCTTTTGATCTAATAAATTATACTCATTTACATGTAATTTACAATCATTTCTATCCACAACACAATGAGGATCTTCACTACAATCAAATACAATCTCCTTTTTATTCGAATTTGATTTACTACTACTACTATTACGATCCTTACTCTTAATACTTCGTAATCCACACGGTATTCTATGATTCGGTAATTCATAAAAATCATAATCAATATTTTGCTTTTGAACAGATATTAACTTTTCAAATATAGGTGCTAAAATACGATCTACATTCATACGTTTTTTATCTATATTTCGTTCATCACTATGTATTACCATCAATAATTCACTCTTTTCTTTACTATGATCTTGTAAATATCGCGATAGTTCAAATCGTAATCGTATATAAGTTTCATCTTCATATTTTCGCTTATTCATAAATATAATTCGCTCATCTACCAAATGAACATTGTCATGAATAAACATATCTATATCACTATAAAACTTCGTACTCAAATTCTTTAATTTACTCTTCTTCTCCTTAAATACAGATTTTTCAACACATATTACACGATTCTTCTCCGTTAATATTCCCACTATATACTTGTCACTAATATCACTTATTGTACCTAATGGTTTTACTGGAATATTTGTATTTTTTACTACTTCTTCTAATAATTGTACTGTTTTATCGAATGATAATAATGAAACTTCACTATAATCTTCAATCATCTTATAATCAAAATTAGGAATATCCACAATTAACTTCGATGGACGCACTGGAACAAATAATTTATTGGTCAATTCAATGCCAAAAACTTTATTCGATTTATCTACATATTGTAACTTCGGTAAATATGAAACATCCAATGTTTTTGAAATCTTTACCGCCGTTAACAACTCCTTTAATGTATCATATAACGATATACCATAATCAATTATAATTGTCTCTTTATTTACATTTTTAACATTATTTGCGACTAGTGAGTCATATACAACTGATTTCCAATCAATACGATGATACGACTTACATCCATCATATGCGATTTCAAATAATTTTGATATTTCTGGAATATTGTTCTCAAATACACATTGAACTTGCGCTTGTTTACCCGTACCTTCCACATAATATATCGGTTCATAATATTGCTTATGTTTTACTAATATGATCGTTTGTCGAACTTTGTCATAAAATTCTGTTACATTTTCACCCAATGGACATAATAAATCATTTTCAAATATAAATAAATTAATACCATGTTCTGATATTATCTTCGGACGTTGTATTAAATCCCATAAATATGTATGATCAATATCCGTATTCTTTGATAATAAGTAATTTTTATAATTTTGTAATGGTGTAATATTTTTATGAGGATCATAAAATACATTTATTAAATTACCACCATATAAACTTCTAAATAATTTATCATCAATCTTATCCACTATATATTGCTTCATATCATCCACTGATCGAGGATTTTCTTGATCACACGAAAATATATTCGTAATTGCCGATAAAAAGGAATTGTGATTTTCATGTTTAATACCACGTCGTAAATAACCTTTCTGAACTCCCAAATATCCCGTTGGAATATTTGAATTTAATACCATTTCCATTCGACCATTTAATATGCCAAAACGATTTCGCTCCAACGGTATCGACTTACCTAATACATAAATTACATCTTCATTTCCACCATTATTATTAATATCAATACCTAAACACTTTTGATATGTTTTATATGCTCCATACTTTGGATCATCTTGACGTTTACCAAAACAACACGGTAAACATAATCCTTCCTCCGTTTGATTATCCTGGAAACCCGGATATGGATCCTTGTTTCCACGAATAAAGATTTGATGATCACCAAATGGACATACACCCGTTATACATACACCACCACTACCCGCCGTTTTACGTTTTCTTACCAACTTTTGATCAACATCTGCCATTGGAATCGGAATGCGACAATAAGGACACCAAACTTCAGGACATATATACCAATTCGGTCTATCCGGATCTGATCCATACTTAATCGCATAAGTATATGAACTTCGCTTAATTTCCATATTACTATCTTTTGCTAATCCATCATCTGGATTATATGCTAATACAACCGGTTGACGGACCTTTTGACAAGATTTACTATATTTTGTATACTTTTCATATTTCACCTTTCCTTTCAATCGCTCTCTCTTGTCATAAAATAACTTCTTGTCATGACGCTGTAATCGACGAATAAAATACTTCGCATCATTACAAAAATCTTCACATGTGTCCAACTCTAATATAGCATCGTCACATGATAATTGTACATCCGTACTAATCTCTTCATTTCCTGCTAATAAACGATTTCCTACTGTTAATTGTACTGATGATGATCCACTATTTAAAACACTCGATTTTGATTCACTTTTATCCTTTTCTTCAACACCTTCCTCTTCCATAATACCCGTATCTAATAGTGCTTGATCACCTATATCAATATCTAAATCTAAATCTTCAAATGTAAAATCTTGTTTAATCTCCGTTAAACCTTCAAATAATGTTGTACTATTTAAACTCTTTTCCGTATTTCGCGAAAATAATAATCGCTTAAACGTAGGATTACTCTTTAACTCATTACGATTTAAATATAATGATAAAAATAACGTGATAAATCGATAGGTATCATATATATGTCTCATATTTCGTACACCACGAATATTGATGCTATTCTTTGTAATTTGAATTACAAAACCTAACTTATTTGTACTATCCGATGATGATGATTGAATATGACTATATTTCTTTTTATATTCTACAATAAACTTTTTACACTCTTCTGTACTTTTACCAAACTCCTTTTCTAAAAATTTAATAATTAAACCATCCTTAATACCCTTACTCTTTAAATTATCAATCTTCTCCATAATTTCATCCAAATTCGCAAATCCACTCACACGATTATATCTTAATTGTATACTATTTAAACCTAATGATTTATTCGGATTTATCGATAAAAAGTTTGGAAATAACTTACAAAATTCATACAAATCCTTTAAATCTATATTTTCACCACCACTATATTCTATAAAATAATTCATATACGCAATCGCACAATTGTCACTTAACTTTAAACCACAATTCTTATCTAATTCTGAATAGGGTGCTGCTATTTTACGATCAATATCTACTGAACGACTTATACGATAATCTAATATATTACGATTGATATCATCCACAAAATCCTTACAATTCATTATACATTCATTTATATCATTAAATGATGCCTTATTTTCC
>JACCDZ011873792.1_pt1 | contig 10695 bp, 10 predicted proteins | sample 7449551 | NCBI WGS metagenome assembly JACCDZ01 (sample SAMN15323452, study PRJNA562643) | freshwater metagenome | isolation source: river surface water | place: USA:Blue River Watershed | collected 2017-08-18
ACCAGGCTGTTGGCCAGGGTGTTGAGGGTTTTGGCGTTTTTGACCTTGTAGACCGAACGGATCTGCAAGTGATCTTGCAAGTTGGCCCCCACGCCGGGCAAATCACATCGAACTTCGATGCCGTTGCTTTGGAGCAAAGCCGCCGGGCCAATGCCCGACAGTTGCAGGATCTGCGCCGATCCGATGCTGCCAGCGCTCAGGATCATCTCGCGGGTGGCTTTGACTTCGGTCATCTCCACGCCCGTCCAGACCTGCGCCCCTGTGCAGCGCTGGCTGCCATCGGCTTGCGTTTCAACGATCAGTTTGGCCACCTGGGCTTTGTTCCACAGCTCGAAGTTGGGGCGCGCATAGCAGGTGGGGCGCAAAAAGGCCTTGGCCGTGTTCCAGCGCCAGCCGCTCTTCTGGTTGACCTCGAAATAGCTCACCCCTTCGTTGTTGCCCCGATTGAAGTCGTCGGTGGCCGGAATGCCCGCTTGCTGCGCGGCCTGGGCAAAGGCGTCGAGCACGTCCCAGCGCAGGCGCTGCTTTTCTACGCGCCATTCGCCACCGGCCTTGTAGTGGGTGAGCAGCTTTTGGTACAACGGGGTGCTGCCCGGCAAGGCCATGCCAGTCCCCTGGGCGCCGTGCAGTGCGTTGTGGCCCTGGTGGTGGTCTTCATGGAACTTGAAATAGGGCAGGCAGTTGTCCCAGTTCCAGGCAGCGTCGCCTGCTGTCTGCGCCCAGCCGTCGTAGTCGCGTGCCTGGCCGCGCATGTAGATCATGCCGTTGATGCTGGAGCAGCCCCCCAGCGTCTTGCCACGTGGGTAGCGCAGGCTGCGCCCGTTCAGGCCGGCTTCGGGCTGGGTGCTGTAGAGCCAGTCGGTGCGTGGGTTGCCAATGCAGTAGAGATAACCCACCGGGATGTGGATCCAGTGGTAGTCGTCCTTGCGCCCGGCTTCAATGAGCAGCACGCGCTTGGAGGCGTTGGCGCTGAGGCGGTTGGCCAGCAGGCAACCGGCGGTACCGGCGCCGACGATGATGTAGTCGAAAGTGGTGTCGTTCATGCTCAAAGGAAATAGAACGCGGCCGCAGCCACGGCGGTCGGTAGCAGTGCACCGGCCAGCAGGCCACCTGCGCCCACGGCACCACCGGAGAAGTTGCCACGCAGCAAGGCTACGCCCGCGGGGTTGGGCGCGTTGGCAATGACGGTGAGACCGCCGCCGGCCACAGCCCCAGCCACGAGCATGTATTGCGACGCGGGGCTGATGCCCGTGATGAGGGAGCCCAGGTAGGTCAGGGCCGCGTTATCGGTCAGCGCAGTCAGGCCCATGGCACCCAAAAACAGGGCGGTGGGCTCCAGACTGGCCACGATGGGCTGCAACCACCACTGCTGCATACCGCCCAGCACCACCAGCCCGGCCAGGAAGAAACCCACCAGCAGGCCCTCTTTAAGGATAAGCGGACTCTGGTACTGCTGGTAGGCATGGGTGTAGCCCATGAAAAACAGGAACAGCCCGAGGAACAGCACCGGGTGGTGCGCCAGCAATACGACCCCCGCCAAAAAGGCCAGATGCACGACACTGACCAGCCAGGGGACTGCGGGAGCGTCTGCCACTGGCGCTGCCGGGGCTTGGTCGGGCAGGTGCGCGTGCAGTACCCGCACCAGTACGGTGGCGTTGACCAGCACGGCGAGTGCGGCCTTCCAGCCAAAGGTCTGCAACATGAAGGCGCTGTCCCACTGCCAGGTTTGCGCCACCATGAGCACGGGCGGTGCCGCATACGAGGTCAGCGTGCCGCCAATGGAAATGTTGACAAACAGCACGCCCAGCGCGGCGTACTTCAGGCGTTCGGGCACGGCAGGTACAAACACCACCGGTGCGAGCATGAGCGCGGCCAGCGTCATGGCGGCGGGCTCGGTAATCAGGGAGCCCAGCAAGGGCACCATCCCCAACCCCAGCCATGCCATGCCCACACTGGCGCGCAAGGGCATGCGGCCTGCGACCCACTGCAAGGCGCTACGCACCGCTTCGAGCACGGGCCGCGAGGCTGCCACCACCATCACTACGCACACAAACAGCGGTTCGGTGAACTGGCGCGACTCGGCATAGGCGATGGCCTTGTCGCCCCCTGCGACGAAGGCCATGGCGACAATGAGCACCATGGCCCAAAACCCGAACACCACTTCGACTTCGCCGAGCAGGTGAAAAAGCCCGCTGTGGGCGGGGTGCCGGTGGGCCAGTGTCTCGAACACCTTGGCCCCAAAGGTGTGCAAAAGTGCGACGGCGAACAGCACGGCCGCGATCGTATGCATCCAGTCGCTGTGTACTAGGTCAGCTTCCATAGCGTAATTCCAAGAGGGTCAAAGGGGGTGTCAGTGTCCCACCCAGACCGGTTTCCTCTTCTCCTGAAAGGCTTTTTGCCCTTCCTTGGCGTCTTCGGTGAGGGTGAACAGCGCAATCTGGCTTTCGGTGAAGGCCATGGCTTCTTCAAACGACATGGCTTCGGCCTTCTTCAGTGTGTACATGCCGCGGCGGATGGCGGCAGGCGACTTGTCGAGCAGGCGGTCGAGGAGCCATTGCAGTTTGGCGTCCACATCGTCGGCCACGTGGTTCACCAGCCCGTGCTCCAGTGCTTGCGCACTGGTGATGGGCTCGCCAGTGATGCACATCTCCACCAGCACCCGGCGCGGAATCAGGTGCTGCAAGACCGCCAGCACTTGGGCCGGAAACACACCCACCTTCACCTCGGGCAGGCCGAAGATGGCGTGGCTGGAAGCGACAGCCATGTCGCACATGGCCATCAGGCCCATGCCGCCGGCCATGCAGGCGCCATTCACACGGGCGATGAGCGGAATGGTGCTGGCCTTGGCCACGCGCAGCACCTGGGCCAGGTGGCCGTGCGGGTCGGAGTAGTCGGTGGTGAAAGCCTTGGACGACTGCAGGTCGGCCCCGGCGCAAAAGGCCTTGCTGCCCGCGCCGGTGAGCACGATGGCACGAATGTCGCGGTTGCCCTGGGCCTGGGTGATGGACTGGGCCAACAGCGCGAGCACGTGGTGGCTCATAGCGTTGCGGCGCTCTTCGCGGTTAATGGTGAGCCACAGCACGTTGCCGCGTTGCTCTGCCAGTACGTCTTGGTTTTCGGTGGTGGTCATGGTCATGTCTCCTGGACCCTATTTTGCGGCCAATTGGGGGGATTCACGCTTACAAGGCGGTCGCCCAGGCGCTACCATGGGAGGCCCTAGCCCACCACCGCATGACCGAGCACGAAAACAGCCCACGTATCGCAGTAGAACGCACGCCGCAAGGTGTGCTGGTTTCTCTGCACGGGCGCTGGAGTGCGGCGCTCATGGCGCGGCATTGGCAACATATCGCGCTGGCAGCGCCTGGGCTTGACGGTGCGGCGACGTGGGACCTGCGCACCATTGTGCGCATGGACCACACGGCCGCACAGTGGCTGTGGAACACCTGGGGCCGCGCCTGGCCTGCTGCGCTGGAGGCGCTTCCGGCGCAGCGCGCAATGCTGGAGCGCGTAGCCCGTTTTACCGTACCGGCACCGGCCGTGCACCGCCAAACGCCCTGGGAGTGGTTGGCCAGTGTCGGTTTGTGGGGCCAGGCGGTACGCGACCACCTGGTGGGCGGCTTGCGGCTGGTTGGGCAACTGGCCTTGGACATCGGCACCTTGCTGCGCCACCCGCACCTGGGCCCCTGGCGCGACTTGTCGGGCCATGTCTACCGCATCGGTGCCACGGCACTGCCCATCACCGCGGCGGTGGGCTTTCTCATCGGCGTGGTGCTGGCCTACCTCATGTCCAAGCAGTTGCGCACGTTTGGTGCCGACATCTTTATTGTGAACATCCTGGGGCTCTCGGTCATCCGTGAGCTCGGGCCGGTGCTGGCGGCCATCTTGCTGGCCGGGCGCAGTGGCTCGGCCATTACGGCGCAGATCGGCGTCATGCGTGTGACCGAGGAAATTGATGCCATGCGCGTCATGGGCATCCCGCGCGGATTCCGGCTGGTCATGCCGCGTGCGCTGGCCATGGTGCTGGTGATGCCGCTGGTGTCGGTGTGGACCATGGTGGCTGCGCTGGTGGGAGGCATGGTGGTGGCCGACATTGCCCTGGGTCTTACGCCAGGCTACTTTGTCAGCGCGCTCCCGAAGGCCGTGCGGGTGGCGAACCTGTGGTTGGCGGTGGGCAAGTCGGCTGTGTTTGGGCTGGTGATTGCCCTGGTGGGCTGCCACTATGGCTTGCGTGTGTTGCCCAATACCCAGAGCCTGGGCGAGGGCACTACGGCCTCGGTGGTGACGTCGATTACGCTGGTATTGTTGGTCAACGCCGTGTTTGCCATTTTGTTCAGGGATGTTGGCATATGACGCAAGTGCCAGCCCAACCCCCGGTCATGGTCGACATTGAAGGCCTGTGGTCGGTGTTCAGGTCGGCGCAGGGCATGGCCGTGATTCACCAGAACCTGGACCTGCGCATCCACCGCGGCGACTTTCTCACCATCGTCGGCGGCTCCGGTGGCGGCAAGACGGTGCTGCTGCGCCAGATGCTGGGGCTGGAAACCGCACACAAAGGCAAAGTCACGGTCCTGGGGCAGCCTGCTGGCACCCTGGCGGCGCTGGGCGGCGCAGCGCAGGTGGGCATGTTGTTTCAGCAAGGTGCGCTGTTTTCGGCGTTCTCGGTGTTGGAAAACATCGCCTTCCCGCTCAAGGAATTGCGCCACCTGCCCCCCGACCTGGTGCGCGACGTGGCCATGGTGAAGCTGCAGATGGTGGGGCTCGATGCTTCGCACGCCCACAAAATGCCCGCCGACCTGTCGGGCGGCATGGTCAAGCGCGTGGCCCTGGCCCGCGCCCTGGTGCTCGACCCGCCCTTGCTCTTGCTCGATGAGCCTACCGCGGGCCTGGACCCCGACAGTTCCGACGGTTTTTGCAAGCTGTTGCGCTCGCTGCACGCCGAGTTGGGCCTGACCATCGTGATGGTGACGCACGACCTTGATACCTTGTATGAACTCAGCACCCGCGTGGCCGTGGTGGCAGACAAGCGTGTACTCATCAATGCGCCGGTGCGCGAGGTGTTGGCGTTTGAGCACCCCTTTGTGCGTGAGTTTTTTCTGGGCGGACGTGGCCACCGGGCCATGGAGTTGTTGCGCGATAGCGCTGACAATGTGTAAAAAGAGGACCTATGGAAAACAAATCGCATGCCATTGTCTCGGGGGTCTTCGTGTTGCTGGTGGCTGGCCTGCTTGCACTGCTGGCCTACTGGCTCACCCGCGACGACACCGTGCGCCGCAGCTTTGAGATTTCGAGCGCAGAGGCCATTACAGGTTTGCAGCCGCAGGCAGCGGTGCGCTACAAGGGGGTGCCTGTAGGCCGTGTCACCGGTATCTCGCTCGACCCGCGCGAACGCGGCCACGTGCTCATCACGATTTCGGTGGACGAAAAGGCGCCTGTCACGCAGGCCACCTTCGCCACGCTGGCCTTCCAGGGGCTCACGGGCCTGTCGTACATCCAGCTCGACGACCAGGCCGGGGCCTCGCAGGAGGCACTGGCCGCGGCACAAGGCTTGCCCCGCATTCCCATGCGCACCAATGTGATGGCGCGGCTGACCGAGCAGGGTGGCGCCATCTTGAACCAGGTGGAGCAGACCACGCAACGTGTCAATGGCTTGCTGGCACCGCAAAACCAGCAAGCGTTGGTAAAGGCGATTACCCAACTGGGCGAAGCGGCCGCCAGCATCAGCGCGCTGTCGGCACGGGCGCAGGCGGCACTGGGGCCAGCGCAGGGGCCGGGCAGCTTGAACCTGCCCCAGCTGGCCGAAGACACTGGTGCGTCGCTGCGCAGCCTGCGCGTGGCCGGGGAGCGCATGTCGGCCAGTGCCGATGCGTTCCGACAGGCTTCCGAGGATTATCGCAAGCTGGGTCAGCGCTTGCAGGAGCCTGGCGGCACCATCGAGCGGCTCAACCAGAGCGCCGAATCGCTCAGTGCCACGGCCAAAACACTCAATGGCACCCTGCTACCGCGGGTGAGCCGCACCACCGAAGACACCCACCGCGCGGTGCGCCAGGTCGGGCAAACGGCCGAGGCACTGGGTGAACAGCCCCAGACCTTGCTGTGGGGCAAGCCCCCCGTGGTGCCGGGCCCGGGCGAAAGTGGTTTCGTGGCCCCGGCCGGAAAGTAGAAATCCAGATGTCTTTATTTGCTATAAAAAACGAAGCAGTTTGCGCATATTCTGCGGGGGCTAGAGCCCTATTTGTTATTGGATTCGCTTTGCTGGCCGGTTGTGCAGGCCCCAAGGGAGCCGCCGTGCCGGAGCGTTTCGATCTGGGGGGCGCCGCTGTCGGGGCCACCTCGGAAGCGGCCAAGACCGCGGTGCCGGTGGGGCTCGCAGGGGTGCATGCCCCCAGCAGCCTCGATGGCACCCACATGCTTTACCGGCTGGAGTACAGCAGCGCAGTGCAAACCCGTGCCTACGCCCAGGCCCGCTGGACCATGCCGGTGCCGGAGCTGCTGGAGCAGCGTTTGCGCCAGCGACTTGCCACCAAACGCGCGGTATTGAACCCGGCCGACGGGGTGCAAAGCCGCCAGCAAGCGGTGATCCTGCGCGTGGAGCTCGAAGACTTCAGCCAGGTTTTTCCGGCGCCTGACAAGGCCCTGGGCCAGGTGCGAATGCGGGCCACCTTGAGTGCCTGGCGTGGCGGGGTCGAGCAGCTGCTCGACCAGCGCAGTTTTTTTGCCCAGCAGCCCTGCACCACGGCCGATGCCGCCGGCGGGGTGCTCGCGCTCTCTGGCGCTACCGATCAGGTGTTGTCGGAGCTGGAGCGTTGGCTCGACGCGACTGCCGCACGCTAAAGCGCGGCAGGCACTGATTCACGCGCCCAGCTGTGTGCGGGCTTTGTCCACCCACAGTTGCAGGTTGTCGATCAGGGCACTTTGGCTGAACGAGCAGCTTTCTTCGGAAAACAGCGCACTGGACTCCAGGCGTGTGAGCAAGTCGCGCAGGACTTCGCCATAGCGCATGGGCAAGGCCTGCAGTAGGGCCGTTTGTGCGCGGGCCCGTTGGGAAAACCCGTGGGCATCAAGTTGCCCGCTGCGCAACTGCTGCAGTGCGTCATGGAGGGCGTCCAACGCTTGGCGCATCGGTTTTATCCCAGCACAGGAAACAGTTTGGTCAGGCCGTCGGACATCACTTCCACGGCCAATGCCGCCAGGATGAGTCCCATAAGCCGGGTCATGACGTTGATGCCAGTGCGTCCCAACACCCGTGCGATCGGTTCGGCCAGCGAAAAGCACAGCGCGGTGGCCAGCGCGATGACCACGCCGTAGCCCACCAGGGTGGTGAGTTGCAGGAAGGTCTTGGCCTTGTCGGCGTAAATCACCACGGTCGACATGGTGGCCGGACCGGTGAGCAGCGGAATGGTCAGGGGTACCACCGCAATGCTGGCGCCCATGGCGGCTTTGGCAGCGCCGTCTTCGAGTTCGTGCCCGGTGGACTTGGCCTCTGCGGGCTGGGCGTTGAGCATGTTCATCGCGCTGATGAGCAGCAGCATGCCGCCACCGACCTGGAAGCTGGCCAGTGAGATGCCAAAAAACTCCAGAATGTGCAGGCCCGCGAGCGCACAAACGGCGATCACCACAAAGCAACTGAACGACGAGACCCACACCGTGTTGCGCCGCTGCGCCGCACTGAAGCCTTCGGTGTAGTGGATGAAAAACGGAATGATGGCCAGCGGGTTGACGATGGCGAGCAGGGTAACCAGCGGTTTGAGGTCCATGGGTGAGGCGGAAAGTGGGGGGGAGGCAATGCGGCGTGTGCCATGGTACCGCAGCGCTTGCAAAGTCATACCGGGAGCTGGGGTATGGCGCACTGCGCTACAAAGCCGTACCTCACACATGAAGGAGAGACCATGGCCAATTTCGCTTTTCCCCCATGGACGTGGTGCGTGTGGGTCGCCGCAGGGTTGCTGACCGGTGTGGCCACCGCAGAGCCCGCACCAACTTACAGCGGGCCCATTTTCGACGCCCATATGCATTACAACGTGGAGGCGCAAGCGGCCCACCCGGTGGCCGATGTGCTCGCGCGCCTGCAGCGCAGCGGGGTGCGTGCGGTACTGGCCAACTCGCGGCCGAATGACGGTACGCTGGCGTTGGCAGCGGCCAAGACGCAACGCGAGGCAGCCGGTGTGGCGCTGGTGCCTTTGGTGCGCCTCTACCGCAACCGTGGCGACTATTCCACCTGGTTTGCCGATCCTTCCATTGTCGAATTGGTGGAGACCGAGTTGCAGCGCGGTACGGCCGCAGGGCCTTACCGCGGCATCGGCGAATTCCATTTGTACGACAGTGCCAATGCCGCAGGCCCCACAGCCCAGCGCCTGATGGCTTTGGCCCATGCCCGCGCATTGGTGGTGCTGGCCCATGTGGACGATGCCGCCATCGACGGTTTGCTCGCACCCTTGCCGGACGCGGGGCGCAGCCTGCGGCTGATATGGGCGCACACCGGCATCGGTGGCGTGCCGCTGACGCGGGTGCGTGCGCTGTTGCAGCGCTACCCTGGCTTGGTGGGGGAGCTGTCCTACCGCCCGGGTTTGACGTGCCGCAGCGACACTGGCCGCGTAGCGCTTTGCCCGGATTGGCGCGCCTTGTTGGTGGAGTTCCCCGACCGCTTTGTCATTGGTTCGGACACCTGGGTCAACGCGCGCTGGCAGTATTACGAAGAACAGATGCAGGAATACCGCGAATGGCTCGGCGACCTGCCTGCGGCCGTGGCACGCCAAGTGGCCTGGGACAACGCCGCGCGCCTTTTTGGCTTGCCGTAAAAACCGATAGCGCCCAGGTACAAAAAAGCGTAGGGTGCAGGCATGTTTTCTACGCCCACGCTGTCCTCCTACTGGTCCGCCCCCATGGTGGAGGCCAACTTCTTCATCTTGCTGCACATGGCCGGTGCCCTTGTGCTGGGGCTGCTGGTGGGCTACGAGCGCTCCTACCATGGGCGTGCTGCGGGCATGCGCACCTACGGGTTGGTGTGCATGGCGTCGGCGGCGCTCACGGTCATCGGGGGCTACTCCCACTTTTGGTACGGCGGCAGTACCACCCTGACGGTGTTCAACAACGGCGACCTGACCCGTGTGATCCAGGGCATCCTGACCGGCATTGGGTTCCTGTGCGCTGGAGTCATCATGAAAGAGGGCTTCACCATCAGCGGGCTGACCACCGCAGCGTCGCTGTGGGCCGCATCGGGCATCGGCATTTTGGTGGGGGTGGGTTTGTACGCGGCTGCCATGTCGCTGGCCTTGCTCAGTGCCGTGTGCATGGTGTGGGTGTCCAAACTGGAAATGTGGCTCCCGTCGCGCCAGGCCGTCGCACTCATGCTGGAGTTCAAGCCCGGGTTCGAGGTGGTGGAGTCGGCACTGGTCGACATGGCGTCTGCCCGTGGTTACGACCTGGCCCGCGGCTCCATCGTTATTTCCATGCATGGCGGCGCCACGACTTGGAATTTTGTCGCCGTGGCCCGCAGTCGCAAAGACATGGCGCCGATTTCCGAGTTGGCTCGGGAGATTGCGCTCTATCCGGGAGTGCAGCGCTTTAACGTCGCCTACGCCCGCAATTGACGCCGATTCAGCGGTCCGTGCGCGCGATGTAACGTTTGCGCCAAAAGAGACCAATCAGCACAGTGGCCACGAGGGTCATGGAGCCCATGGTCCACCAGAAGCCGCTGGCACTGTGCAGCAGGGGAATGGCGTCGAAGTTCATGCCGAAGATGCCGGCAATCAGGTTCAGCGGCAGGAACACGGCGGTGAGCGCCGTGAGGGTGCGCATGATGTCGTTGGTGCGGTTGCTCTGGGCGCTGAAGTGCATTTGCACCGCTGTTTCCACGCTTTGTTCCAGCCGGCGCACATGGTGCACCACGCGTTCGATGTGTTCCAGCACATCGCGCCCGCGCACCTGCAACAGGTCACGCTCGCGCGACAGTGCTGGCGTTTCGGCCTCGGGCCAGGTTTTCACCGCCTCGATCCAGTCCTGGATGGCAGCGCGCTGGTCTTCGCACACTTCGTCGAGCTGGTGCAGGGACAGCCGTGCTTCGAGCAGTGCCCCCCAGTTGTTGAAACGGGTGCGCGGGTTGAGCAGTTCCAGCTGCCAGTGGTCGAGCTGGTGGTTGAGTTCGCGGCGCAGCTCCAGAAAACCGTCGACCATGGTGTTGACGATGCGCAGCATCAAGTCGGGCGGACTGGTGGGCGTGCGCGCACCCACCGCCTTCGCGTCGGACGCACTGTTTTGCAATAAGCGGTCGGCATAGGTGTCGCGTACGGTGCAGTCGCTGGGGTGCACGCTGAGCAGCACGTTTTCCATGACCACAAACCCCACCGGACTGGTGTCGATGCGGCGCAGGATGGGTGGGCCGCTGCGTGCGGGGCGTGTTGCCAGCGGGACGGTGTCGGTTCCGGAGCTGGCCGCCAAACGGCGGAACACCAGCATGTCGTACTGGGCTGTGTAGTCGTAGCGCGACGGCAGCTGGCGGTTGAGCAAGTCCGATATGTGCAAGTCCACCAGCTGGGCGCCGCCCCAGGGCTGCAGCGTGGCCTGCAGCGCGGTCAGGTGGGCCTGCAACTCGTCGCGCGAGCATGAAATCCAGACAAATACACCAGGGCCTGCGGGCTCGCCCAAATGGCCCAGCGAATCCACACACCGGATGTCACTGCCACTCAGGCGGAAAATGCG
>JACCDZ010510470.1_pt1 | contig 10686 bp, 5 predicted proteins | sample 7449551 | NCBI WGS metagenome assembly JACCDZ01 (sample SAMN15323452, study PRJNA562643) | freshwater metagenome | isolation source: river surface water | place: USA:Blue River Watershed | collected 2017-08-18
AAGATCCTTAAAGTGCAGGCTGGATTCTCTGAGTATGTCTTTCCTGCAAGACGCGCTAGCAAAACACCGCATATGGGGTCTGATACCTTAAATAGAGCAATCACCAAATGCTTTGGTCATGAAGCAGGCCGCAAAGTACAACCACAAAACTTGATGGGTGATATCGCGCACTTTAGCGTGCACGACTTACGTCGTACCTTTCGGACGCTTTGTGCAAAATTGGGTATTTCAGGTGATGTGGCAGAGCGCTGCTTAAACCATAAACTCAAAGGTGTTGAAGGTATTTATGACCGTCATGACTACTTAGAAGAACGTCGAGTCGCGCACCAACGAGTTGCTGATGCGCTTGAAAAATACCTCGATCTGAAGACAATGAATCCTTACTTTTCCTGACCTTCATATACCTGTTTCATCTTCTCGATAGTACCAGGGGGTACAACATGTACCCTCGGTTCCATCCGCTCAGGCAGTTTAGCAACAACATGAACACCTAGAGGTCGTTTGCTCACCTTTGGCTCAGCATCCAACGCTGGTAACTTATCAGCTGCTAACTCAAGTAATGTTCTGATGGCAACTTGATAAGATACTCTTCGTTTATTCAAATAACCTGCAACCGATGACTGAAATTGCGCAGCCAGTTCTTTGCTCAAGGTAATTTTCTTTTTCGATAACGCATAACGACGCGACTTTTCAGCATCGATGATCTGCTTTTTAAGTTTTGGTAAATCAGCCTTGTCAGAAATTTTATCGATCAACTTATTCAGCTTTATAGCGACATCCGTTTGCTCTTTTTTCTTCAGTTTGCTGAAGCCATCCAACAGCACATGACATTGCTCAACAAATTTAAACGCTGAATGCTCAGGTGAGACATCACTGCGCAATTTTTTGATCACAGATTTTGCGCCATCCTTGAATACGCGTGTTTTGATAGTTGCCATACTGTTCACCTTTAAATTCAATCAGTTGATGGTACATTCAGCACAGAAATGAGAGGCTTAGATATTTACTACATAAGATCTCACACAAATTATCGATGACTAAAAATTTTCAGAATGCTTAAACGCTCATACTAATAAACTTACGAGTCTCAACCTCGTATTCAACCTAAGTGCTTTTCAATTTCCGTAAAAGTAACTTTATTTTCTGAAACAAACAGCTCTAGTACATGCTGGTCGATTAACTCCACAGAATTCAGCTCCGCTTGCTCCACTGCATTTTGGTTGAAGATTCGGTTGGTAAAACATGCTCTTCTAAAAGTCACATCAGGAAATTGCTTCTGGTAATGTGCTGTACCACCAACTACATCCTTGATGGCGTCCCACCCAAGATCTTTGTTAGATGACCTTGAACTCTTGCACTGAATAAGAATGCCTTCATGTCCATTGATTGCAACAACATCAACACCTTTGTCATCACTTTGCGGAGTGATAAAGACGTGTCTATAACCAAGGCTACTAAAATAGAAGGCAGCAAAAGCTTCAAGCAGGTTTGGTGAAATTCCTTCTAAATGCTCTTTGTTAAACGGTCTGTCATTGATTGTGATATCTGGTGGTGAAATCTCACCAATTCCAATTGATCCCCAATCAACATCAGATGCGCCATTAAGAATGTCACCGGCCAATTGACGTTTATACTCAAGTAACTCATCGAGCTTTTGCTCGAAACTTATAAAACCGTTACCAACAACAATCGGAGTATAAACAAATACATCTTTTGTCTGGCCAATACGATAAGCACGGTCAGTAGCTTGATCTTCTTTTGCTGGATTCCATGTTCGAGTAAAGTGGATCACATGGTTAGCCGCTTGGATGTTAACACCATAGCCAACCGCAACAGGAGATAAAATAATCACTGCAAAACCATCAATAGCAGAATATCGAGCGATACGTTTCTGACGGCTATTCGCGTTATCAACAGAGGTTTCAGTGTCACCATTGATGATGTCTGCTTTAAAATCAATAAAATGCTCTATACATTTCTTAATAATCAGCTGAAGAGAACGAAACTCGCAAAAGACAATCACTTTCTCGTTCTTAAGCTGGATCTCTTTCAATTGCTCCATCAACCAAGCCATTTTTGGTGAACGCGAGATAATTTCCTTAACTGGTAAATCTATAGAGGTTGTACATCTATATTCAGCAGGATCACTACAAATAGCTCGAAGATGCTGCAACAAAGTCAGATGATTTTTAAAAGGTGATTCCTCACGCTGGTTATTAAACAAGCTGAGAGATGTGCGATAAAGACCGAGCTGATAATCAGACATTGGCAGCTTTTTACAGTCAGGTACAAAGATCTTTTCTTTAAGATCTTTCGCAACATCTGCCTTTGTGCGTCTCAAAATTTGCGGCTCAACCAACTGCCTCAGCTCGTCCAACTTCACACGGTCATCATCTGTTTTGGTTTCGATTGGCTTTTGATATTTCCTTCCAAACTCATTTAGCGCACCAAGTAAACCCGGCTGAATGAAATCGAATAAACACCACAAATCTGTCAGGCTGTTTTCAACAGGAGTACCAGTGCATGCAATTTTGAAAGTGACATTCTGCTTTTGTGCAGATCTGGTCAGCATCGCATTTGGATTTTTGATTTTCTGCGCTTCATCACAGATCATTACTGACCACTGTTGTGCTGCGAATGAGAATTCATAGTCACGAAGTGTTTCATAGGTTGTCAGAACTAGATGACTATCACCTACCCAATTCTTACGAAGAAATTTATGACCACGTAATTCATCATTCAATCCATTTGGAGTTATACGCATTTCCTGCAGCGCTTTACCGTAAGCAACACAGATTTTCAGAGCATTTACATCGAAAAAACGAGAAATTTCTTGCTGCCAGTTTTCTAATAAAGATACTGGAGCCACGATTAACGCAGGCTTTTCTGAACCATTAGACTCAAAAACCCAATGTAAAAATGTGAGTAATTGCAATGTCTTACCAAGACCCATGTCATCAGCAAGTAAAGCGCCTCGACACATATGTGGTGCATTCAAATACAGATTCTGCAGCCAAGCAATACCGTAATACTGGTGTGATTTGAGTTCTACGCAAGCCTTTAATGCTTTAGGTAATAACGCCTCAGCAGCTGTTGGCAAGTGTAATTGTTTACGCTGTTCAAGATAACTTAGCGACTCAATGTTTGCTTTAAGCACTAATCCTTTGCGGTTGCTCTTTTCATTCGTAGGTTTCTTACCGCTACCATTAGTAGAGCCGTCACTGATATTAACATCCTGACCGTTCAAATAAGCAGATAAGGTATTGGCTAATGACCTTGCATCAGGCAAAGGTAAGGTTTTTTGAGTATCCAAAATCTTAACTGTTGATTGGCCAAGATTTTCTGCCTGCGAAACTGCCGATGTGAGTTCTTTTAATGATTCTGGAGTCGCAGGTACATTAATAAACTCTCCAGTATCTGAATCAGTTACACCAATTTTGGGTATATTTAAATCGTCTGTATTGGTATCAAGTACACTCGGCTTTTCTATATAAGGTGAGCTATAGCGTTTCTCTTCACCAATTTCTGCAATACGATCGGAGTAATTATCGAGGTTATAGATATCAGAAGCCGATATTTTAGTTTGTGATAATTTCCAACGCTGACTCGCATCAAATAGCAGTGATTGTTCATGAAAACTGTCCCCAAAGAGCTCAAATTCGAACTCGTCATAGAGAAAAAGCTGTCTTCCTTCATTTCTTGTCTTGGTTAACTGTTCTAAAAAGCTATCGAGTTGCTGCGGATCTTTAAAATGATAATAGATCTCACCACCACCAGCATGCATTGACTGCATCACTTTCAAACCAACTGCGATAACTTCATCACCTTCTACTGATATTGCCGCAAAAAAACGGTCAAATTCTAAATCAGCCGCGACACGCGATTTTTCAAATTGGTCTAGGTCTAAGCAAGCAGCGGCTGATTCACCTAGATATGCAACAGGATTGGTAATAAATGCTTCAGCCTCAGCACCAGCCACTCTGCGATTCGGCATTTTTTTGATTTCGCGCAGAATCGTTTTTACTTCTGGCGAAGGAAGAACTTGCACGATACCTGAGTCAGTCGAAATGTTGTAAACATCAGAAACTTCGGCACGATCATCAAACGCTTGAATCCAATCAACTGGACAATCAGAAAATTCAGGAATGACTTCTATAAGACACTTTTTGCTGAGCTCGGAACGTCGTAGCTCTAAGTTAATTTTGTCAGGAGTAAGCACTACTGAACGCAGTAAAAACTGATCTAATTTTGCACCTGCAGCAACAGCTAATCTGCGGATCTTTCCCCAATGCCGATGGTTATAATGTTGATCGGCTTCTGCTTTGTTTTGATAAAACTCAGTTATTGCTTGGGTTAACTTGTAGTTTTCTTCACTTAATAAAACTAACTGTTCTGCAGATTCCCATGCTGGGCCAAATTTTGGTTTAATTGCAATTGTCGAATTATGTTCGTCTAGCCAACCGTTTATTAAAATCTTAAATGTTGGATCAAGCAAAGAACCTTGACTGCAAAGTTCAGCCTTTAGTTGTTTTATTTCTGGAATGGCAATTTGGGATAAAACTTGCTGATAATCTTGGTGAGATATAACATCAAAAATCGAATGCCATTCGATTATAAATTCTTCGTTAGAACGAGTAGCGTAACCTTCACTCTCTAGCTGCTCCAGAATTAACTCTGCGTACTCACCACATTTATGGCCATCTTCACCTTTAGACCATGTGATCTTATTTTGATCGAATTCACATGACCATGCAGACCAGTTGGTATTACGAGCAGATGCTTTTCTTTTTTTAAGCCAACCTAACATCTTGAGACCTTACGAAGATTTATAAAATGAGCTGTTTCGCTCAGACCAGATAAAACCTTTGGATTTAAGCAATTTACTTAGCTCTTCAGAGAAACCGCCATATTTTTCAATCCAAAGTGCGCCACCCTTTTCTCGATTATCTTTGATGGTAAAGGAATGCTGGTCTGCTAACTCTTTCAGCAAATTTATTTCAGCTTGACGTCTTTGATTAGTAATCGCATTACGTTCTGCTTGTTCAGCTTGTGCTCTGGCTATTTTTGCCAGTTGCTCATCAGTGGATATCTGTAGGGAGTTCTTAAGGAAATAACTAAAATTGTATTCCCAAGATCCGCCATGGCTTAATTTGTCAATAAATGCTGGTGATGACCAATTTTTAAGCATTCGGCCATCGCCATAAAGCCCCCAAAGTAGTCCTGGTTGATGTGCATTGCTTAGATTGAACGGTAATGGTTTACTCGCATTAAAGAAGTAAGTCGCATTGCCTGTAGTGCCAAATTCAACAATAACGACATCGCGAATTTTCATAATGAATGCGTTGTTAGACGGTACACCGCCAGCTTCAAGCTTGAACGTTAAACCTTGCATTTCTTGGCGCATTTGTTTGAAATCGGTACTTCGGTTCTCAAGAGCTGTTCGACCAAATGCAAAATACATCTGCTCGATCTGATCCGTGTATTGCATCCAAAAAGCAACTCTTCGTTGGTCGTTGTTACCATCGTCAGCTAAGAAAGTGAAAAACTGTTTGATAAACTTTTCTTTTAACCAACGCGTGATCTGCATCTTGGTATTATCTTCAACTCGAGCCCATTTGTGCTGATTTGTGCTGAGCCAAGGGTTTTTCCAATGGTCTACTGCAAAATCACGTAGTGCTAAGTGTTGTGGTGCTGCAGCGCACTTAAAGTAACGGTCTAAAATCTTCGCAAGATTTCGATCAAGAAGTAGTGAGTGGGTTTTAAGTAACTCAAGCAGCTTAGGAATCAATTCTTTGAACAGACCATCTTCAGCAACACATGCAGCATCTACTTGAGCATTGACCAATAACTTCATAAACCATGAAGCGTCCGTTATATTGAGCTGCTGTTTAGCCTCATTAACGAGAGTGGCGTTACCTTCAAGGAGCGACTTTCCGAACTTATCGCATGGCTTTTCCGTCAACACTTCATGGTTAAAGTGCAAATACTCGATCCAGTCTCTTGGTTTATTCACATCACGGATGTGCAGCAAATTATCAAATAAAAAATCTCTAAGTTTCACCCAACTTGCTAATGCCGCTTTACTAAGCTCTTTGATTTCAGGATGGACGCTAAAATAAGCGTTGAGCAGTCCTCGATACATTAATCGAAATGCTCGCATTTCTTTTTGTGCGCTTTTGACAAATTTAAGTAATTCGTCAAACAAGATGGAGTGATCTAACAAAGAGGTCGAATTAGGCAATACTGATTCAGTGCAACCAAAACACAAATACCTTGCATGCCTTATATCTTGAATGTTCTTAACCCTAAAAAATGTCACCAGTGCTGTATGGATCCTTCCTGCGTCTGGCGCTTTTACGCGCTCCTGTCTCGCCCATTTTTCCAGCTGTTCTCTTTTCCTCTGAATGGCTTCGATACCACGAGTCAGCTCTGGAGCAATAGATAACGCAACCATAGCTTGTTCATTAAGCACACGAAGTTGGTTCGTCAGTTCATTCAGGTTCTTCATGATCAGATACTGCACCGACCAAAATCAGCTTCCGACTGATTGATATCAGGTCGACGATGCTCTTCGTCTAAACCAAAAAACTCCAATCGAAACTCAATCCGTCGACTGGCATCAGCAGACTCTTTGCTTGAATTTGAGGAATATCCACCAACTAAAAACAACTGTTTAATTTGCTGTTTTTGACCAACAGACAAACTGCTTTTCACATCCGCTGATGGATTTAACAGCACGCACAAAACTCGTTGACTGCGTTGTAAGCTTAAATTGAGGTTGTAAAGATATGTACCAGCTTTATCGGTATAACCTTCTACAACTACTCTTTTAAGCCATTTCTCGCCTAGCTGGTCTTGCGCTATTTTCAGCAGATCAGGCACAAATTCATGCAGTTTTTCGGCTTTTTGCTGATTGATATCTGACTTACCGAATTCAAAATTCGCTTGGTCGCCAAAGTCGATAACATTTCTCGATTTATCAACGGTAATGCCATGCATACGAGTAGCGTTCTCGACTTGAGCCAAAAGTTGTTGGATCTCATCATCACGTTGTTGCTTTTTCTGTTCAGCTTCGGAGACAGTTTTTGTAACGGCAAGCAACGCAACACTCATAACCAATAAAAACATAACCATCAGTGCAGTCATCAAATCGGCAAATGAAATCCAAAATGGTTTTTCTGCATCGTCAGCGTTTCGCTTTGATAAAGACACATTTCTAAATAGCATTCAGGTGCCCTTATCGAGTTGGAATCGAATCGACTACATCTTGCAAATCTTCAATACCGGTTCGTAACAAACCTACCGATGAATTTAGTTGCTCGTGGAACTTAAGGTTGGCCTCACCGACAATTTTGATCATGCCTTCACTAAACGTTTGCTGCGACGAAGCAAGCACTTTAGTGACATTTTCAAGGTAACTATCTATTTCCGTGTTAGCTTGAGAAAGTTGCTGCGCTGAGTCTTGCAGTTTTTTCACAAGTGCATCCGTCATGGCAACTTCACGTTTTGCCGTATCGACCACGGACTGCATTGAAGCCATCATATCTTTTAAGGAATTACGCTGTGTCTGATAATCTTGCATACCTGAGTTCAACTGCTGGCCAACTTGCGTCAAACTTGTAGCTGCACTTGTCAATGTTGTACTTAATTGCGCAGATTTCGTTAGTGTTGCTTCAACATTTCCGCCAGCTGCAGCAAATTCTGTCGATGCACGGTATAACTCATTCGCTCCCAAATTCATCTTATCTAAGGCGGAAGACGTAAATCGTTCTACTTGTGTGACTAACTCTGTCATTTTGCCTATTGCGGCATTGGAAGATTGAGTTAGCTCTTTCAGATGACTTTCAAGAGATTCATGTTGACGTTGTTGCGCCTCAACTTGTTGTCGTGTTGCACCAAGAATCTGGTCATTGGACTGAGTAACTTGTGATTGCATGCTTTGCACGAGAGTTTCGAAAGCGCCAGTTACATTAGATAGGTTTTTTTGCATTTGCTGGTTCGACTCATCACCTGCTTCAGCAAGCCGTTGCTTCATCACATTGATAAAGTTTTCCATGTTTTGGTTCATTTGCTCTTGTTTATCAGAAGCAAGCTTCAATGCGTTGGTCAGTGTATCTGAGATGTCTTGAGAGCCTTTTTTACCTGCATCCTCAAAAGACTTAGCCATCAGTTCAATTTTTGAAACTGCCGTGTTTAGTGCAGAAATAGTCTCTTGCTGCGCCTGATTGATTCCACTAATTTGCCCACCGAACAGATTTTCCAATTGAGTGCTGAAATCTTTAAGAACTTGGCTAAGCAAACTATGAACCGCATTACCTTGGTCTTGCCTAACACCTTGCATGTTGTCGGATAACTGTTTTAGAGGGCTACTTAACTCTTCAACTAACGATTGTCGAAATGCAGCACCAAGTTCACTAGTTGATGCTTTGAAGGCATTAATCTGCTGTTCTGAAATTTTGTGCAACACACTAGTCAGCTCCGTCACAAAAGCATCTTTCAGCATGCTCATTTGGGCAGATGAGTTTTCAGACGCATTAACAAGCCGCTCTAGATACTCTTCACCAGCTCCACCTTCAAATATGCTGTCAATTTTCTGAACCAACCTTTCAAGGTTCGAGTTCAAAATTGTGATACACCATTTTTCGATAATCGTAATTAGCATTGCTAAGCCAATCGCAAAGGCCGATACCAAAAAGGCTTCTGTGACACCTGATAGAAGGTTTTCAAGACTGGTCCTCACAACTGCAGAATTATCATCAACCTTAAAATTCCTTAAACCTACAAGTAAACCGAAAAATGTACCGATAATCCCAATACCAGTCAGAATACCGGGTAAATGCTTGAAGAAGTCCGTATGCAGTGGTAAATCTACGATAACTTCTGGCTTAAAAAACGTACCTGCAGGCACAGTTGAACGATTACGAACTGTATCCAATGAACCTGTAGCTTCATTCAGTTCTTTTTGTGGGTGAAGCGTCTCAATGAACTCACTAACGAGATGCCGAAAATTGGATTTGCTGCCAAAAATTTTCGATAAATCAGCGAGTGAGCCTTTTGAGCTCTGCTGATTTAGCTCTTTGATCGCGTTTTTTAATTCACTTCTAACTCTGAAAAAAGGCACAACAAATAGCCCAATAAAAATCAAAAGGAATAAAAGCAAAAGACCTGCAATCACAGCTACATGAGGATGATTAGAAAAAATAGATAAAATAAAGGTCAATGACACTTCTCTCTCCGTATAGTTATGTCAGCAATCGGTTTAATTTTTATGGCAAATAGAGCGTTTTTTATATCTTAATAGAATTGATACAATATACCTTTTTCAGGTAAAAATATGCAATTAACACAACTGTTAATTCATTTAAATCATTTACTGATAAAACATCAAATCCGCACCATATCCCGCACACTATTCATCAGCGACGTCTTAAATGCATGATCACTGGTAATCAGTTTGTAGAATTCCAAATCGTCTTTCCGTTTTTGCAACATGATTTCTTTAAACATTTTCTCAAATGCTAATTCTTGATGGTGCGGATCTGAATTTTCTAAGTATTTAGTTTGAAAGTCTGGATGCTTTTTCATCGCTTCGCGCATGCTGAGTAATCGTACACGTTGCTCCTCTGGTGTCGCACTCCAGCCTTGGAACCAACGTTCATTAAACGATTTGATGATTTCATCCAGTGGATCTTTTTCTTTATCGCCACCGTGTGCACCACGCGGATTTGGATTTTGTGGATCTAATACCGCTTCGTCATCACTTAAATTGATTGCGTGATTAAGCTTCACACGTTGTAAACCATATGAACTGAGGTCAACAGATTCCAGTAGTTCATCAATCGCGTCAGCATCTGGATCTGCAACCTTGAGTTTTGGAATGAGGAACTTTAGGAACCAGAATAACTTTTCCCATGCCAACATTTCGTAAGGCATGATAGAAGCCATCTGACCATAAATTTTCACAAACTGTTTTGCTTTGATCTTGAAGTCTATTTTAGCTTCAGCCACAAGCTCCAATTCTTCGTCAAATCGAGCAACAGCAACATCGATGATTGGACTTAAGCTCTGCGCATCTTCATTATCAAAATAGCGCTTCACAAAGTCTTCGACTTCATACCACTCGTAAACGCCTACTTCATCCAGCGCATCTTTCAGCTCGTGCAACACATTGATATCAGTGGCTCTAGATAGCGACGTTGCTGTGTAAAACGGTTCAAAGGCTGATTGAATATCATCAACCGAATTGAAGAAATCTAAGATGAATAAGTCTTCTGTCTTTTTGCCCCACTTCGGCGCACTCCGGTTTAACCTTGACAAGGTTTGCACACAAAGCACACTCGCAAGCTTTTTATCAACATACATCGCACAAAGCTTAGGTTGGTCGAAACCAGTCAGGTATTTGTTGGCAACTACCAATAGTCGATACTGATCGGTATCAAACATGTCTTTAGTATCACTCTCAGCAAAGCCATTGATATCGGCTTCGGTGTACTCAATACCATCAACTTCTTTCTCACCCGAGAAAGCTACCAGTACCTTAAATGGATTACTTTGCTCCTGCAAAATACGACGAATAGCATTAAAATATCGAATCGCTGTTTCGATATTCTGTGTCACAACCATGCCTTTGGCTTTGCCTTTCAGCTTCTTCGCGTTGACGACATGAGTCACAAAGTGATCGAGCAT
>JACCDZ011413668.1_pt1 | contig 10685 bp, 5 predicted proteins | sample 7449551 | NCBI WGS metagenome assembly JACCDZ01 (sample SAMN15323452, study PRJNA562643) | freshwater metagenome | isolation source: river surface water | place: USA:Blue River Watershed | collected 2017-08-18
CCAATGCCCGTGATGTGTTGCGCGAGATTCGCAAGGACCCGGCGCGCACGATGGTGGTGATCGATCCGCGCCGCTCGGAAACTGCAAAGGTCGCGGACATTCATTTGCAGCTGAGGCCGGGCACGGATGCGTTTCTGATGAGCGCGATGCTGGCGATCATTGTCCGCGAAGGCCTGCATGATCGCGAGTTCCTGGCGCAGCATTGCGACGGCTTCGAGACCGTGGAACAGATGCTGCTGACGGTTCCGGTGGCCGACTATGCCCAGCGCTGCGATGTGCCGTTGGCGGACATCGAGCGCGTGGCGCGTGGCTTTGCGACGGCGGAGAGCGCCTGCGTGCGCATCGATCTGGGCTTGCAGCACACGCTGCACACGACCCTGAACGGCTATCTTGAAAAGCTGCTGTACCTGGTCACCGGCAATTTCGGCAAGCGTGGTGGCAATAATCTGCACACTTTCCTGATGCCGATTCTGGGCGATACCGATGAGCGCAAAGGTAAGTTCACGCGCACACGGCATCACAAGATGTTCCCGATTTCTGGTCTGTTCCCGCCCAATATTCTGCCGGACGAAATTTTGCAGCCTGGCGAGGATCGTATTCGCGCGGTGTTTGTGGACAGCGCCAACCCGGTGGTGAGCTATTCCGATACGGCGGCGTATGAACGCGCGTTTGCGCAGCTGGAGTTGCTGGTGGTGGTGGATGTGGCCATGACCGAAACCGCGCGGATGGCTCACTATGTGCTGCCGGCGGCGTCTCAGTTCGAGAAGTGGGAGGCCACCGGGTTCAATCTGGAGTTCCCGGAGAACGCGTTTCATCTGCGGCATCCGCTATTTGCGCCGCTGGGCGAGGCGCTGCCGGAGCCGGAAATCTATACGCGGCTGCTGGAGAAAATGGGTGTGATTCCGCGTCAGTTTCCGGTGCTGTCACGCATCGCCCGACATGAGCCGGCGATCAGTGGGCACTGGGGCTATATGCTGGCGCTGGGCGCGGCATTGTCGCGACGCAAGGCCTGGATGGCGTTTGCGCCATCTATCCTATATCGCACACTGGGGCAGACGCTGAGCGTTGATGGGGTGGTGGGGAGTGCCGCGGCTGCAGCCTTGCTGCTGCCGCTGTCCATCCAGTATGCGCAGAAGCATGAACGCGCGATGCGCCGAGCCGGCTACACCGGGCACTCGAAACTGCTGGGGTCGGCGCTGTTCAAGGCCATTCTGAAGCAGCGCGAAGGTGTGGTGCTGAGCCGTCACGAGTACAGCGAGGTGTGGTCGCTGCTTAAGCACGCTGACCGGCGGATCCGGTTGGAAGTTCCGGAGATGCTGGCCGAGTGGCAGGCGCTGGCGACCGAGGTCGCGCCCGGCGATGCATATCCGTTTGTGCTGATGGCCGGCGAGCGGCGCAGCTATAACGCTAATCAGATTTACCGCGATCCGGCTTGGCGCAAGATTGATCCGCACGGGGCCATGCGCATGCACCCGGACGATGCCTCGGCGCTGTCACTGGCCGAGGGCGCAGCGGCGATCTGTGAGTCCGACACCGGGCGCATCAGCGTGATCATTGAGCTGGATGATGCTGTGCGCCGTGGCACGGTGACGCTGCCGCATGGCTATGGCATGCGCTATCGCGGCGGCGCGCCAATAGGGCCGGAGCTGAACCGGCTGACGCGCAGCAATCATTGCGATCCGCTCACGCGCACGCCGTATCACAAGCATGTGCCGGTGCGAGTGTTCAGCGAGGCGCGATCGATGCCTGAGCTCAGCCCGGTGGCGTCGGGTTAATCACGCTTTCGCCGTACGGCGTGGTCGGGAATGTGCCGTTGAGCATGAGCTGAAGCTGGTCGAAGCCGGCGCGTATAACCGGATGGCCATAGTCACCCTCGAAGCCGTGGCCGGTGAGGTTGAGCTTGAGCTCATCGTTGGCATCCGGGGTTTGGCCGCCGGTGACCAAGCCAATATCACCTGTGAGTGTGGTGCCGCTGGTCTGTGTGGCACCATCAAAAATGACATTGAAGAACTGGGTGGGAATGCCGGCGGCGAGCAAGGCCGTGGCCATTTCGCGACCTTGGTTGTAGGGCACTAAGCCATCGTTGAAACCATGAATCACCGCCACAGCCTGCAAGCCGCCAGACTTCATCGTCTGTGCATTCAGCGCGGGCGATCGACGCACGTATTCCTCGGGTTTTTCGGTTGGCGTTCCACCTACATCACGTTCCATACCGGCTGCGGCGTCGGGTAATGCCGCCGTGCCTTCTATCCAGCTTTCCGTGAGATTACTGAGGCCTTCCACATCCACCCAGTAGTCATAGAGACTCTTCCCGGTGGATGATTGTTTGGCGGATTCAGTGATGGCATTACCGCAAACATTACCGCCTAGGCTGACGCCCAGCGCGTACACGGTCTTGATGGATGGGAAGCGCTTAAGCACATTGCGGGTGGCAATGATGGTGTCTTCGGCACCGCGCAGTGAGGGGAAGCCGAAGTTGTCGCGATAGTTGGTGGAGACCACGGCGATATCAGGGCTGGCTGTGCGACGCATGTGTACCAGCCAGGCATCCTCAACCGTGTGGCCGTAGCCGTGGCAGAACACGACCAATTTGGTGGGTTGCGAGTCAGGCACAAACGCCATGGTGGCCGTGACGGTTTCGCCATCGGTGCTGCGTGCACTGGACTGCAGCTGGACACCACTGGGGTTGTTGTCGCTACCGCCGGGGCAAGCGCTCAGGCAGCAGGCGAGGGCAGTAACGGCGAACGAGCGCAGTAGCATGGCAGATTCCGATTTGTTGTTTTTATGTAACCGGAATCTACCACAAAGCTGGTGTTAGCGCGTGACACGCTCGCCGAGGAAGGTGAGCAGGTCCGAGATCGCCACATCGGCTGATTCGCCATTGCGGCGGCCCTTGTACTCCAGCGTGCCGGCGTCCAGACCCTTCTCGCCTACCACCAGGCGATGCGGGATGCCGATCAGTTCGGCGTCAGAGAACTTCACGCCGGGGCGCTCGTTGCGGTCGTCGAAGAAGACTTCGTAGCCGGCGGCAGTGAGCTGCTCGTAGAGCTTGCTGCTTTCGTCCTGAATACGGATGGACTTGGCGTAGTTCATCGCCACCAGTGCAATTTGGAACGGTGCGATGGCATCTGGCCAGATGATGCCCTTGTCGTCGTGGTTCTGTTCGATGGCCGAGGCCACCACGCGGGTCACGCCGATGCCGTAGCAGCCCATGGTCACCACCAGCGGCTTGCCGTCTTCGCCGAGCACCTTGCAGTTCAGCGCTTCCGAGTATTTTTTGCCGAGCTGGAAGATGTGACCGACCTCGATGCCGCGCTTGATCACCAGCGTGCCCTGACCGCAGGGTGATGGATCACCTTCCACGACATTGCGGATGTCGGCGACCAGCGCCGGCTCCGGCAGGTCGCGGCCGAAGTTGACGCCGCTGAGGTGGAAGCCGGCCTGGTTGGCGCCGCAGACGAAGTCGCTCATGGCGGCCACGGTGCGGTCGGCGATCACGGTGATATCTTTAGCGACAGCCTCGCTCTTAAAAACAGGCCCGATGAAGCCGGGCACACAGCCGAGCGCGGCGACGATTTCAGCTTCCGTGGCGAGACGGAAGTCCTTGAGGCCGGCGAGCTTGCCGGCCTTGATTTCGTTCATGTCGTGGTCGCCGCGCACCAGCAGCAGGAAGAAGCGCTGCGCCGGTTCGGCTTTCGGATTGGCTTTCAGCGTCGCGGCATCAACGGGCACCGGCGCAACCACAGCAATAGCTTTCACGGTCTGCGTGACCGGCACGCCGAGCAGGGCAGCGACATCGGCGCAGGCGGTCTGCGTCGGCGTGGCCACTTGCGTCATGGCTTGTGTCGCGGCGGCGCGCGGCGCGCTCGGGGCCAGCGCTTCGGCCATCTCGATGTTGGCGGCAAACTCGGAGGCGTTGGAGAAGGCGATATCGTCTTCGCCGCTGGACGCCAGCACATGGAATTCATGCGAGCCATCGCCACCGATGGAGCCGGTATCGGCTTGCACCGGGCGGAAGTCGAGGCCGAGGCGGGTGAAGATGCGGCAGTAGGCGTCATACATGACATCGTATGTCTGCTGCAGCGAAGCCTGATCGGTGTGGAAGGAATAGGCGTCTTTCATGATGAATTCGCGCGAGCGCATGACGCCGAAGCGTGGGCGGATCTCGTCGCGGAACTTGGTTTGCACCTGGTAGAAATTCACCGGCAGCTGCTTGTAGCTCTGCAGTTCCTGACGCGCCAGATCGGTGATGACTTCTTCGTGGGTCGGGCCGAGCACGAAGGCACGGTCGTGACGGTCTTTGAAGCGCAGCAGCTCCGGGCCGTATTGCACATAGCGACCGGATTCTTCCCAGAGCTCGGCGGGTTGGGTGACTGGCATTAGCACTTCCAGCGCACCGGCGCGGTCCATTTCTTCGCGGATGATGCGCTCGACCTTTTTCAGCACGCGATTGCCCAGCGGCAGCCAGTTGTACAGGCCGGTGGCGACCTTGCGGATCATGCCGGCACGCAGCATGAGCTGATGCGAAATGACTTCGGCATCGGCCGGGGTTTCACGAAGAGTGGCAAGCAGGAAGCGACTGGCGCGCATGGTGGGTTCCGAATGGGCTGAATTGGCAAGGCCCGCATTGTAAGGAGCGATGGCCATGCTGGCTATAACGAAGCCTGAGTGGATTCATTACACGAGTGATTCAGGATATGCTGCACAAATTAATGAAATATCGCTGCTTACTAAAAAAGGGCTTCAGATGAAAATGACCGCCGCGCAAGTCAATGATTATATTCTCAGCACCATCCCCATATTTAAGACGGCCGGATGCCACGTTGAAGCGGTGGTGGATGACCCGCTTGCTGGCGGCTGCATCACGGTGCGTCAGCCTTATAACGAAGGCACGCTGCGCGCCGGCGGCAGCATCTCCGGCCCGACCATGATGGCGCTGGCCGATACCGCCATGTATGCGCTGATTCTGGCTTCGCTGGGGCCCATCGGTTTGGCCGTAACCCAGAATCTGAACATCAACTTTCTGCGTAAACCGCGCAATGCCGACCTGATTGCCAGTGCGCGGTTTCTGCGCTTGGGCAAGCGCTCGGCGGTGATCGATGTGCTGATTCATGCCGGCGACGATCCGGAGCCGGTTGCACAGGCCACGGGCACTTACGCGATCCCTGCGGCTTAGCTACACTCACGGCATTCGCGGCCCGATGCTCAGGGCCGCCATCGCCGGAGACTTATCCTTGTTAAAGCCTCTCGCCCATCACCAGCTTTACCGTGCTACCCCGCTGAAGAATCTGCCGTTTCGTCATACCCGTCGCCTGAAGCCCATGACCGACTTTCTTGGTCAGGAGCGCGCGCGCGAATCGGTTGAGATGGCCGTGGCCATGCCTCACGACGGCTACAACCTGTTTGCTATCGGCAATAACGGGTTGGGCAAGCGCACCATGATTCGGCGCTACCTAGAGTCGGTGGCGCGTGAGCGCCAGGCACCGTCGGACTGGATTTATGTGAACAATTTCCAGGACCCGCGCTATCCGCAGGCGATCGAGTTGCCGGCGGGTGTGGGTTCGGTGTTCAAGCAGGATGTGCACAAGCTCTGGCGCAAGCTGTCGGATCGCATTCTCAGTGCTTTCGAGAGTGACCGTTATCAAGACCGGCGCGAGAGCCTGAAGGGCGAGCTTAGCCGCGTACAGCAGGATGCGCTGGCTCAACTCGCCGTCATTGGCGAAAAGCAAGGTGTAAAGCTGGTGCTGCGCACGCCCGGCGGCTACGGTTTCTCGCCGATGTCCGAAGGCGGTGAGGTACTGAGCGTCGAGGCCTTCAACAAGCTGCCGGCGCAACAGCAAGAAAAAGCCAAGGCCGCGATGGTCGACATGGAAAACCGCCTGCGCAAGGTCGCGCGCAAGCTTGATCAGATCGAAGATCGTAATCGCGATCAGGTTGAAAAGCTCAACGAGGAAGTGGCGCTGGCGGTGATCGATCCCTTGCTGGGCAAGCTGCTCGACAAGCATGCCCAGCATGCGCCGCTGCTACGATACCTCAAAGCCTACCGAAGCGATCTGCTCGATCATCTCGAGCTGGTGCTCAACGCCGGCGACAACCAGGATGCCACGGTGTCGGTCGGGCAGGTTGGCGAGCAGTTGCCGCCGGTGCGCTATCAGGTCAATGCCCTGATCAGCCGCGACCCGAAGCAGGGCGCGCCGGTGATCTTTGAAGATCTGCCGACGCACTACAACCTGCTCGGTCATGTCGAGCAAGTCACCTATATGGGCACGGTGGCCACTGACTTCACGCTGATCCGGCCGGGCGCGCTGCATCGTGCCAATGGCGGTTTTCTGCTGATCGAGGCCGAGCAGGTGCTGGAGCACCCCTACGCTTGGCAGAGCCTGAAGCGGGCGCTGCGGGCGAAGTCGCTGAAGCTGTCATCGCTGGAACAAATGCTAACGCTGACCGGCACGGTGTCGCTGGAGCCGGACGCTATTCCGCTGCACCTGAAGCTGATTCTGCTTGGCGACCGCGAGACCTTCTACTTGTTGCAGGAGTTCGATCCTGAGCTGGAAACGGTGTTCAAGATGCGCGCCGATTTCGAGTCGGACATGCCACGCAATGCCGAAAATGAGCTGATTTACGCGCACTTCCTGGGCGATGTGGCTAACCGCGAGGGCCTGCGGGCGTTGGATCGCAGCGGTGTGGCCCGCCTCATCGAGGAGAGTGCGCGCGCCGCCGATGATCAGGATCTGCTGTCGCTGCATGCCCGTGGCGTGGCCGATCTGCTGCGCGAGTCGAATTACTGGGCCGAGCAGGAGCAGGCCGAGTTCATCGCCAGCGGCCACATCGCCCAGGCTTTGCAGGGCCGCGAGCGCCGCCACGACCGGATTCGCCGGCTTTATCTGGAAGACATCGGCAAGGGCAACCAGCTTTTCACCTGCTCTGGCGAGGTCATTGGCCAGGTCAACGGCCTGACCGTGGTCAGCTATGGCGATGCCAGCTTCGGCCTGCCGTCGCGCATCTCGGTCACGGCGCATTACGGCAATGGCGAAATCATCGACATTGAGCGCGATGTCGAGCTCGGTGGCGCGATTCACTCCAAGGGCGTGCTGATTCTGACCAGCTATCTGAAGGCGCGCTTCGGTGCCGAGCATCCGCTGCGCTTCGCGGCCAACATCGCCTTCGAGCAATCGTATTCGGGTGTTGATGGCGACAGCGCCTCGCTCGGCGAGCTCTGCGGCCTGCTATCGGCCATCGGCAAGCTGCCGGTGAAGCAGCAGTTCGGCATCACCGGTTCGGTCAACCAGTTTGGCGAGGTGCAGCCGATTGGCGGTGTGAACGAGAAGATCGAGGGTTTCTTTGCGGCTTGCCAGCTCAAGGGCCTGACCGGCGATCAGGCCGTGATCATCCCGGTACAGAACATTCGCCATCTCATGCTGCGTGATGAGGTGCTGGCGGCGATTAAGGCCGGGCAGTTCCGCATCTACGCGATCAGTCGGGTTGAGGAAGCGATTGAGCTGCTGCTGGGCAAGGCGGCGGGCGCGATGGATGCCGAAGGTAATTACCCGGAAGGTTCCGTATTTGCTGCCGTGGCCGAGCGTTTCGCGGTCTGGCATGACGCCGAAAAAGACGACGATGACGAGGACGAAAAGCCGGCGCTTGCGGCACCTGTTGCGGCGGCAGAAAAGCCTTCCAGCGTAGTTTCTGCTCGCAAAACGCGCCTTTGATTTGACTGCTTGGTCACAAAAAGGCGGCGCAAATGACGCGCCGCCTGCGCAAAAACCCTGCCAAAAAAGCGCTGGATGCGTACACTCGGCCAACCCGCTTTCGTGCTGTCTGGCCGTTTGGCCGCAGCGGCGTGTGCATTCATTCGAACAAACGGAGATCACTGCATGATTTATTCGGGATCGGCCATCAGCGTGCAAGCGCTGGACAATGGCATCGCGGAACTCAAATTCGATCTCGCTGGCGAGTCCGTCAACAAGTTCAACGCCGTCACGGTGAGTGATCTTGCTGCCGCTACGCAAGCGATCAAGGCTGACAGCAGCATCAAGGGCGTTATCGTCACGTCCGGCAAGGGCGTGTTTATCGTTGGCGCCGACATTACCGAGTTCGGCACGCTGTTTGCCGGTAGCGAAGCCAATGTCGTTGAGTGGACATCCAAAGCCGCATCCGTGTTCAGCGCCTTTGAAGACCTGACCGTGCCGTCCGTGGTCGCCATCAACGGCATCGCCCTCGGTGGCGGTTTCGAAATGTGCCTGTCTTGCGATTACCGCGTGATGTCCACCGCTGCCAAGGTCGGTCTGCCGGAAGTGAAGCTGGGCCTGTTCCCCGGCTTCGGTGGCACCGTGCGTTTGAGCCGCGTTATCGGTATCGACAATGCCGTTGAGTGGATTGCCGGTGGTAGCGAGAAGCGTCCAGATGCCGCGCTGAAGGATGGCGCCGTAGATGCCGTGGTTGCGCCTGAGCTGCTGCGTGATGCAGCGATCAACCTGTTGCAGCAAGCCATTGCCGGCAAGCTCAACTGGCAGGCCAAGAAGGCCGAGAAGCTGGCTCCGGTCAAGCTCAACATGATGGAACAGATGATGGCCTTCAATACATCGATGGCCGTAGTTGCTGGCAAGGCTGGCAGCAACTACCCGGCGCCGGTGCTGGCGGTGAAGACCATGCAAAAGCATGCCACCATGACCCGCGACGACGCCATGCAGGCCGAAGCCGCCGGTTTCGCCAAGGCCGCCGTAACACCGCAGGCCAACGCTTTGATTGGCCTGTTCATGGCTGACCAGGCCGTGAAGAAGGCTGCCAAGAAGCATTCCGCCAAGTCGGCCAAGGAAGTTAAGCAGGCTGCCGTACTCGGCGCCGGCATCATGGGTGGCGGCATCGCCTACCAGTCGGCGAGCAAAGGCACGCCGATCATCATGAAGGACATCCGCTCCGAAGCCCTGGATCTGGGCATGGGCGAAGCCACCAAGCTGCTCTCTGGCCAGGTTGCCAAGGGCCGTTTGACCGCTGAAAAGATGGGCCAGGTGCTGTCTTCGATTCGCCCGACGCTGAACTACGGTGACTTCAAGACCGTCGATATCGTCATCGAAGCCGTGGTCGAGAATGCCAAGGTCAAGGGTGCTGTGCTGTCGGAAGTGGAAGGTCTGGTTGCCGACGACTGCATCCTCGCCTCCAACACCTCGACCATTTCCATCACGCATCTCGCCAAGTCCTTGAAGCGTCCGCAGAATTTTGTTGGCATGCACTTCTTCAACCCGGTACACATGATGCCGCTGGTGGAAGTCATCCGTGGCGAGCAATCGTCGGACGAAGCCGTTGCCGCCACCGTGAAGCTGGCGCAGCAGATGGGCAAGACCCCGATCGTTGTTAATGATTGCCCGGGCTTCCTGGTCAACCGCGTGCTGTTCCCGTACTTCGGCGGTTTCGACCTGCTGGTGCGTGATGGTGCCGACTTCCAGGCCATCGACAAGGTCATGGAAAAGTTCGGCTGGCCGATGGGCCCGGCCTACCTGCTCGATGTGGTCGGTATCGACACCGGCGTGCACGCCGCGCATGTGATGGCTGAAGGCTTCCCGGACCGCATGAAGCCGGACTACAAGTCCGCCACCGAAATCATGTTTGACAACACCCGCTATGGCCAGAAGAACGGCAAGGGTTTCTATGTTTACGAACAGGACAAGAAGGGCAAGCCGAAGAAAGTGGTTGATCCGACTACTTACGAGCTGATTGCGCCGGTAGTTGCTGCGCGCAAGGAATTCGAAGCCGACGAGATCATTGCTCGCCTGATGCTGCCGCTGGTCAACGAGATCGCGCGCTGCCTGGAAGAGAAGATTGTTGCCTCGGCCGCTGAAGCCGACATGGCACTGATCATGGGTATCGGCTTCCCGCCGTTCCGTGGCGGCGCCTGCCGTTATGTTGACCAGATGGGCATCCAGAACTACCTGGCGCTGTGCGAGAAGTTTGCGCACCTCGGCAAGGCCTACGAGGCACCGGCTCTGATCAAGACCATGGCCGCCAACAACCAGAAATTTTTCGGCTGATCTAGGAGCCTGACATGACTACTTTGAACCCGCGTGATGTGGTGATTGTCGATGGCGTGCGTAGCGCCATGGGTCGTACCAAGAACGGCATGTTCCGCAATGTCCGTGCCGACACGATTTCGGCCGAGCTGGTGAAGGCGCTGTTTGCCCGCAACCCGAATGCCAATCCGGAAGAAGTGGAAGACGTGATCTGGGGCTGTGTGAACCAGACGCTGGAGCAGGGCATGAATGTGGCGCGCAACATCGCCATGCTCGCCGAGCTGCCGCGTTCGGTGCCGGGCCAGACCGTGAACCGTCTTTGCGGTTCGTCGATGCAGGCGCTGCACACCGCTGCTGCCCAGATCATGACCGGCCAGGGCGATGTTTTCGTCATCGGCGGCGTCGAGCACATGGGCCACGTCGGCATGATGCACGGCATCGACCTGAACCCGGCGGCGTCCAAGTACTACGCGAAAGCGTCGAACATGATGGGCCTGACCGCTGAAATGCTCGGCACCATGAACGGCATTAGCCGTGAAATGCAGGACCAGTTCGGTTTGATGTCGCACCATAAAGCTTGGGCCGCCACGCTGGCAGGTCGTTTCCAGAACGAAATCATCGGCATTGAAGGTCACGATGCCAACGGCTTCAAGCAGCTCTGCGAGATCGACGAAGTGATTC
>JACCDZ010595199.1_pt1 | contig 10684 bp, 3 predicted proteins | sample 7449551 | NCBI WGS metagenome assembly JACCDZ01 (sample SAMN15323452, study PRJNA562643) | freshwater metagenome | isolation source: river surface water | place: USA:Blue River Watershed | collected 2017-08-18
GGTTCAAAGGAGGCCACCAATACGTTGGGGCGCCCATCCAGGTCAGGCATCAATGTGTCAATGCCATCCAGCACAGACTTCTGCTCTGTAGGCGAAGCCGTTGCCACTTCAGCCACAGGCGCCACCGCCGTGTCCTGTACCTCTGGTTCCCGGATTTCCTGAGCCTTGTTGGCCAATGCCACCAACCAATCCTGCACCGACTTGGCAGCCAAGAAGGTGCTGTCAGGAGCCAAGGCCTCATACATCTTCTTGAGCGCACCGGCGATGCGCTTGAAGAATTGAGCGATCACTCCACGGGTGTCTTCATTGCTCTCAAGTGCCTTGGCAATGTTATCGGCCAGCCACTCATGCAGAGTGCTGTTACGAGTGCGTTCCACCCCACGTTTCTTTTTGCCGAAGACCTCATTGACTGCAGCGCCGCCCTTGGCAATGAAGGAGTACACCGCTTTGCTCATGGCAGACTGAGCCATGGGAACACGCACACCAGTGCGGCCCATAGTAGCCACGTCACCGCGGGCAGCCAACCAGGACTCGTATTCCGCAGCCACCTCTGGTACTGCCTTCTTCATAGCAGCCAGCAGCTCATCTTGCCCCATGCGGCCAATATCTTGAGGCTCAACAGACAGCTCTTGAGCCAAGGCTTGAGACACAACATGGTGGCCCAGCTCATGCAGGATGATGGACAAACGAGCGTTGCCCTTGAGTCGAGGATCGACGGTGATCTCTCCTGTCACGAAGTCATACATCGCACCACGCAAACCAGAGTTCGGTGCTGCTTCTTGAATAGCAGTCACAGCAGGCAGCTTGAGTTTGGCTGCCAGCTCATTGACCAAGCTCAGCTCTTTAGAAACTTGTGCACTTGGTTCGGACTTCGCCGCAGGTGTCTCTGCCTGAGTGGCCTGTGCCGGTTGGGATGTTGCCGATGCTGTGCGCTTGGCCTGCTCTGCAACCAGTGCCTGATACACAGTGTTCTTTTCCAATGCTTCGGGCTTATTGCTGCGCTTGATCGCCTGCACTCGTGCAGTGATCTCCGCATCGGACAACTGCTCAATAGCAGCCACCCCAGGAGATTTCTTCTCGACTTTGTTTGCTGGTGGTGTAGTAGTTTCTTGTTTAGTCGCTACAGGTGCTGGTGCCTCAGATTGATCTTGTGCTTTTTGGGCAGCGGCAGCAGCGTCTTCACGTTTCGTCATTTCATTATTCAGAACGGTAAAGGTGGCCTGATCTTCGTCAGTTTTTTCCTTCTTGTCCTGGATAGCCTCGATACGTGCATTTAAGTCTGCATCTGACAATCGTGCAGCTTGTTCTTCAGTGATTCGCGACTTGACGGTCTTTGACTGGAGTTGCTCACGGGCAGCAGGTGCAGCAGGTGTGATGTATTCCCGCATAGCGCTTTGCAATGCCACAGACATCTCAGGAACACCCGCCAGTGCATCCACCCCCTCAGCCAGTGCCGGAAAGTGCGCTGCCATGTTTTCATAGGTGGCTTGGGCCAGCAGAGCTTCAGTGTAGATACGTTGTGCAAACGCTGTGGACTTCGCACCCTTCAGGTCAGCATTCAAGCCAGTAGCACTTTGACGCCATTCGTTCTTACGGGGAATCCAGTTCTGGTAGAGCACCTTTTTATTGGTGCCAGCACTCTCATTGATAGCAGCAGCCTTATTGATCATCGTTTCCGCAAAGTTACGCAGATGCACCATGTCATTCTTGGCTCGCTCCAGATCACCAGAGATCACCGCTTTGGTGATGGAGCCAGTGTGCTCAACCAGTGATGGGTACTTGAAGCCACCTTCACTGCCCTCGTTGAAAGCAATCTGACGGGAGACAGTGTTCACTGCATCCGTGACGTTGCCCTGTGCCATGGCAGCAACCAAAGCCTGGCTTGCCATCAAGCGCACACGCTGTGCTTCAGACAGTTTGATTTGGCCGGCATCGGCCATGGCCAGTGTGTCTTCGATCACATTCTGAGCCAGGGTCTGAGGCGCATATTTGGCACGGGCATGGACTTCAGGGATGTTATCCAGGCTCACCTGGGCCAGCACTGGTGCTTTTGCCATCATCTGGCGCACCTGTGCCTGGGCTTGTACCACCTGCTGGGAGCCAGCAATGTTGCCCATGGCTTGGAAGATGCCGGACAGATACTGGCTCTCTGGCGATCCTTCAGCCAGGCTCTCCATGACAGTGCTGACTTCAGGAATCTGGGCCAGGCCTTCCACCCGGTCTTCCATCTCATTGAGGTAGTCCACGGCCTTGACGAACTCAGGTGTCACGCCGGTATCAGCCAACTGCTTGGCCATGCTCAGCACCTGATCTGTCACGGCCACAAATGCCTCGGGCATGTTGCGGGCAGTGCCCAGCTTGGCCTTCAATTCTTCAGGCAGCAAGCGCTGTGCCACATCTTGCTTGTCGGTATCACCAAAGGCGAATGCTGCTTCCAATGTGGCCATGCCATTGAGCTGTGCTGCCTTGGCAGTATCGTCCAAAGAGGGGTTGCTCTGGATCGACTCTGTGGCAGCAATGTTGAGCTGCTCCTGGGCGTCACTAACCTGTGCTGCCACCTTGGCGTTCTCGCCCAAGTCTGTGGTCATTGGAACCAAGGACTGAGATGGTGTTGCCACTGGTGCAGGTGTGTTGGTAGGAGCTGGCTCTTCTTCGGGAGCACCGTCCTTTGTATTGCTGGGCAGAGCACGAGCCATGGCTTTCTGTGCTGCCAGCGCAGCCATACCCGGAGCCTGAGTAGTGCCAGCCATCAGGCCACCGAACAGAGCGCCTGTGCCAACCTGCTCACCCACACCTTCGCTCAGTGTCTTGGTGTTGTCTGCTGTGTCACGGATGGCCTTGTTACCTGCCATCTGGCTCACACCACCTTGGCCAGCTTCTTCCAAGACTTGGGTGCCAATGTTGGCCAATCCTGCCTTCAAGGTTGGCGCACTCATAGGCGCAGCTTCAAACTTGGCCACGAACTTACCCATGGCGATTGCTGCTGGTGCTGTGATTGCTGCCGCCTTCAGGCCGGCTGTGTTGGCCAGTGTTGCACGGGCCTCTTCCATGGACAGGCCTTCATCCACCAGCTTGTTGAACTCAGGCGAGTTCTTCATCAAAGTGGGGAAATCCATGCCCAGCACTTCATTGGTGGTTTGTTGGAATGCGCCACCTGCTTCCATGCCACCGATCAGGGCAGCAGTACCACCCTTCTCTGCAGCGGTAGCCAGCATACGAGCTTCACCAGCACCGATGATGCCTGCCTTGCGTGCAGCCAGGATACCCCGGCTGTTGATAGCACCGGCAATGCGAGATACAGGCCCGACACCAATTACGGAACCAACTGCTTGAGCAGTGCCATCAAGCAAGGTAGCTGGATCAGCAGCTGCGTTACCAATAGCAGACAGAGCATCACGACCAATTCGTGCTGCACCAGCAGAGAATCCGCTATCTCCAGCAGCGAGGTCTTGCTCATACTGTTGGGTGGAGTCTCGTTGGTCATTGAAGTTGAGGGCTTGGTTGATACGGCGGCGGCCCTGCATTGCAGGAGACTGAGATTCCAGCACCGATTCGTTCACATTGTTGATGCCCCGGGAAATGGCATTGCCTGTATCAGCACTCACCATACCAGCGGCCAACGCACCAATGCCCGCCAATCCATTGAACGCACCAAGGCCAACACTGGACACGGTGTCTGCAGCTGCTTGGCTCCAGTCCCGGTTCATCCCGAGATCCGTTGTCACCTGATTACCTGCAGCAGCCCGCTTGATGATCATGTCGTTGGACTGGTCATTGAACCCATACTTGGCCCACACCTGAGTAGGCGACATGTACCGGGCGTCCAGTTCACCTTGGGTAGCTGACAGGTTGCCTGCCCCAGTGGCGTTGCCGGCCACTGCCGCATACATCTGCTGTGCAGTGAGCGCAGGTGCCATTTCGGCTTTCTTGGCAGTACTGGTCTGGGCCACCTCAGCCATCTTTTGCTCACCCACGCTTGGCTTGTTGGCATTGGTCAGCAAGAAGTCAATGTAGTCGCTCACAGTTGTTCCTTGGTTCGTAGAAGTCGAAATCGAGTATATCTAGCGAAAACCCCAGCCGAAGCTGGGATTTGGTTAGAGAGACGCTTGTCGCTCAAGCATTCGCTGCGACGCTCGGGGCAATCGGTTGAACACTTCACTGTTCCCCATCATGCTGCGGGCTTCATGTGGTGTCATGCGCCGGATGCTGTCTGGGGAAACCCGAGCCACCTGCTGCATCACCTCACCTTTCCGCTTGACTTCTTGCTGTCGGGCTTCAGCATCACGGGCATCCTTTTCAGCTTGAGCAGCAGCACGACGTTCACGAGCAGCAGCTGGGGAGTTGTCCACGAAGTCTCGGTAGCTCGCGGGCGCTGGGGCAGGTGCTGGAGCTGTCGTCGGAGCAGGTGCAGTGCTGGCCGATGACGGTGTAGGCACAGTCGGTGTCGGCCCCAAACGCTGAGCCAAGGAAAGGGACTCAGCGTTAGACGAGAGCATGGTAGCCGACAGTGCAGCCTCAACCAATGGCACCTGTGCAGCTGCAGCCTGGTTGCCACGTGCAGCCAGCGTCTTCAAATTAGCCAACTGAGTGCGCAGGGTATCCATGGAAGCGACATTCGACGCTTGGCTGTTCGTCAGGGATGTAGCAATATCTGCTGCAGCCAGATCGGTGTATGCCTTGGTGCCGCCGTTGGCCATGAACTGCTCGACCGTCTCCTGCACTTGGGCAGTGTCAAAGTACCGGCCTGGGTCATCAGCGCCAGGGATATACCGACGAATACCAGCAGTCTTTTCCACAGTGCCCATGCCAGCCAGCAGCACTGCAGGGACTTCGTAGTTGTCCCCGGAACCAATCTGCTGACCAACCTCACGGAGCATCTTCTCAACGTGCTGCCTGGGCATGCCAGCAAACTGCCCACCTTCTCCAGTGAGTCGGTTGACCACAGGCTGCAGTTGCACATTGGCACTACCAGTCAAGCTCTTGTTCTGGGCCTCCAGCAACAGGCGCCCAGTTGTAGCGTTTGCCCGGTTGGCGCTTTGGCCAATGGCCATGGCAGCCTGGCCACCATGCACGGCCAACTCGGTGCGGGATGGTATGTCAGCAGTAGCTGCCGCTGTTGGAGCCAAGGCAGCAGCAGTGACAGGTGCAGTAGGTGTGGCGCCGCCAACCGATTGTCCGGGCAGGGCCGCTGCACGTTGCAGGACCTGATCCACATATTCACCCACCGTAGGTGCTTTGGGATTTTTCAGATCACGGCGATCACGGTTAATGGTGCCATCAGCATTAACCGCAGCAGGCCCGGAGTAATACTCCGCAGCTGCGCGGGCAATGTCACCACCGTGCTTATTCAACAAATGTTCTGACCAGATGGTGCCAGCATCCATGTTGTGCTTGGGATTCGTGTGGCTCCAGTCCTTGGGGATCAATCCCGTGGTCTTCATGCCCTCGAATGTTTTATCCTGCACTTGCATGGGGCCGGTCACACCATGCTCATTGATTTTGGATGTGTCAGCAGCACCAAAGCTAGACTCTTGCCCATGCAGTGCACGGGCAAATGTAGCGGCAGTGCCGGACAACGGCTTACCGTTGGCGCCCATGTAGTCGCTGGTGCTCGGGCCGCCAATGCTGCTCAAAGCACCAGCCGTTGCTCCAGCTGCACCCGGCAAGAGCGTCACTGGATCCATGAGCTTGAACGCATCAGGAGCCTGGCTCTGTGCTATCCTGAAGGCAGCACGGCCTTGGGGTGTGCTCAAGTCTTGGCCACGACCCCATGTAGCGATGTCCGCCACAGTCTGGAACTTACCACCCTGCTGCAGTGCGGCGAACTCACGCTGTGCACCTTCATTAGCCAGACGTTCTTCGTCTGAGCGGGCATCCGACTCTTGAGTTCGACCGAAGGTGTACTCACCCTTATCCAAGTTGTGCTGAGCTTGTTGTAGTATGAGTGGAGCACTCTGCGCGTTGAAGTCAAAGCTCTGCTTGTCAGTGGCCAATTTCTGGCGCTCTTGATCCAGCTTGAGCAGATTGCCTGCTTGGCCCTGGGCTTTCAGCAGAGCTTCCACCCGCACATGGTCTGGATTCACGCCCTGCATTAACGCACCAGAAGCAATGGCTGCCTGCAGCTCATCAGCGTTCTGGTACTGAAGCGCATTGCGCATCAAAGCAGCATCAGCACGATCCTTGCGGTTGTTGTCAAAGGTTTCTACTGCGCCACCAAGGCGCTCCATAGCACTATCGAAAGCCAATGCAGAAGCTCGTTGTGCTGCCACGGCCCCAGAAAAATCTGGGGCCGCTACGTTTTGCCACGTAAGACGACCTGTTGCCATGATTGCTTACCCCCGAGAAACACGGTCCTTGTTCACGTAATCGTACGTGTCGCCTTCGGTAGCCCCACGGCCATCCAGACGTGCTCGTGCACGAGCACGATCTTCCAATGTGGTGTTGAACGTCTTGATCTGGTTGTTCAAGTTGGTGTTCGTCACTTCCTTGGTGAAGGCGAACTGTTCCTTGGCCAACTTGTTCGATTGGAATGCGTTGTATAGCCCTCCGATTGCAGCCAAGCCTTTGACACCAACCCCAAGGGTTTCAGTGTTCCAACCAAGATCTGTGCCAAACCCGGCATTGTTACCTTTACCGCCAATTTGAGCTAAGTCACTCATACGTTGTTCCCAAACATCGGGTATCAACGAACTCTGGCCAGAAAGGGCAGCATTACTAAGATTAACCGAAGGTGTCATTGGAACCAGGGATGCTTGGGGAATATCACCCCCAGGCAATTCTGGGATACCTTGCATAAATGAATTGGTTAATCGTGGAATTGTTATGTATGCAGAAGATGGCCGAGTCATAGTTAGACCTTTGTATCGAGAGTTAATGTGAGGGAGGCAAACTCTGACAGCATGTTATGCGTCGTTTCCGCAATGTCCATGCCGGTCATGAGTGTGCGTGAGAGAAACGTGTCTGCACTTTCCACCCGCCCTTGCCCTGCTGTAGTGAACGCCATGGGGTCGATCACCTTGCCAGCACCGAATTGTTCCACGTACATCTCTTGGATGCGTCGAACCTCCGCGCTATAAGCCTCTTGTAGCTCACGGGCCTCGTCCAGAATGTGCATTGTGGACTTGTTGATGTATTCACTGTAACCGTTGACTGCGCTCATCCCCAGCTTCATCAAGTTCTCAGCCCGCATCATCGAACCAAAGGACTCACTGAAGCTCAAGGATGAGTTGGCCCCATTTGCAGCTGACTGGTAATTGCCGATCATCGCCACGGCGACCACTGCAATCAGCTGACCCAGGATGGAATTGCCAAATACTTTGGTGGCCACCCGAGAAATGATGGCACCCAGGATAGCACCGGCAATTGCATTGGCAATAGCGCCGACCATGGCGATCACAGCAGCAGAAGCACCTGCCCCCACAATGGCAGCACCTACGGCAGTGTTGGTGCCCAACACGCCACCTGCTGCTCCGCCAGCAGGTGGGTAGAAGTAGGACACCACGACGATCACAATGACTGCGATCACAGCGAAGATGCCGGTCTGATACCACTTCTTCTTGACCACCTGATAGGAGTTCAGGATCATGTAGGCAGAGCAGTTGTTCATCTCCGTGCCATCCACAATGCCCATCTCCTTGAAGATGGTCAGGTTCAGTGGAAAGAAGAACCCAGACTCGTCTTCATCTTTCAGGGCATCCCCTGCATAGATCGTAATTGCGTGGCTTCGGTAAGGGTAGTTGACGTGCTTACCTCCACGGATCACCATGCGGCGCCATTCACGGGAAGACGCCTGCCAATACAAGGCATGGGCGGCGTAGTAACGACTGAATGCCCGAGAGAAAAAGCCTTGTTGGTTGTTCTCTCCAGAGCGCATGTCCAGTAGCAGAGCGTCTTCAGTGCCTTCTTCCAGTATCTCCCACCACAGGGAACCTATCTTGGCTGGTTTGCCATCCACCATTCGACGGCCAGTACCACGTTCTTCATACAGGAAAGCGAACTCAATGCGCTGATTAAAGTGCATGTCTGAACGTGACGACTTGAATGAGATTGCACTGTGCGGCCATACCGGTGCGGCCACTTCCACAGGCTTAGATTGACTGCCCCCCCAAGAGCCTTCTTGGGCAGTATTCCACTCCTGCATGGCCTTGGCGTAGTTGGTGTACGCCTTGTACTGGCGGTTGTAGTTGTCGAAGGTTGCCTTGCTGGAGCCAGTCGCTTGAGCCAGCTTCTGTAGGTAGGTGAAGATGTACTGCTTACCCCATTGGCTCTTGGTGTTGAACGGCACCCCGAAAGCAATGTGAGCGAAGTCGATGTCCTTCAGGGACTTGTTATCTTCCAGTGATTCAATGATGGATTCCAACTTCACACGCCGGCCGAATGCTTTTCGGAATGCCTTGCGGGTCAGCTGGTACAGCTCGGGATCACGTTCCTCCACAAACTTGTTATCGAGGCGAACTGGGATGAAGGGCAACCAATCCACACCAGCCGGAGCCAGCTGGAACAAACTGTCCAGCGCAGCCACACCCGTGCCAACCTTGTAGAGCAGCATCTTGACGGGGCCGTAGCGGCGAGTGGTCACAGTGTTGACTGATTCCCGGTAGCGCTTTTGCAGCTGGATTTCTTGGCGAACTGTCGTTGTCGTGGTGGTCGTAGGGACACCTCCACTGGAACCAGTAGTGACAGCAGTGGTTGTTTTCTCCACCACCACGTAGCTGTAGTCCCGTTCAATGGCCTGCCGCTCCGCTTCCAAATCCAACGAATCCGTCTTGGAGCTGCCGATGTAAACCTCACGACGCCACTCATCCCGAGTCACCGGCACCTGCTCTGTGCGGGTAGTCACCACAGGGGCTGCCGTAGTGATTGACCCATTCGCCGCTTTGGTGGACGCCGTGACCGTAGTGCGCAGTACCACGGGTGTACTTACGTTCTGAGTGCCGGAGTGCAACGTCCACCCAGTCAGGTTTGGCCCGGTTATGGTGATCCCATCAATGATTCGCCAATCCCCCAACACAGTGCCCTTTGGATCTCCCTGGGTGTTGGCCCGGTAAACGGCATAGACATAGTTGGCATTCCGGTCGAAGTTCTCCAATGGAACCACGTAAGAAGGGCGAGTGTCCGGTGCGCCCGCTGCAGGTGTGTCACCGACAAACACGGTCAGTGAGGTGGTGTCCGCACTCACCGTGTAGTCGTAGGCCACGCCATCCGCCAGCGACTCAGCACCTGCAGAGAGGTACTGGTCGATCATGAATTTGTCAGCCCACAGGCTCACATCAGCCGGGCCGGCACCCGACTGGAGCACTTCCTGCACACCCCCGTAGGTCTGCTGCAGGTACTCCTGGATCTTGGTCTGGCTGAACGAAGACTGCAGTGCCATCTGTGAAGACACCAACCCCACAGCATCGTTGTAGCCAGAGGTCGCCCCCCACCGGGCGAACGATCGTGTGCTGATCGCAAACCCGGAGAGGTATGAGTTACGCAAGTCCGTTGGGATGTCATTCCCACGGACGATGGCGCCTGCAATGGCAGTTCGTTTGAACGACGGCTTCCCCGTAGGATCACCCGCCAAGTTGTAGAGGGTGGAGGAAACGTAGGTTTTCTTCTTGCTGCCAAACAGGCCCATGATTACACCAATCCGTTGTTTTGCTTCACACGCTGCAGCACAGCATCCACCATGTTCTGTTGGAACGACGATGGGGTCAGTGCAGCTTCGTCAATGGTCTTCTGAGTCATCCAACCATCGGACACCAGCTTAGCGGCCTTGATCTCAGCATCCCGCTTGTACGAGTCAATCTGCTGGGAGTACAAGTCTTTTTGCTTGCCCACGTAGCCCATCACTGGAGCGCTGTCTGAGCGCGTATCCATAGTCTGTGCACGCTGAGTCTCAGTCTGCTCTTGTGTGAGCTTCAGTTGAGCCGGCAACACCACATTCTTGTTGTATTCCGCAGTCTCGTTCGCAATCAGTACACCGGCTTTCTGTGCATCCAGCATAGCTTTCTGGCTGGGCATCATCTGCTCAAGGGTGTACTTGCCAGTCAAGTGCTGCAGAGGCAACAACGTGCTGAGGTTGTAGCGTGCAATCGAAGTGTTAGCTTCTACGCCATCAGTCTCTGCAGTGGTGCGTTCCAGTTGCGCAGGCAACAGGTACTGCAGCGTGTAGCGGCCCTGGTCGTTCTGTACCACTTGGCCATCTTTCTGAGCTTCCAGCATGGCTGCTTGCTTGGGCAAGATGGAAGACAGGTTGTAAGTCGCTGTGTTGTTGCTGATTGTTTTGCCGTCGTTCTCCAGACCCAGACCTTCTGCCTGCTTGGGCAGCATGTTGGTCAGCTCATAGCGGCCCTTGTCATTGGCCGTCTGCTGGCCCGTGACTTGCGCATCCAGCAACAGCTTTTGTCCAGGCAGCACCTGTTCAAGATTGAACTTGTTGATGCAATACTGAATGTCCTCGTTGGCCAGCTTCAGCTTGGTCAGCGCATAGTTGGCTTCTGAGGTCAGCGCGTCAAACTTCACCGCAGCCAGACGAACCCGCTCAGTCTCCATCTGGATCATGGCTGTGACCGCCTGGATCTGGGACTGCTGTGCAGTCCAGTACACCTGATCCTTGTTGAGCAAGAACTGTGTGGCTTGGGCCATGCCCGCAGCAACCAGCTCAGCGTATGCCTTGGTGTATTCGCCCCCAGTGATTCGA
>JACCDZ010035980.1_pt1 | contig 10683 bp, 6 predicted proteins | sample 7449551 | NCBI WGS metagenome assembly JACCDZ01 (sample SAMN15323452, study PRJNA562643) | freshwater metagenome | isolation source: river surface water | place: USA:Blue River Watershed | collected 2017-08-18
AAAGCATCCGACAGCATTTCGCCAATGCCCTTTGGCTTGGCTGCCGAAGAGTCTGGAGCAGCTTGTCCAACAATTTTGCGGCTGACAAAAAAGAAGGCAAGGAGTGCTGCAATCATACCTGCCAACCAGAAGTAAGCAGCATCGATACCGGCAAGAGCTTGGGTGCGAACTTCATCGGTAATAGTTTCGCCGTGCTTAACTTCTACGCCTTCCAGGAAAAGGCTTGCACCAATGATTGGTCCAATAAAAGTTCCAAGGCTGTTAAAGGTTTGGCTGAAGGTTAAGCGGAAGTGGCTACCTTCGGGCGAACCAAGCGCGGCGGCCAAAGGGTTTGCGGCGACTTGCAATGCGGTGATACCACTGGCAAGCACAAAAAGGCCGCCAAGTACCAGTGCGTAAACTTCAATATTGGCTGCAACCAACATGATCAGGCATCCACCAATCATCATGCCCAATGCAATCAAAATAGTTGATACGGATTTAAAGCGAGATAGCAGAGTCGCTGCCGGGAAGCTCATGATTCCGTAGGCGATAAAGAACGCGAAGGCACTGAGTTGAGCTTCTACGTCGCTCAGGCTGAAAATTCCTTTTACTGCTGCGACCAATGGATCGATGAGGGAAGTGATAAACCCCCACGCGAAGAATAGTGTTGTTACTGCCGCATAAGCGGGCAGATATTTGTTGGATGATGATTGCATGAGAGTGATTGCCTCGTTGTTATATAAATGATTTGTCGTTGTAATGGTCTTAAAACAGCGCCAGAGTTGGGACTTGGGGTAACTAATAATCTGGCGAAAATCGCGGCGGTACTATAATCCAAGGCTATAAAGCTGTCACATTGTTTGTTTCGCGATTACAATTCCTGCGTCAAAAAAGCAAGCTTCTTTCTTATTGTCAATGTGACATATATTTGACTCTGGGATTGAGCAACAATAAATCAACCAGAGGTTAAGTCAGTGGCAAAGGCAACGATTGATGATGTAGCTGCTCTCGCAGGGGTGTCCATCAAAACGGTTTCTCGAGTTGTAAATAATGAGCCCAATGTGAGGCCGGCAACGCGTGAGAAGGTAGACTCGGCCATTGCGGCGTTGAATTATCGGCCCAACCAATCTGCCCGAAGTCTCGCGGGTAATAAATCCTATCTGCTGGGGCTTATTTATGGTCATCCCAGCGCACATTATGTGCTGGATATCCAGGAGGGTGTGCTTGAGGTTTGTCGTCCCCAGCGCTACGAGCTACTTGTGCACCCGGCTATTCATCGCGATCCTAATGTTTTAAATGAGGTAACCGATTTAATTTTAGAGAAGCGGGTAGATGGTGTCATGCTGACGCCGCCACTCTCCGACAATATGACGGTTATCAATTCCCTTAAAAAAATGAATATCCCTTTCGTCCGCGTCGCACCGACAGAAAATAAATCCTTATCTCCGTACGTTGAAACTAATGATGAGGAAGCTTCGTATGATATGACCTGTCAATTGATTGCTTGGGGGCATACACGCATTGGCTTTATTTGTGGTCACCCGGACCACCGTGCTATGTCCTTGCGCTATGAAGGGTACAAAGCTGCACTAATTGAAAATGACTTGCCCCTGATAAAAGAATTGGTAGAGCAGGGTGATAACTCATTTGAATCGGGTGAAGAGTGTGGCAAAAAACTTTTGCTGCATGCGCAGCGGCCAACCGCTATTTTTGCTGCAAATGATGATATGGCTGCGGGGGTGATGATGGTTGCCCATCAATCGGGAGTTAAAATACCGGCGCAATTATCGGTCGCAGGATTCGACGATACTCCCGTTGCACACCAATTATATCCATCGCTCACTACCATTCGGCAGCCCATTCGCCAAATGGCGAAAAAAGCTACGGATCTGCTATTAAAACAATTGAAGGGACGTGAAATTCAGCTGCCCGCTAGCATGTTGAGTTCAAGCATTATCGTGCGCGACTCTACCGGCCCAATAATCAAAGCGAAAGAAAAGCACTAACGGTCGGAGCTAACCACGCCAATAAAAAATGCACCCTGGGGTGCATTTTTTATGACGGAAATGTATTGCTGGTTATGCGTTTTTTAGCGCTGGAGTATTGTTGATTAACCAAGCTGCGGAACCAACCAGTGCAGCTTTGTCGTTTACAATGAGGCGGATGGAAATGTCGCTCACATAGCCAGCCATTGGGCCTTTGTTTTTGTAGCGCTCAAGGAAGTGAGATTCCGGCAAAAGCCCAACCAATTTTGGGGTGATCCCGCCGCCGATTACGACACCACCTTTTGCGCCTAGAGATAAAGCTTTGTCGCCAGCGACTTCACCCAGTACATCGCAGAAGGTTAAAACAGCTTCACGGCATAAATCATCTTCATCTGCCAAACCTTTGGTACTTACATCTGCCGGTGTATAGGCTTTTGCTTCTACGCCGGAGTTGTGTGCGAGAGCACGGTAGAGGGTTACCAAGCCACCGCCGGATAGAATATTTTCAACCGAAACATGGCTCTGTTCTTTCAATAAGAAGGATTTGATATCCAGTTCTTTTTCATTTGTGGGAGCAAAGCTGGCGTGACCACCTTCAGTTGGGATGATTTTCCAATTGCCGCCATCCGGCACAAGTGCTGCCATGCCAAAACCGGTGCCTGGCCCCATTACCACGATGGGAGCATCCGGGTTTGATTTTCCAGATTCGTATAACGTTACTAATTCATCGTCCTGTAAAAAGGGTACAGCGTACGCAAGAGAAGCAAAGTCATTGATTACGTGGAGGGTTTTCATCCCCAATTGGTCGCGCAGACCATCAATGGAAAATTTCCAGTTCAGGTTGGTCATGGCAGCCTGTCCGTTTTCGATAGGGCCAGCGATGGCGAGGCACGCGTGTGCTGGAATATCAATGCCAAACTCCGTACAGCAGGCCTTGATCATCGTTGCCATGTCTGCGTAATTTGCACATTTCAGGGTGATTTGGCGTTCAGCTGTGTAGTTGATCTTGCCGCGTGCGCGATTTTTTTCCGCGTCGAATTCGACCAGACCAAAACGGCCATTGGTGCCGCCGATATCTGCAACCAGTAACAGGCTCATGTGACTCCTCAACTTCTTTTATAAAGAAGATCAAATAGTTATGGATGGTGTGTTTGTAGTAATGGTTAGGTGCGGGAGGATACCACTAATCCCAAAAGGCGGAAAATCACTTTAATGACTCGCATTCACTTCTTTTTGGTCGCGGCAGTCCTTGTTTTCCATCAAGTTTTATTAATTTTGGTGCCATATGGTGTGATTTATGAGACGATTTTACTCGAATCATGATGGCCGCTTTGCCGTCATTGACAGCGCTGTCAATAAGTAGTAGTTTGCGCCAGCCAAAAAGCGCCCGGTTACTCGTTTTCCGGTATGAATAAGAGATGTATTCGGTCAATACCGCTCAACGATGAGCGTCCCCAGCTTGCCAGGCTAGATCGCATTATGCGCGGTTTAATGTGCAGGTTTTCTCAAGGATTCTGCGGCTTTCATTTTCAAGTTGATTAATAGTGCTCATAAATGGAAAGCACCTATGCTTAGGGTTATGCCTTACAAGCGTGGGTAAATCTGATTAATGTTTTTTAGCCAAAACCTGTGGAGGTTGCAAACGTGCAGTGGCCTAGTATCACCAGCAAGCTGAAGAAAGATCCGGCGCTCGAAGCAAAAATTGAAGATTTGCTCGTGCAAATGAGTCTGGAAGAGAAGATCGGCCAACTGATTCAACCCGAAATCCGTCATCTTACCGCCGCCGATGTTAAGGAGTACCACATAGGTTCGGTACTTAATGGGGGAGGTTCTGTTCCCAATGGAAACCGCTATTCCAAAGCGGCGGATTGGCTGGCAATTGCTGATGCTTACTACACCGCGTCTATGGATGATAGCGATGGCAAGTTGGCAATCCCGATTATGTGGGGCACTGACGCTGTGCATGGTGTGGGTAATATTGTTGGTGCGACGCTGTTTCCCCACAACATTGCCTTGGGCGCAGCACGCAACCCTGAATTGATTAAGGAAATTGGCCGCATTACTGCCACTGAAATTGCTGTTACCGGGCTTGATTGGGATTTTTCGCCCACCGTTGCGGTAGCGCGCGATGATCGTTGGGGGCGCACCTATGAGTCCTGGTCAGAGAGTCCTGATTTGGTTCGCGACTATGCCGGTCAAATGGTTGAAGGCTTACAAGGTGACGCTACTGGCAAAGAGTTTCTGTCGAAATACAAAGTCATTTCTACGGCAAAACATTTTATCGCAGATGGAGGTACTTTGAACGGTATCGATCGCGGTAACTGTATTGATGATGAAGAAAGCCTGTGCCGTATTCATGCGGCGGGATATTACAGCGCAATCGAAAATGGTGTGCAGACCGTAATGGCTTCTTTTAATAGTTGGCAAGGCGAGCATATGCACGGTCATCGCTATTTGTTAACGGATGTATTGAAGGAGCAAATGGGTTTTGATGGTCTTGTGGTTGGTGATTGGAATGGTCATGGCTTCGTAGCCGGAGCTACGCCTTTAAACTGCCCGCAGGCGTTAAACGCCGGTTTGGATATCTACATGGTTCCAGATCCTGAGTGGAAACAGTTGTATCGCAACACCTTGGCTCAAGCGCAAGACGGTACTATCCCGATGAGTCGCGTTGATGATGCGGTGCGTCGCGTATTGCGGGTGAAACTGCGTGCAAACCTTTGGGAAAAGGGGCTACCTTCTTCACGCCCATTGGCTGGCCGCGATGATTTATTGGGGGCAGTAGAGCATCGCGCTGTTGCTCGTCAGGCTGTGCGTGAATCCGTTGTTTTGTTAAAAAATAAAAATAATTTATTACCCCTGTCGCCCAAGGCAAAAATTCTTGTTGCAGGCGATGGCGCGGACAATATTAGTAAGCAAACCGGTGGTTGGTCGATTAACTGGCAGGGCACTGGTAATACGATGGCTGATTTTCCCGGCGCAACTACCGTGTGGATGGGGATTGAATCAGCAGTGTCAGCGGCTGGCGGCTCAGCACAATTAAGTGTGGACGGTTCGTACACTGAAAAACCTGATGTGGCAATCGTCATTTTTGGTGAAGATCCCTATGCTGAAATGCAGGGCGATATTCAACATCAATTGCTTAAGGCGGGCGACACTACCGATTTACAGTTGCTGCAAAAATTAAAGGGCGATGGGATTCCTGTTGTTGCGTTATTCATAACTGGTCGCCCTATGTGGATTAACCGAGAGCTCAACGCGTCCGATGCTTTTGCGGTTATCTGGCAGCCGGGAACTGAAGGTGCTGGTATTGCTGACGTTATTTTTAAAGCTACCGATGGTTCGATAAATTTTCCGGTAAAAGGTCAGTTATCGTTTTCATGGCCCAAGCGTCCTGACCAAGGTCCCTTAAATGTTGGTGATAAAGATTATGACCCTTTGTTTGCCTATGGCTTTGGTTTGAAATACGGCGATAAAGATACCTTGAGCGATAGCCTTTCAGAAGAGGGCATTAGTTTTGAGGCGACCTCACACGTACTGGAATTATTCAATCGTCGTCCTCTGGGAATTTATGGGATTATTCTGGAGGGTAAAAATAATGATCGTGCAGCGCTCAATGGCAATATCGCGAGCGTATCGACACTGACTGTGACCTGTGTGGATCGCGATGTTCAAGAGGATGCTCGTCGCGCACTCTGGAATGGCGATGGGGAAGGTTTGGTGGCTATATCGACGCCTAATCGTCAAGTGTTAAGCGATTATTATGAGTCTGATTCAGCATTGGTATTCGATATCAAAGTGGATGCCGCACCCGAGGCTCAGGCGTGGGTACGCATGGGTTGTGGCCCATCTTGCTATTCGCAAGTGGAGATTACCAAAGAGTTGACTGCGATAACCGGTAAAGGTTGGAAAACCCTGTCAGTGGATTTAAAAGATTACCCGGATGCCGGAACTGACTTCGGTTTGAAACGCACGCCGCAAGAGTTGTTTGCCTTGATTCTGGAGCCATTTACCTTGGTGGCCAATGGCAAGCTGGATGCTACTTTTTCGCAGGTCCGTATTGAGAAGGGCTTGGCAAAAGGTATTGGTGTGCAAATCGTGTAACCGTATTAGCTTTTTTTCTTGAAGGGCCATTTGCGCAAGCAAATGGCCTTTTTTGTGTGCGTAAGCCCCCCTCCGAAGAACTGCTGCTGAAAAATAATTGCTGCGCTTGCCTTCTTATGGTGCATTGCAAAAAAAAGCCGTGCATTTCTTTGCATTTAATTTGTGCGTGTTTTTTTGTGTGTTTGTTTGCAAATGACGCATGAGTCATTCGTCCATCACCACAAGTGTGCAACTCCAAAAAATGCTTAAAATCACGCAATAAAATTCCAGAAATTATATCTCCTTGATTAATAATGAATTATTCCTTAAAAAAAACCTGAAAAAAACGATTGGCATAAGCCTTGCTCAACTGGAATTAAGTCACACACCTGTTGTGCCAGTGATTTCAATAAATGTTTTTTTAGTGCATGACAAAACGTAGTTTCCAAGACCTGTTTACGTTGATGGTGTTGATGTTTAAACCACACACATTTATGCAAAAAAATTGGAGAAGGCTCTATGAAAAAAAATACACTTTATCTTTTTGTGGCTGCGGCGAGTTCGCTGGTGTGCGCGGCTCCAGGTGTTTCTGCAAAAACTTTTACTGAGTCTATGCAACAGGGTAGTGTGGTTAAAATAAATTTTCGTACTCGCTTTGAAGATGTGACAGAAGATTATTATGCGGTGGATCCAGTGACGAAAGTGCTGGGTAAAAAAGGCGAGAGAGAAGCGGATGCATGGACTACTCGCTCACGCATTTCCTATCAGTCAGGCGCTTGGAACGGATTCGGTTTTACGGGTGAGATGGATAACATTAGCGAGATGACAAATGACGTTGACTATCGTACATCTGCGCATAGTTCAGATCCGTTGAATGGACAAAGCAAAACTGTTGCTGTAATTGCAGACCCTGTTGGTACTGAGGTTAATCAAGCGTTTATTTCCTACACCAATTTCAACAATCAGGTGAAATACGGTCGTCAACGTTTAGTGCTGGATAACTCACGTTTTATCGGCAACGTAGGTTGGAGACAGAACGAACAAACGTATGATGGTTTATCCTGGACCAATAAAACAATTCGCTACACCAATTTTACTTACGCGTACATCAAGAATGTAAATCGCGTGTTTGGTGAAGATAATCCCGCGTTAGGCGATTTGCATATGGATAGCCATGTACTCAACGCCAGTTACACTGGATTAGATGCCGGTAAACTGATTGGTTATGCTTATTTGCTGGATGTGAATGACCCAATTGCACAGCTTGGTTTAACGAGTGATACCTTTGGTGTTCGTTGGCAAGGAACCGTAGGTGAGTCCTTTTTGTATAACCTTGAATATGCAAAGCAGCAAGACGCTGGCGCTGCGAAAATGTTTGAAGCAGATTACACCTTGGCTGAGGCAACGTATAACGTAAGTCGTTTCAGTTTTACCTTGGGTTATGAATTGTTGGGGTCCGATGATGGCAAATATGGTTTTGCTACACCACTGGCAACACTGCATGCGTTTCAAGGTTGGGCGGATAAATTTCTGGCAACACCTGCTGCTGGTTTGGAAGATACTTATTTGAACGTGGGTGTTACCGTGGCAGGTGCGCAAGCAGTTGTGAGCTACCACAAGTATGATTCTGATGCGGGCAGTATCGATTTCGGTGACGAAATAGATTTAAGTCTGAGCAAAAAGTTTGGTGCAGTGGTGTGGACTGCAAAATATGCCCAATACTCAATGGGCGATACTAATGCCAGCTTCACGGATACTACGAAATTTTGGTTAATGGCTGATTGGAACTTCTAATAAGAATATTAGATATCCATGTGGCTCTTTAGAAAAAGCGCCAAGGCAACACTGTAAAAAAGAATGGTTGTAAGAAGGAGGCAGTAACATATTGGGTTTCGATATTGAACTTCAATAATGTTAGCTGCTTCCTTTTTCTTCGGATTATTGCTTGCAATGCATAAAAGATATACATATGCTCTGCGCCAGTGTTTGTCCTGATGTATGTTTGTCCTCCCGCCTGTACCAGATACCCCTGTGCTAGTCGTTGTATTGATGTAACGGGTTTTTTGTACCTGCAAATGACAACGTTGACAATCGCAACCAGGTGAATGTTGCAATTAGCCAGCGACGGTGAGAGAGCCAGCTGTATTCGCCTGTTCAACTTCCAAAACCAACGATAATGAAAGGATAGGTAACTTTGATGAAGAAAATAATCCCACTGGGGGCGCTGCTTGGCGTTTCCCTGTTATCAACAGAAGCATTCGCTGTAAATTGCACTGGCTTACCGCAATGGAATAGCGCCAGTACTTACACTCAGGGAAATAAAGTTCAGCATTTGAATCGCGGTTATACCGCGAATTACTGGACTCAAGGCAACAACCCGACAACATCCTCCGGTCAGTGGCAACATTGGACCGACAATGGGGCCTGTGATGGTACTACTTCCAGCGTGGCGCCCAGCTCAGTAGCGCCGAGTTCTGTTCCATCCAGTGCGCGTTCATCCGTTCCAAGCTCGGTGGCTCCGAGTAGTGCGCCAACAACCAGTGCTGCGTCATCTGTAAAATCAAGCGTCGGTAGTTGTCCAGTCTATGTCGCAGGAACCAGCTACAGTCAGGGTGCGGTCGTCACTAACGCTGGCGGTGTTTATACCTGTCAGGTTCCGGGTTGGTGTTCATCAACCGCTACCTGGGCTTACGCACCCGGTACTGGTACCTATTGGCAACAAGCCTGGGCTGCGGGTGGTAGTTGTCCGGGTGTGAGTTCATCCAGTGTTGCAACGTCACGCTCCAGCTCTTCTGTAATAAGCAGTGTTGCGCCGAGTTCTGTCGCCTCTTCGTCGCGCTCCAGTGTTTCTTCAGTAATTAGTTCAAGTGTGAGCTCAGTAACGCCACCGACCGGAAAAGAGTTGGTTGGTTATTGGGAAAACTGGCATTGGCCATTAGAGGAAATGACCTCAATTCCTAATTACACAGTGCTGAATATTTCTTTCCCAAAAATTAATGCTGATGGCTCACTCTTCCTGAGTAATGACGGTGGCTATCAAAACAATCCCACCGCACAACAAATTGCTGCCGCTAAAGCACAAGGCAAGAAAGTGTTGTTGTCGATTGGCGGAGCTAACGCGACTTTCGTATTGAATAACCAAACGCAAGAAGATAATTTCGTAAATTCTTTCATTGCGATTAAAGATCAGTATGGTTTGGACGGTATCGATATTGATACTGAAAAAGGTTTGCATACCAATCCCAATGCGCAAATTAATCTGACTAGCCCGCAATACTCTGCAGATTATCTGGCGCGCGCGATCAAGCGGTTGAAGGCGCGTTATGGCGCAAGCTTCCTGCTGACTATGGCTCCGGAAACTGCACATACCATTGGTGCAAACCTGCCCGGTAACTGGTTGGGTCAATACAACTGGGGGGTGTACTTGCCATTGATGAATGCGCTTCGTGATGACATCAGCTGGATTCAGATGCAGTACTACAATACGGGTTCAATGCCGGGTAAAAATGGCCAGTTCTACAACTCTGCCACGCAAGATGGTTTGGTTGCCTGGACCGAGGCGTTAATCGAAGGCTTTCAGATTGGCAGTACCGGTGTGAACTATCTTGGTTTGCCTGCCAGCAAAATCATCATTGGTTTGCCTGCCTCTACCGCGCCAACAGCAGCCGGCAGCGGTTATACCAATCCAACAGTTGTGAAAGCGGCAATGCGCTGCTTGCGCTCTGGCGATTGTGGTACGGGTTATAAGCCGGCAAAAACATATCCGGATTTGCGCGGCATTATGGCCTGGTCTACCTGGGAAGATAACGTCACTGGTTATGCGTTCTCCAATGCGGTTAAAGCCTGTGCGTTGAATAACCAGTGTAATTAATTGGCTGTTTAATTTTACGGTTGTTTAAAAAATCCCTGTCGATTATATCGGCGGGGATTTTTATTTGGGCGTGGTATTATTGTGCTTATTGTGTGTTTAGTTCAGGCAAGGACGGTTTTCTCAATGGCTTCCATGTAAGATCTGTAGCTGAGCGCCATAACCATTCCACTGGGCCATAATTAAAGTATTTTAACCACCAGCGACAGATAAAAATTTGTATTCCGAAAATTGCTATACAGAGCAGCGCGTTTTGGCCTGGACTGGTTAGGGTAAAGAGCCCGAACCCAATATTAAAAAACAGAAATACGCCGATAATTGATTGACTCAAATACGTCGTTAAGGCCATTTTTCCTACGCTAGCCAATGGCTTTAGTCGTGCTTCCCATTTAGGTTTTAGCATTAATAAGCTGATGCCGGTGATATAAATTAGCGTTAGGCTGGTGTTAAAAAACTCCAGGATAAATCCACCTGCCCAACCCGCGAATGGGGCGTTCTGAAAATCAATCTTCAGGATGAAGCTGCTCGCACCCAGAATTACTCCTGCGAGCAAGGCAATTACTAATACCCACCCACTTCTTTTTAACACCTGTTTAAAGAAATTGCGGTGTTGCTCAAGGTGAGAGAACCAATGCGTGCGCCCGGCAAGCATGCCTATCAAAAAGAAACCAAAGGTGATAAAGCCACGTCCACTGTTGATTTGGTAATTCAGCTTCTCCGAAATAGCGCTGATATTATGCTGAATCATTTGGGTGAAATTACCCT
>JACCDZ010710220.1_pt1 | contig 10681 bp, 10 predicted proteins | sample 7449551 | NCBI WGS metagenome assembly JACCDZ01 (sample SAMN15323452, study PRJNA562643) | freshwater metagenome | isolation source: river surface water | place: USA:Blue River Watershed | collected 2017-08-18
ATTACCGACTGAAATATCGCGTTAGAAAAGATGGCGCTGTTACCAAATAACTGTTTGCCTTATACTTTGCGTTTTAGCACTTTTGAGATTTAGTTTTGGCAGCCACATTTTACTTCCACGATTATGAGACATTTTAATATAAACAGCTGTAATCAATACAATTAATCCCAGAATATAAATCTTTGGTGACGCACCAGTGACGCGAAAAATGCGGCTAGACTGCCCAGCCGCAATGTCATGTTATTACACTAAAATCACTTCTTCTTCTTCACGACTTTTGTTTCTACAACAGTAGTTGAAGGGTTTTTCTTCGCTTCTTTTAAGGTCACAAACTGACCGTTAATCGCATTTCTACCTTGTTTTACAGTTGCCATTAAAGCACCTCTTGAATTGGTGCATTCGAATAGGTATCATGCGCTCGCTAAGACGATGACACTTACCGCATGCGGTTCACGTTGCCTATCAAAGAAATTTTGATGGGCGCGTTTCGCTATGAACGAAATCGCAATATCAATTTTACTTTCCCCTTTACCAATAAACAAGCATATCCACAATTTCAGCTGTTTGAGTTAGCGCCTACTTAATTCTAAAAATTGGCAGCCAAAGACTCTGGCCAGTAATTGATTTAGATTTTTGTTATCGGGTACCATCGGGCTTTGGTTAGAATGTGAAAGTACCTACTATTTAAAAGCCCAAGGATGCTCAATGGCAAATGAAAATACAGGACAAAAAAATGGCGCTGAAAGCACAAATGAGAGTTCCTTTGTAGATGCGTTTTTCTCATACCTGAGAGAGAGATTAGATTCCCCATTCCTATTTTGTTTTTTAGTTTCTTGGTTAATACTTAACCGAGATTTTTGTTTTTATCTTGCTTTGACTGAGGAAGCCAATAAAGCCAGAGTTCTAGCTGGATGGGATTTTAGGGCTGATATTTACCCATGGATTCTTGTACCTTATGGTAATAGCTTCATTTTACCTTCAATTTTCGGAGCGATAGCTGCAGTAACTTTCCCCCCAGTTTCATATTTAATTACCGGACTTAAATATCATTCTTCTGCAGCCTGCAAGCATTGGGCAAAAAAAGGGAAATCAAAATTTGACCTGCAAACAGAGATTAGCGACTCTGAAATAAAGCTAAAAGAACTTAAAGATAAGTTAATTGATCATGAAGGAAAAATTCAGCATTCATCTTCAGAGCTTAAGATGTTAGAAGAGAGTATTAATAAAACTCAAATTGTTCTTAAGAACTATAGCTATCACCGATTATTCACCTATTTTTCGAATGCGATTAGACTTTCTAATGACTTCAGAAACGAACTCACAAAATTTGAATTTAAAGACTCATTTTCAGTGAAACCAAATTGCCTTGTCACTGTTAAATTTTCAACATCAAACATCGGAATTTGTACTTTTAGTGGTACAGTTGGAGAGTTCTTTTTAGATCCAGAACTGAATGAAATTGAAGATGATTTTAGGAATAAAATTCTAGAAATATTTATTGATTGCACAGTTGGCCAAGCTATACATTTTGACCAGTTCTCACCAGGAGAATCAGGAAGCATAGTTGTTAGTAGCGCTCAGGAATTCGTTATGCAAGAGGAAAGTTAACCGACTACATGCTTGAACAGAGTTTTATGCACTGACATGGGGTGTCAGGGGTCGTGGGTTCGAACCCCGCCGTACCGACCATTTAAACATCTGATTTACTGGGTATTTTTCTCAAGATATCGAGAGCTCACAAAATGAGCGCCCCAAATCCACCCCAATTCCGCCCCAATATACAGTAGTGCAAAATCTGCAAACTAACTGACATTGGCGCGGAGGTTTAAAGGTTGAAGAATTAGCTTAAGCAACCATTCGAACCGATATCGATGTTGGCAAGCCCGGACCGGCAAAAACCTTCCCTTTCGTGTCTCCTGCTGAATAAATCCTTAGTACTGCAGGATGATCCATGGTGCTAATTTGCAGATCACCTGGTACGAAGCTTAGTTTTCCATCGATACCCAAACTGCAATCAACAAAATCACCACCAGCAAAGATGCGAGCACTTACTGCGCCTATTGCCGCAAAATCTACTAGTTGGCCATTTGCATCTCTGATCGTCAGTTCTTCCACATTTGTCGAGTTAGCGAACGCAGGGATGATGATCATGTAAAACCTCACACTGCTGCAGGTGGTTCTTTAACATCAAATGTAAAACTTGGAATGTCAGCTTTGTCACCAGGGTTTGACGAAATTGCGCGGTCGGTCGCATTTTGACAAAGATGCACTTTTGAGGTTGTAGTGGAATACACAACCACTGAAAGGTCATCGGTGATTAATGCTGCAGCGGTAACAGCTACACCGCTCTTCGCCACAAAGGTTGCACGAAGGTCATCACCGTTTGCTGCGAACGATACATCAGCTGCAGCGAAGTCAGTACCTGCGACAATTTTCGTCAGTACAGTTGCATAGGAGTCGGCTTTCGCCACGTTCTTAACAAGAGCAATTTTATTCGCATCTGTTTTTAAGATCTGCGGACCATTTTGCTTAAATTCCAACGATGTAAATGCTGCCATATTTTCTCCGTTATCCGCGGTTTATTTGATAACGCGGTGTTGTTAGTTCGAGTGAATAGAGTTGTGTAGTTCGAGATATTCGTTGACGTTCGGTCGTGAGCGCGAAGCTTATTCTTCTTGGATTTAATTCAATGTCTGGTACTTCGATTTGATTCCCACTGGTAAGCGTCACCCAAATCGGACTTACTGCTGCTTGTTGGATTGAAGTTTGAGCGGAAACTGATTGAGTAACTATAATCGACGGTATCGATGTATCAGCTATTTGCACGCTGGCCGGAACTATAATCGATTGGCTATCAGGTGATGACTGGCTAACAAGAATCGTCCCAGCATCTAATTCACCGAACATCGCTGGTACCAAAACACTTGCATTGGCAGGAACGAAAACTGCACCTTGTGATTGGCTCTGGCTCTGCGGGTTAATATAAGCTTGCTGCAAAAGGCTGCATTCAATAAAACTGTCGATTTTAGATTGACTGGATGTGGCACCAACAATTTTTTGCACTGTAGATACAGCTACTGCACTCGTTACAATTTGCTGCTCAGAAGTTGCTATTGATGGTTTAGATATTTGGCAGATGCTAACTGCTGACGCTGCAATCGTCTGGATAGATGCGCCGACAACGATTGGGAAAGTTACTCCAGCAACAGTTGTTTGATAAAACACCCACTCAGAATCATCAGAAGGCCAAGCGCCTGTTAGTGTTCCGTTGTTTGTACCTGTCAGCGTATTTGGTAGAATTGTGCCTGTGCCGCCGCTTGCATCCGCATCAAAAACTCTGTTGTATGCGGGGTTAGCTGGACTTGTTATTGTGCATTTATACAGTTTAAATGCCCGATAAACTCCGCCGTACCCTTGCCCGATATTATTAACCCATAGGTTAAATGATGCGGTCACTTTTGATACGGGTGTCCCGCCATTTAGCTGTATACTTCTGTTACTTGTCGATCCATCCCTAGTGAAAGTTACTGTGAATTTTTCGCCAATTGGCGGAATAAGCTCCGGCTCTGAGTATGTCCAAGTGGTGCCTGACTTAAGCTGCCAGCCAGTGCCGACTATATACCGCAGTTCGTCGCCGCCGTCGCTTGATATGTATATGTCTACATCTGAATCCCTTTGCAATTCAAAAGTAATACTGTAGCCTGCGCCGAGGATTAATCGACCAGTTACTATATACGCTGCCGCCGCTGGAAATTGCAGTAAATAAGACATCTTAAGCGCTCACAACACAGTCCAGCACATATTCGCAGCGCCAGCGGATCTTCCTTTCGTAGTCGTTGAATGGCAGCTGGGCCTTATATTCGCGAGCCAGTTCCACGCCATGCAGCGTAGTGGCGTGGTACCAGTCAGAAGTCGTTCCGTCGCCGTAGTCGTCTTGCGCTTGGAACAAAATATAAGTTTGTTCAGGTGCTTTTTCGTGCAGTCGAACAATCGCAGTTTGTGCCCTGGTGAGCGGCTGTTCGTTCCACTCACCGACGAAATCAGCTGCTGTAATGTTGTAAATTGGCGTTTCATAAGTCGCCAGCGAGAAAAACTGGTCGCGCTCCTCTGGAGTCACGATACCAGCTTGCACAGCCATGCCCAGCAGTCCGACGTTTTCTGGCAGAGATAAATTGATCGCATAATCTGGCAGTGTCATATATTTAAACGCAGTCAGCAAAGCGGTGCGCAGCGGAGAATCTTGCGCAGTGTCCAGTCGATATTGAAGACCCGCAGCCAAAATTGCTACGACATTTCTTAGATTATCACCACGGATTGAACCAACAACTTTTTCAGTGGGTTGACTGGCAATAATAACGCTATGGAGTTCACCCTTTCGACTTTCCAAATATTCTGATTTATTCACAATAACCCCCAAAGCCAAACTGCAGAATAAGCAATTAATGCGCGCCATTTCGGAACGCGATATTCAATTAATGTTCTGTAAAAAATTCGATGAGCAAACGGATTTTTACGCCTCAGTGCATGGTCATGCAGAATAGCCGCTTCAAACGCTTCGGTAGCTGGGTCCATAAACCACCAAAACAAACGGGGCACTGATGCCCCGTCTGATTCAAATCCTGCTGGTACGTTTCGCCACGGCTCCACAACTCGCCACCGACGTTTCCCTATTTTTTCGGTTTTGATTGGCTGCATGGTTATCGCCCCCAAATTGCTGCCATGTTCTCAACAGCCATTCGATGTGCTTCTGCCAAATCTGCTTTTGTGGTGGCGGTCATCACACCGGTACCAGTATTTGCCATTGACCAGTTCACAACGAAATCAGCGGGCTCATTTGTCATTGCTATCAGTGCGTTGGCCATTCGGCCAATGCTACGTTCATCAGCATCGTATTGATTTCCAACAACAGTAGTGACAACCGCAGAATCAAGCGAAGCTTGCCGAGTGCTTTTGAAACTACTAATGGCTAACTCAGTCGCTTTTTGCTGTTCTACGACAGCAATTAATTGCTTAGTTGCTAGTTTGAGCATCGAGAATCTCCACAACTTCCGGCTTTAGTTTACGGCGAATTACATCAGGGACGGGGCCTGAAATGACGCTGACAATGTAGTCTTGAAAATCTGTCGATTGCATCGGCTCGGCGGTGGCGGTGTCGTACTCATAGCGCACCGATACGAACACAACGCCATCGACGCGGCGAACCATACCGAGCAGTGGGGCGGACGTTTCGCACTGCTCGCCCTCGCCAAGTGGCGAGAAGTCAACCTCCACGCCGTCGATCGTCAAGACGTCACGGGCCGCACGGATCAGCGTGTCTTTATTGCCCGCAACCGGGCTTAATTGAATTTTAAACATTTTAAGCTCTCCAACGGCCAGCGGCCGACCAACTGATTGTCGCGTTTGTGATCACTAAGTTGCCGATAGTGTCTAGGCGGGGCCACGTAATACCCGGGGTCGTCCCTAAATTCAAAAATACTTGCCGCCCGCCGATGTCTCGCCCGCTAATTACATGGACAGTCTCGCCCCCTGCCGCCCGGAAGTCGCAACGCCCCGCCTCAATCACTGCACCGATCAGGGATATTGGGAGCGCCGGATCCACAAGTAGGGACGTGTTGTTGTAGCCCGTTTTGGCCGGGTTTACTGATAACCCGCTTTGCTCGAAGGTGTTCCAACAAAACGCGGTCCCGTCGGCAAACTTGACATACTCGCCGTTTGCGTTGCTGCCGCGCTCAATGATCGCGCCGTTGTTGACTCCGCTACCTGAAAACGCCACTTGACCGAGTACGGGGGCCGAAGCCTGCGCCCACGCGGACCAAGTTCCCTCGTACCGGGTGCGAGTGAATAGTTGCGGCGGGGACGGGGGGGACCCGGCCACTGCTAATATATCGTAGGAGATCGCGCGCTGTTGGACCTGTACCCCGTTGTTATACTCAAGTACCTGTAAATACCAATACCCCGTACCGCCCGCCGTCAATGGGGGTGCGTTGGTTGAAATAGTCCCGTTGATCAGAGACTTCAACCAACCCGGCTTGATCAACGTGTTTAGGTCGGCGGCGATTGAGCCATCTGTAACCGGGTTGACGCGCATGTCAGTCGACGCGCTGAGGCCAACCCCAAAATCCCCAACCCGTAACGCCCGCCCTATTGTACCGTCCGCCGTGCTTGTTGTAGCATTCAACTTGGATGCAGTTCCAAGCAACACATCCATGGCCTGCTTTACGCGCAATGCAGTCATAGGCTTTGTGTTTTCAGTCCCAGCTTGCGCGTCAGCCTGCGTGGCCAAGGCAAAACCATCAATAAGCAGCTTAAGCACAGCTGTAGCGGCTGCTAAATCGCCATCGGTAGGAAATGCCATCGCAGGTTGATTAGTCTGGCTACCGTAAGGCCAAGGCTTTGACAGTTCGATTTTCTTATTACTTGAACCGTCAAGATATGTCCGTTTAATTTCAACTGGAGGGTTTGTTCCAATTATCAAACCGCCCTGCTCCTGAGCTATCACAATGTCGTCGCCAGTATTAACTGAAACTACCGTCTGGCCATTGGTGACGCTTACACTTGTTGCGTAAAACCAAGTCATAATGTGTCCTATTCACTCGTAGTAATTGAAATTGATTGTGTGGCACCAAAGCCATATTCGATGTTAGAAAGCTGGACTCTCACTCGGAGTTTACGAAGGCCTGATATTGCTGATTGGTCGGTATAAGTACCAACCGCAGATGAGTTGGCCCATTCAAAATACGGAACGTTGTTTGAGCCGCCACTTTCTGACTCATAGCTTCCGTTAGTACAGCCCCGGTTACTGCTCACAGGCCATTGATTCATCACAACCCATGCAGATCCATTCCAATTTTCTAAGTACATAATGCCGGTTGGAAGTTCGAACATCCGTGAGACTGGGCAGATTACACTTGAGCTATTGCCGGATGTTGGGCCGATGGCAGAGACTCCCCAACTAAAGCTAACTGCTATCGCAATTTGATTGCCGTTAGAACTGAACTCAATTTCCCGTGATGCAGTCGTGCTCTTGAGTGTATTGGTGCCGCTAGTGCTAATTGTGCCAGCTTGAAACGTACCGCCAAAGTACGCACCTCCTGATGCATCTTTGTAGGTCTTGGCATTGCTTTTCAAAAGTCCTGCTGGGATTAACTGGAGGGTTGTAGCATTCCAGTTCACGCCGGGTATTTTAGGTCCATACCAGTTGATTAAGTTATTTGGACCAAACGGGGTTCCACTCCAAATTTCCATATATGAAGAACCAACAAGACGAACCTCACCACCTTCGATTACTGGCGCTGTGATACTTGTTCCGGCCATTAGCCGGTCACCTGACACACTACCGGTAGCAATTAAATTGCCAGAGATTAATGCGGTCGGTGCCCCCCATACCGAACCATTAAATTGTTTAGCACTGCTGACTGTTCCGGCACTATTGCGATAAGTAAGCACATCACCATTAACTGCAGCCCTGCCAATAGCAGTTTGAAAATCAGCACTTGCTTCAGCGTTAGTTGGGAAAATACCATCACGCTGAACCACGGTATAAAACCCAGCACCAGGTGAGCCATTTGCTCCATTAGAACCGGGCAAACCTTGCGGCCCTTGCGCACCATCAAATCCGCGAATGTCAGAAACTTGATTAATCGGAGTGCCATCAGTCAGGACTAACTTGCCTTTAAATACAAAGGTTCCGCTGACTGCATCCCAATACAAGCGCTTGTCGCCAGTCGTATCGGAAAGGATCAAGACATCTGCACTAAATTCAAGGCCAGCACTTTCACCATCAACCACAATGCCGGTTATTTTCTTTTTGCCTTCATTATCGGTAGACGAAGTGCCAAGGAAAGCCCTTGCGAATGCCTGCCCGGCTTTTTCAACTGTGCTCGATAGGATAAGCTCCGCTTGAGATTGCGAGTTAGACCCAGCAACAGCAGTTCTGAGCCCTGACAGCGCTTCAGCTGTGCCGTCAGCAGTGCTTTTTACTTGCTGCACTAACTGACTTTGTGCGTTAAGTGTGCCGTTAATGTTGCTATTCAATGCAGAAATTGCAGATGCTCGCGCCTGCGACTCGTTAGTGACTGCCTGCGATACCTGACTAATACTTGCATTCAACTGGCCGATGCTAGTTGATGTTGATGCCTTGAATGTCCGTATTTCTTCCGACAATGCAGCAGCATCGGTGGCAAGTGTTTGAATATTCCGCTCAGAAATAGCCGCAGATGAACCAATTTCAAGCGCGTTATCGCGCATTTTTTTGCGCTCAACCTCTGCCCAAAATGCCATTTTGTTGAGCGACTTACCGCTCAAGTTAAGCCGGCTAACACTAATGGATTGCTCGGTTAATGAACCCTCAACTGCGTTTATGCGCTGGGTTACAGATGAATAGCTATCATTGACGCCACCAGGCTGAGCTAAATAGCTGGCAACAGTATTTGTAATAGTGCTATTGGCGCCATCAATCCACTGCTGCGCACTGTTCGCCTTTGCGATGGTATTCCCGTCGATTAGTTGTTGCAGTGTCGCAGTCACACTATATGTAGTGTTGAAGCTATTAATTTGTTGCTGGACGTCACTGATTTTAAGTGCGTTTGTGTTGTACCACGCGGTTGTCACATAGTTACTAAGCTGGCCTTGTAGCGCAGACAAATCCTGACCAACAACTGTGACTTGCGCCGATAATCCCGCAATTTGGTCATAGGCAGCTGATGGTTTACCGATGGTTATCGACTTAATGGTAAATGTATCAGCCGTCGATAACCCCAACTTCAACCGGATCGAGGTTACAGTACCGGTAAAAGTAGGTTCCCCCGCTAGGTTAAGGTTGCGAACTACAAAACTTCCAGAGTTAATTGCTTCAATAACCCCCGCAAAAGTGCGGGTAACTCCGTTCACAACTGCAATCAAATCACCAGCCCAGCCAGTGCCGCCGGTACGTTGAATATTTAAAGTGATTACTGGGTTGTCCGCCCCACTAAAGCTAAGGCCAGCATTTTGGATATCACCAAGCGTTGCAGTGGCTTGATTGACTCCAGAGACCAAAGTGCCGGTAACTGCAGACCAACCTTCAAGGCTATTAAAAAAACCGAAGGAGTAAACCGGCAATACAGCATCGATTGCGCTGGCGATTTGCGCATTCACTTCGGCATAAGTTGCCCGTTGGCTAATTTCCCCTGGCAGAATGCTTAGCGAACTTTCAGCAGCCGTGATCCGATTTTCGGTTGATGTGATGCGCTGAACGGCTGCAGTCACTGAGCCTGCAACACCATCAATTAGCAAATTAGCCTGTGCAAACTTGCCGTCAGCATAACTGTATGCGCGTTGAGTGATTTGGCCGTTCGAAGGATTTACCTCGAAAACTGCATCATGCAGCTCAGTAGTAATGCCATTAAATCTGGCGCGCATTTGCACTGCCGATGCCATCGTGTTGAAAAGCTGATGGTCTAATCGTTTTCGCTCGATGACTTCAACACCGATTTGGCCGCTTAGATCCTCACGTGTTTTGTCAATTGATGCAACAGCATCATCCATCGCTTCGTTGAGGCCATCAAACACAGGCTGAAAGTTGCTATCAACTGCAGGCCGAATAAGCTCCCACACTGCATCAGCGACTGCTGTGGTTGTTACAATCTGCGATAGCCAGGACGATGCGCCTAGTGCGTTAATCGCCCGGGCAAATACAGTGTATTCAGTGTTTGGCGAAAGTCCGGCAAACACCATGGATATACCACGGCCCCGAATGGTATTTGTGTCATTAAGAGCAAATTCGAATTCGGTACCAAGCCCAATGCCAGCCAAAACTGGCCGAACTGTAATTTCAAAGTTACCAGCAGTCACATCTAATGATGTTGGTGTAACTGGCGCTGACCAACTGTAACTTAAGCTTGCAGCTGGCGACAAAGTACCCAATGTACTAACTGCATTAACTGTGACCGTGTATGTGCCTGGTTGAACAACGGGCAAATCGACAGAAAATGCAGTTGTTTCGGTAACCCAAAGTTCAGTGTCACCTGACATTACTTTAACTTTGAACTTCCGGATAAAGGTGTTACTAGAAGATAACCAACTCAGTTTCCCCCCAGATTTTAAAGTCGCATCCGGTGCAATACTTAAACCTGTCGGGGCCGAAATTGCTGTTGGGTCACCTAAGTTTGTTCCGGTAGTTCTCTCACTGTATGAGACACCTGACCATGGGTAAACAGCGTTTTGGTGTTCAATCGCTTCAATGTCAACTTCACCATCATCATTGATTTTAACTTCACTGATCCTGAATGGTTTCGCATTCCATCCATGAGTGTCATCAGTAACGCTAACAATATCACCAGGCTCACAGACAATTGCCGAAGGGCCAGCGCTAAAGCTGCAGCTCAGCATGTTTCTACTGCGCTTAGCGATAACTTCAGCCATTTGCAGCGCTTCTGCTTTATCGGTAATCGTCGCAAACTCAAAACTCTGTTCGAGCCGCACACCATTGTCTTCGGCTAACCACTGCGCAGCCAGTGCGTTGGATTCCGACGGATAAAACACTTCGTCATTTTCATACATCAGTGCTTTATTTGCGAAGCTTACGATAGCCCGATTTAAACGATCGGACTTGTTGCCTACTTTAGTTTCTATTTTGCCGATGATTAAAGCACTGTATGTGCCAGTCAGTTCATGCCCGAAGCTAAAGACAGGAGCACCAACA
>JACCDZ011601691.1_pt1 | contig 10681 bp, 10 predicted proteins | sample 7449551 | NCBI WGS metagenome assembly JACCDZ01 (sample SAMN15323452, study PRJNA562643) | freshwater metagenome | isolation source: river surface water | place: USA:Blue River Watershed | collected 2017-08-18
AGGCCGGCCACGCCCTGATCGGCAAGCTGCTGCCCAAATGCGATCCGGTGCACAAGGTCACCATCATCCCGCGCGGCCGAGCGCTGGGCGTGACGATGAGCCTGCCCGAAAAAGACCGCTACAGCTACGACCGCGAATACATGCTGAACCAGATCAGCATGCTGTTTGGTGGCCGTATCGCTGAAGAAGTGTTTATGCACCAGATGCCCACGGGCGCCAGCAACGACTTCGAGCGTGCCACCTCCATTGCCCGCGACATGGTCATGCGCTACGGCATGACCGAAGCCCTGGGCCCCATGGTCTATGCCGAGAACGAGGGCGAGGTGTTTCTGGGTCGTAGCGTGACCAAAACCACGCACATGAGCGAGCAAACCATGCAGAAGGTCGATGCCGAGGTGCGCAGCATCATCGACGGGCAGTACAAGCTGGCCCGCGATTTGATCGAAGAGCACAGCGACAAGATGCACGCCATGGCCAAGGCCTTGCTGGACTGGGAAACCATCGATGGAGACCAACTGGATGACATCATGGCGGGCAAAGAACCCCGACCGCCGAAGGATGGGGTATTGAAGACCCCGAGTTCCGGCAGTGGTGGTACTCCCACCGTCGGACCGACACCGACACCCACAGTTGCGTAATCCATCACGGATAGCGATGCAGCGGAGCCCTTGGGCTCCGTTTTTCTTTGTACCATCCAGTGCACCATGATTTGGGCTACTTCCCGCTTCTCCATCGACCTGTCCCAACCCCGTGTGATGGGGATCGTCAATGTCACGCCCGACTCGTTTTCAGACGGCGGACACTACGCACAAACCCACGCGGCGTTGGCCCATTGCGAGGCCTTGCTACGCGACGGTGCGGATATTCTGGACATAGGGGGTGAATCCACGCGACCGAACGCACCCCCCGTTCCTCTGGACGAGGAGCTTGCGCGAGTGCTACCCGTAGTGCAGCACGCCGTGACGCTGGGTGTACCGGTGTCGGTAGACACCTACAAGCCTGCTGTGATGCGGGCCGTGCTCGACCTGGGGGCCGACATCATCAATGACGTGTGGTCGTTGCGCTGGCAAGGGGTGGATGGTCTTTTGGGGAGCGATGTGGTGGTGCAACATGGGCGTTGCGGCGTGTGCCTCATGCACATGCACCGCGAGCCCCAGACCATGCAGGCAGCGCCTATGGACGGTGATGTGGTTGCGCAAGTGCTATCGTTTTTAGAGCTGCATGCGCAATATCTACGGGGGCTAGGGGTCGAAAACACTCGTATTTGCATTGACCCAGGCATCGGATTCGGTAAAACGGTCGAACAGAATTTCCGCCTCTTGGGGTGTCAAGCGAGGCTGGCTGCACTGGGTTTTCCGGTGTTGGCCGGGTGGTCGCGAAAGTCTTCGCTCGTGGCGGTAACGCAAATCTCGCTGGGGAGCGCCGCTACACTCGACCGAAGCGAACGCATGGTGCCCAGTGTGGCTGCTGCCTTGATGGCGGTGGAGCGTGGTGCCAGCATCGTGCGCGTGCACGACGTAAAAGAAACGGTACAGGCCCTCAAGGTATGGCGCGCCATGGCGTCCGCCCAAAACAACAACCCCTGAACAGGAGAGAAAACGATGTCCCGCAAATATTTTGGCACTGACGGTATCCGAGGCACGGTGGGGCAGGCGCCCATCACACCTGACTTCGTACTGCGATTGGCCCATGCGGTGGGGCAGGTGTTGCGCCGTGTCGAGGAAAAACCAGTGGTGCTCATCGGCAAAGACACCCGCATTTCGGGCTACATGCTTGAAAGTGCTTTGGAGAGTGGCTTCAACTCGGCGGGGGTCGATGTGGTTTTGCTGGGCCCCGTGCCGACACCCGCCGTGGCCTACCTGACGCGTGCCCAGCGGGCGTCTTTGGGCGTTGTCATCAGCGCCAGTCACAACCCCTTTGCCGACAACGGTATCAAGTTCTTCAGTGACCAAGGCACCAAGCTGCCCGATGCCTGGGAGCTCGATGTGGAGGCCATGCTGGAGCGCGCACCTGAGTGGGTGGAGTCGGCACGCCTGGGTCGGTCTCGTCGTCTGGACGACGCCACCGGCCGCTACATTGAATTCTGCAAGAGTACGTTTCCCAATGACTTGTCCTTGCGGGGCTTGCGCATTGTGGTCGATGGTGCGAACGGCGCTGCTTACCAGGTTGCGCCCAAGGTGTTCCACGAACTCGGCGCCGAGGTAGTGTCCATCGGTTGCAGTCCGGACGGCTTGAACATCAACCGTGACGTTGGTGCGACCCACCCCAAAGCCTTGGTCGATGCGGTGAAGTTGCACCGCGCCGACTGCGGAATAGCGCTTGACGGCGATGCCGACCGCTTGCAGCTGGTGGATGCCAATGGACGGCTTTTTAATGGTGATGAAATCTTGTACCTGCTGGTGAAGGACCGCATGGGCCGTGCCGGTGCCGTGGTGCCTGGCGCGGTCGGGACCCTTATGACCAATATGGCGGTCGAAGTGGCATTGAAGGCGGAAGGTGTGGAGCTCGTACGTGCCAAGGTGGGAGACCGCTATGTGCTGGAGGAGCTGGACAAGCGCGGCTGGATATTGGGTGGAGAGGGTTCTGGCCACTTGCTGGTGTTGGACAAGCAGACCACGGGTGATGGGATCGTTTCAGCGTTGCAGGTCTTGCAGGCGTGCCTGCGCAGCGGCAAAACCCTTGCGGCCATGCTGGCCGATCTGACACTTTTTCCCCAAACACTCATCAATGTGCGGCTGCGCCCCGGCCAGGACTGGAAGGCCAACGCAGCCATGGCACAGGCCACCGAGGAAGTCCAAGCCGAGCTCGGCGAGAGCGGCCGTGTTCTCATCCGTGCCAGTGGCACTGAGCCTTTGGTTCGGGTGATGGTAGAAGCCCGCGATGCGGCGCAAGCCAAGCGTTGTGCCCAGCGCATTGCTGACACCCTTGCGGCATGAGTGGACCGCAGCTGACCTGTCGCTTGGCGGATTGGCGCGACCCGGACGATGCCGCCGCCGCACTTGTCCTGCTCGATGCCTACGCCCGAGACCCCATGGGCGGTGGCGAGCCACTGGGCGACTATGCCCGTACCCATCTTGCCCAACGCTTGGCCGCCATGCCCCACGCATTTACCGTGTTGGCATTCGTAGATGGCATGCCGGCAGGTTTGGCCAACTGTTTGGAAGGTTTCTCGACCTTCGCTTGCCGGACGGTGGTCAATATCCATGACTTCGCGGTACTTCCGCCATGGCGTGGTCGCGGTGTGGCCAAGGCGCTGATGGCGTCGGTCGAAGCGGAGGCGCGTGGTCGCGGTGCGTGCAAACTCACGCTCGAAGTGCTGCAGGGCAACACGGCAGCACGGTCCTTGTATGCCCAGGCCGGGTTTGTGAACTACCAGCTCGATCCCGCCATGGGCAGCGCCGAGTTTCTGCAAAAGTACTTGTAAAAAGCCAGGGCGCCCGAAAGCACTCCCGCTTCTGTGGCTGGACTTGACGTGCGTTAAGAAACGCCAGTTATTGTGTGTTCGGGGCGTACATGCGTGGCGGTGCATTTCTAAAATGCCTGCATGAACACCGCGAGAACCGCCCCCGCAAAAACAAAGCCCCAAGGGCTGGAATGGGTGTTGTTGCGTTTGCTGCCAGTGGTCGGATCGGTGGGGGTGTTGATTCCTCTGGTAGGCCTCGGGGTGGGACGCCCGCTTGTCAGTGGCCAGGTGAGTGCCGCGCAATGGGAAATGTTTGAGTTTTGGCTGATGGGCGCCACCGTGGTGTATTGGTCTGTCTTCATGACCGTGCTGGTGGGCTGCACCTTGGCATGGGCTTTTCGGCGCGGCAAATCCATGCTGTTCGCACCCCAGCCGACGGACCTCCCATGAGCTTTTCACATCGAGAGACACCCCGGTTGGCGGGTGACCTGGCGGTATGGCTCATCATCTGCGCCGAGATGCTGGCGTTCGCCATTTTGTTTTTGAGTTACGCGGTGGCTCGGGCTTTGGATGTAGAGGCATTCAACGCCTCGCAGGCCACGCTCGACCTGCACAGTGGTGCCATCAATACGGTGCTCTTGATCAGTGGTAGTTGGTGTGTGGTGCGGGCGGTGCAGGCTGTACGCGCTGACGACAGCCGAGCGGGGGTACGTTGGCTGGCCGCTGGCTTGTTGTGTGGCGCGGGGTTTCTGTTGTTCAAGTCCGTGGAGTTTGCCGAGAAGTTCGGTCAGGGCCTGGATTTGTCCACCAACACTTTCTACATGTTCTATTTCCTGCTCACCGGCTTTCACTTTCTGCACGTGATCGTGGCCATGGTGTTTCTGGGTATTTTGTGGGTGCGTACCTGGCAAGGCCACCATGGCGCACAAGACCTGCATGCGCTGGAGAGCGGTGCTGCGTTTTGGCACATGGTCGATCTGCTTTGGATCATCTTGTTCCCCCTGGTTTACGTCATGCGTTAGGCCTCGCCATGTTCCACCACAACGTCAATCGCATTTACGTTTTCCTGCTGCTGGCAACCGCTGTGACTTTTGGGCTGGGGGAGAGCGGCATGGCTGGCCGTGAGGGTTGGGTGCCTGTGTTGCTCATGTTCGGCCTGGCTGCTGCCAAGGCCTATGGGGTTATCTCCGACTTTATGGAGATCCACCAAGCGCCAGCGCTGTGGAAGCGCTTGTTGTACGGCTGGTTGTGCCTGGTGGTTGGCGGCATTCTGATCGCCTACGCCTTCAGCCTTCGCGGCTGAGCCTGCGCAGTAGCTGGACCCGCAGAGGCGCGGGTCCTTGGGGTGCGGTGTCAGGCCGTGGCGGGTTTTGCCATGGCGTCAAAAGCCGCCAATGCCTCGGCGCTGTACATCAACGCCGGGCCGCCGCCCATGTACACGCACACCGCCAGCATTTCTTCCAATTCCTGGCGGGTGCAACCCAGTTTGAGCAGGGCCTTCACGTGAAATCCGACACAGCCTGAGCAATGCTGCGTGATGCCGATGGCCAGGGCGATCAGCTCCTTGTTCTTGGCACTGATGGCGCCTTCGGCCATCGAGGCCTTGGCCAGTTGGGCAAACCCCTGCATGGCTTCGCTTTGTGACTTGCGAAACGGTGCCAGGTTGCTGTTGATGTTTTGAATCAGGGTGGTGTGGTCAAAAGTACTCATTGCTAGGTTCTCCTTTATCCGAACTTGAGAAAAAATTTGCTGTAGGGCCCTTTCAGCTTGGAAAGTGCTTCCTTGGCGGCGCCATCGTCCTGGGCCCACAATCCCTTTTGCAAGGAATTCACTGACACCAATACGGCCTGCAGGGCTTGCTGGAACTCCGCGTTGGATGCCATCGACGCGGGGGCGTTGGACGCCAGTTGCTGTGCCAGGTAGTGCAGGGCCCCCACACTGGCCACCAGAGGCGCCCGCGAACCGCTGCTGCCTAGCATGGCAGGGCCTTCACCCAGCACGTGCTCCATTTGCGCATGGTAGGCGTTCATGGCATCGCTGAACACCACCACGTTGTTGCGCTTGCGCAGCTCGGACATCAGGTCGCGGGCTTCTTCCAGGGTTTCGTGGGCAGCTGCCAATTGGTTGTCAGAGACCTCTTTCGCGGCTTTGCGATAAACCGCATCCACCCGCGCCAGGCTGTCGGCAAATTGCGCGTCGCGGTCATAGGGCGCAGGCGGTTTGGCGGCAAAGCGCTCGCGCAGGGCCGTCCAGGCCTTCTGGGCGTCGGCTACAGCCGCAAAGGCTTCTGCTTGTGCGTTGGAGTTGGTTTTGAACAGTGCTACACGGTAGGGCCCGTAGGCGCTTTGCATGGCATCGGTCACCGGGTCGGCGGCCCAGACAGCACCCGAGCACAGGGTTGCCAGCGCGCAGGCTGCTATGGATTTGCGCAAGATGAACATGGTGTGATCCTTGTGGGGAATATACGCCATGTAGTATGCATGACCAGTGCCGTTGGGCTCTGTGACCCAAGGCACACAGCATGCCGGGCAGATTCAGGCCGTGCTGGCCAACAGCGCATCCCGGTAGCGTTGCGCCGTTTCGGGGGCCACGACCACCAGGGGGGCAAAACCGCCGCCTTCAGTGCGGAAATTCGTGGTTTGGCCGGTGTACATGCGGGCGCCGAGCAACTGCACCTGTCCGGCATAGGCATACGCACGCACATCGAACTTGAGTTCGGTCGATACCGGCGCGTGGCGCACACTGCGCAAGCCCGGCGTAACCAGTACCTGTGCCAGATAGTCCCCGGCCACAATTTCTTTCCAGACGCGCTGGGTGAGTTTGTCGCCACGGTAGACGGCGCGCGAGCCAAAGCCGCAGAGGGGTTTGAAGAACAGGCTGCGCCGTGTCTCCCACAGGCGCTGGGCGTTGGCGCTGGTGACGCGTTCACAGGGAGGCACATGCGCTGTGATGACGGCAATGTCGCTTTCCTGTGCGCCCATGGCGCGCAATGCATCCGGGTCGGCCAGGGTTTGCAGGTGCTGTTTGTCGGCGCGCAGGGCGTGGGCCAGCGGGTGGGGCGTGAGAACCACTGCGCCGTTGCGCCAGGCCTGGGCCAGCGCAGCGTGGGAAGGGTCACTCAGGTCGAAATCGGTGACGCGGTTGTAGACCAGGTCGACCACGCCTTCGCTGCAGTGCAGTTGCCCATCTTCATAGTGCAGGGTGCGGGCGTCGGCAATGCTGGCCTGTATACCGTGGGCTTCGAACATGGCGCGTGCCAGTTCGAATTCAGGCGCCAGGTACTGTTCCTGCGGGGCGTCGTCCACGATGGCCACGCGACGCAGCGGTGTGTGGCCACGCTGGCGCTGCCATTCCGCCTGGAACATGGCGAAAAATGTGGTCTCCAGCGCAGCCATGTTGCGGTAGGGCGTTAGTGCCTGGTCCATCGCCTCACAACAGGCCGCCTGGGCCCGTGCCAGGGTCGCGTTCATAAAGGCGCCTCCGGCATTGGTGTTGATTTCGATGAGTTGCGGCCCCTTTGCTGCGACGTGGAAGTCGTAACCCATGAAAGCTCCCAAGGGGGCCAGAGCTTGCGGGTTGGTGCCTGTGAACCTGGTGGCTATGGCTTGCTGCCAGGCGGGTAGTGCCATGACGCGCTCGATGGCCGCCACAGTGTTCTCCATGGCCTGCAGCACCTCCTGCGTCAGAAAAACCACGGTGGATGAAAACAGGTGCGGGTGGGTCTGTGCCAGCGACTGGTGCAGGCCCTGCAGGCGTGGGTCGCGCTCCAGTTGGGCGCGCAGAAGGTCGGGTTGCAGCGTCTGGCAGGCGCAACCCCGATTGAGTGCGTCGGCAAGGTCGAAAGGAGCTTGTTCCATGGTGTCGGTGTGGTGGGGGTGCCGGTTGCAATGCTAGGCCCCAGATGGGGCGGTCTGGCCTGCGTTCAATATGAGCGTTACCCGGTGATTGTCACTTGCTATGAATACAGTAGCTGCTCACGCAGTATCTACGGGGGCTAGATGCCATTTTTATGCCGAAATAGGCTCAGGGCGGCTAGGCCCGGTGGTGGGTAGTACAGTTGCGCCCATGCGCACATTGTCGGCCTGGACGGCCTGGGTCTCCCGCTCCCACTTGCAGACGGACATTCTGGCAGGCGCCATGGTGGCCGTGTTGGTCATTCCCCAAAGCCTGGCCTACGCCCTCCTGGCTGGGCTGCCTGCGCCGGCCGGGTTGGTGGCGAGCGTGCTGCCGGTGCTGGCGTACGCCTGGTTGGGCAGCAGCCGCACCCAGGCGGTGGGGCCGGTGGCCATCACCGCCATCATGACCGCCTCACTGCTGGCGCCGCTGGCACAGCCGGGTTCGGCACAGCATGTGCTGCTGGCAGCGCTGCTGGCGCTGATCTCGGGTGCTTTCATGCTGGCCTTCGGGCTTTTGCGCCTGGGTTTTCTGTCGCAGCTGCTGAGCCGTCCGGTGGTCAGTGGCTTCATTTCTGGCTCGGCACTGCTTTTCGTGGTCAATAAGGCACACTACCTGCTCGGGCTCGTGGGTAGCCATGTCTCGGTACTGCACACCCTGTTGGCCTTGCTTGCGCAACTGAGGCAGGTCCATGTACCGACCCTGATGCTGTCTCTCGCTGCTGTGTTGGCCTTGGTAGTGGCCCGCACACGGCTGGCGGGCTGGTTGCAGCAAGTGGGCCTTGCGGCGCAGGCGGGCGAACGTGCCGTGCGCCTGGCGCCACTGTGCATCCTGCTGCTGGCCACGCTGTGGGTGGTGCTGACCGATGCCGACCGCAGCGGCGGGGTGGCGGTTGTGGGGTCGGGGCGGCTCGATGCCGCCATTTGGGCCTGGGTATGGCCGGATGTTGCGCAACTGCACCAGTTGCTGGCACCGGCACTGACTTTGGCTTTTGTGGGCACTGTCCAGGGCATCACCATGGCGCAGGCGCTGGCCGTTCAGCGCCATGAGCGTCTGGACGCCAACCGCGAGCTGGTGGGCCTGGGCGCGGCCAATGTGGTGGCCGCCTTCAGTGGCGGCATGCCCGTGGGGGGCGGCATGTCGCGCACAGCGCTCAATACCGCTGCAGGCGCCCAGACGCAGTGGGCCAGTGTGGTCACGGCGCTGGGCATTGCCGCTCTGATGCTGGCTGGCACCCAGTGGATGGAGCGCATGCCCGTGGCGGTGCTGGCCGCCAGCATTGTTGTGGCGGCGTTGGGCATGGTCGATCTGCGCGCCGTGCGCCAGGCCTGGGCCTACGACCGGGCCGATGCGGTGGCGCTTTTGGCCACTGCCATCGGCGTATGGGTGCTGGGGCTGGAGTTGGGCATCGTGCTGGGTATTGGCCTGTCGCTGGCCACGCTGCTGCTGCGGGCCAGTACCCCCCATATTGCAGTGATCGGCCGTCTACCCGGTACCGAACATTTTCGCAATGTCGAACGCCACGGTGTGGAAACCATTCCGGGCGTGTTGCTGCTGCGCATTGACGAGAGTCTGTACTTTGGCAACTTGCGGGCCGTAGAGTCACGCCTGGCCCACGAGCTTTCGAAGGCGCCGGATACGCACGACGTGGTGCTGATCATGAGCGCGGTCAACCGGGTGGATACCACCGCCATGGAAGTGCTGGCCGATATGAACCGCGACCTCTGGGGGCGCGGCATACGCCTGCATCTGGCCGAGGTGAAGGGGCCGGTGCAAGACCGCCTGGAGCGTGTGCCGCTGTGGGGCGGGCTGTCCGGGGAAGTGTTCCTATCGGTCAATGCCGCGTTCGAATTCTTGCGTGGTGTGCCAGTTGATCACTACAAAAACAAGAGCGCCAGCAGCAGACAATTCGAGGGCTGGGAGGTTATTTAGCTGCTATTTAGCTTTCCTCCGGCACCATGTCAATCGCCCCGCACGGGCACTCGGCAACACACACGCCGCAGCCCTTGCAGTAGTCGTACTTGAACTCGAAGCCCTTGCCAGGCCCAAGCTTGGCCACGGCGTTGTCAGGGCAGACGCCGTAGCAGTTGTCGCATTCAAAGCAGTTGCCGCAGCTCAGACATCGCCGGGCCTCAAAGAGCGCGTTGTCGGCGGATAGTCCGCCCTGCACCTCGTCGAAACTGCTGGTGCGCCGGGCCAGGTCCAGCTGCGGGCGCACGGTGTGCGGCGCGTCGCTGTAGTACCAAGGGTTGATGCGCTCAAATGTTGCGACGGATGCCTTGGCCTTGGCCGCAAGTGTTTCACCCCGCAGCCAGGCGTCGATGGCGCGTGCGGCCTTTTTGCCATGCCCCACCGCCACAGTGACATTGCGCTCGGAAGGCACCATGTCACCCCCGGCAAAGAGGCCGGGGTAGCCGGTCATGAGGGTGTGCGGGTCGACCTGCACCACGCCGTTTTTCAGTTCAAGCCCGGGCACACCTTCCAGAAGCCCTAAGTCCACGTCCTGGCCCAGGGCCAGCACCAGGGAGTCGGCTTCCAGCGTTTCGAACTCGCCGGTAGGCACGGGGTTGCCTTGGCCGTCGAGTGCCATCTTTTCGATGGTCAGCGCAGCACCATCGGCCTGCTTGATGGTGGAGAGCCACTTGACCATCACGCCTTCTTCCAGCGCTTCTTCCACTTCGAAGTCGTGGGCAGGCATCTTCTCGCGCGTGCGGCGGTAGACGATGATGGCTTCCGTAGCGCCCAGGCGCTTGGCCGTGCGGGCGACGTCGATGGCGGTATTGCCACCGCCGTACACCACGACACGTCGGCCCAGCATGGGTTTGTCTTCACCTTCCATGGAGCGCAGCACGCTCACGGCGTCGAGCAGGCGGGCACCATCCTTGGCGGGAATGAAGGCGCGCTTGGCTATGTGGGCGCCCACGGCCAGGAAGGCCGCGTCGAAGCCGCCATCCAGCATGGTCTGGCGGATGTCCGTGACCTTGGTGGTCAGGCGCACCTCCACGCCCAGGCTGACGATGCGCTGCATCTCGGCCTCCAGCACATCGCGCGGCAGGCGGTACTGGGGAATGCCAAAGCGCATCATGCCGCCCATCAGCGGGCCGGCTTCCATGACGGTCACGTGGTGGCCCAACCGGCGCAAGTGGTAGGCGGCCGACATGCCCGAGGGGCCAGCCCCCACCACCAGCACCTTCTTGCCGGTCTCCGACGCGGGTGTTTCAAACTGCCAGCCGTGCTTGAGGGCCTCATCCCCCAGAAAGCGCTCCACCGAGTTGATGCCCACCGCCGCGTCCAGTTTGCCGCGGTTGCACGCCGCCTCGCAGGAGTGGTAGCACACCCGGCCCATGGTGGCGGGGAAAGGGTTGTCGCGGGTGAGGTGGCGCC
>JACCDZ011949691.1_pt1 | contig 10680 bp, 5 predicted proteins | sample 7449551 | NCBI WGS metagenome assembly JACCDZ01 (sample SAMN15323452, study PRJNA562643) | freshwater metagenome | isolation source: river surface water | place: USA:Blue River Watershed | collected 2017-08-18
GGTATCCCTAACCCAGAAAGTCATCCTTATTTTCTACGCTTGAAGCGATTGTTCCAAGACAATCAAGATATTGTTGGGCAATCAAAGTCCGATGAATGTCTATTTATTCCGTCTATCAAGGTTCATTTTGTTTATAAAACGAGTGATGGTGGGCATAGACATTCATCTGCTTGTTTGGCGGACGAACATGATATTTCTCAGATCTTTATCACTTTTATGTTTATGAAATCTGGGATTTTGCCACATAGATCCACTGTGGTCACAGAGAGTAATCTACCCATCAGCCTCATAAAAGCAGCGCATGTATTTTTGCTCGCTGTAGGGTAGAAGATGATGTATATTTTTTTTCGCCGGCATAGTCCGGCATTTTTTATTTTTAAAACTTTTTTCTGATATAATAAAAGTATAATGTCACAAAATAATTTTGAAGAGTTGAATAAAAATTTAAAAACAGTTAATCAAGAGATTAACCCAAAAGACGGTTTTTCTTCTTTAGAGGAAGAGTTGGAATATCTGAGAAATGAAGTTGAAAAAAGCAAAGAGATAAAGATCGGTGAGGGTTTAGCTTTTGAAGAGGATGATATTATCAAAAAAGAAATAGAGCAATATCATCAAAATACCGGTAGAGATTTATTACATGAATCATATAAACAAAGTGCCGATCAGAATCAAGAAATAGTTTTAAAACTTGCACCAGAATCACATGATAAAAATATGGAAGAGTATTGGACTTTGATGAATAAAAACGGTATATATAACACTTTAAATATTTTAAAAAACAACGGCAACCCACATCTGGAAGATGATTTCCATAGATTTTTAGTTGAATACATAAAGGCTGGTTTAAATATACCAAATCTAAAAGAGCAAGATCCGGTGGATAAAAGTATAAAACAAACTTTGTATCAAGTGTCCTTACCTGATTTTAAACAAAAAGATGGTGCTCAAAAACCATTGAAAGAACTCTTATCTGTTATGGAACAGTTTTATCTTGGTATGTCATCCATCGCCGAATCTGGTAAAAAATTTGCAGATAGTAAAAACAATATGACAATAGAGTTGGCTATATCAGAGGGTAGTGAAGAGTTTGTTTTTTATGTGTCTATACCAAATGATAAAACAGATCTTTTTGAGAAACATATATTATCTGTTTTTCCTGAGGCAAAGATAGAGATAGAGCATAATGATTACAATATTTTCAATGAAGATGGTGTATCACTTATGTCTACTGCAGCTTTCAATAAACAAGATATTTATCCGATAAGAACTTATGAGTCTTTTGATGCGGATCCTATAAATGTTATATTGAATTCTTTGTCTAAAATAAGTAAAGATGGTGAAGGGGCATCTATACAAATAATATTTAATAATGTAGGTGATTATTATCATAAGCTTTACAAAAAAGCACTTGATGATGTTTTAAAAGGTGAAAATCTAAAAAAGACTATAGATATAAGACATACAGTGTGGGGTCAATTTAAAAAAGTTGCAGGTGAGATAGGAAAAGATGTTATTGATGGAGCTTTATCTCATGAGAGTGAAAAGAAAGATGAAAATAAAGATAAATATATAGATCAAATAGCTGTTGAACAAATCAAAGCAAAAATATCAACTCCTATAATAGAGACAAATATAAGACTTGCTGTATCAGCTAAAGAGAGAGTTAGAGCAGAAGCTATATTATCTGACTTGGAATCATCATTTAATCAATTTGCAAATGCTTTAGGAAATAGTTTTAAATGGAATAGAGCGAGAGATAAAGATTTAAAAGATTTATTTTATAAATTTACTTTTAGACTGTTTGATAGAAATCAGGTTTTACCCATATCTATAAAAGAAATAGCTACTGTGATGCATTTTCCCGTGGCAACTGAATCAACTTTCTCACCTCAACTTAAGCAAAATAAAGCTGCAACAGCTCCGGCCCCACTTGATATACCAAAGAAAAACGAAGGTGTATTTTTAGGAAAAAATATACATAGAAACATAGAGCAAGATATATATATGACACCAGAAGATAGGCTTCGTCACATGTATGTTATAGGTCAAACTGGTACAGGTAAGTCCACAATACTTAGAAATCTTATAGTGCAAGATATAATAAACGGTGACGGTGTTTGTTTTATAGACCCTCATGGATCAGATATACAAGATATTCTTTCTAAGATTCCAAAAGAAAGATATGATGATGTTATATATTTTGATCCAAGTTATACAGAAAGACCTATGGCTCTTAATATGCTCGAATATGATAGAGGTAATCCGGAGCAAAAAACTTTTGTGGTAAATGAATTGTTTAGTATCTTTCAAAAATTATATAGTGGTTCACCAGAATCTATGGGTCCCATGTTTGAACAATATTTTAGAAATGCAACCATGTTGGTTATGGATGACCCGGATTCAGGTTGTACTTTACTTGATATATCTCGTGTCATGGCAGTAAAAAGTTTCCGAGATATGAAGATTGCTAACTGTAAAAATCCTATAGTTAAACAGTTTTGGACTGAGATAGCGGAAAAAACCTCAGGTGAATCAGGTCTCGCTAACATGATACCGTATATAACATCAAAGTTTGATGTATTTTCTTCAAATGAAATTATGCGTCCTATTATAGCTCAAGAAAAATCTTCTTTTAATTTTCGTGAGATTATGGACAATAAAAAAATACTTTTAGTAAATCTTGCTAAAGGAAGATTGGGGGATATAAATTCAAACCTTATAGGTCTTATTGTTGTTGGAAAAATATTGATGGCGGCATTGTCGCGTGTTGATTCATTTGGTAAGGATTTACCTCCATTTTATCTATATATAGATGAGTTTCAAAATATAACAACCCCGTCTATATCAACTATACTTTCTGAAGCTAGAAAATATAAACTATCTCTTTCAGTGGCGCATCAATTCATAGCCCAACTCGATGAAAAGATAAAAGCATCAGTGTTTGGAAACGTTGGAAATATGGTTGTATACAGAACAGGATCTGAGGATGCTGAATTCTTACAAAAACAATTTGAGCCGGTTTTTACAGCTCAAGATATAATGAATATTGATAATCTAAATGCTTATATAAAGATGCTGTCACATGGTAAACCTACAAAACCTTTTAATATAAGAGTAGATCATATGCCAAGAGGTAATATGTCTATAATAGAGGATTTGAAGGAATTATCATATCTAAAATACGGTAGAGATAGAGGGGTTATAAAAGATGAAATAGATGAAAAGTTTGCAAAAGATAAGCCAAAGCCAAAGACATCTGGTGGTCTAGGTGATTTCGGATTTTAATTTTGTATTTATATTTTTATTCATGGTATAATTTAGACATCATGAAGAAATATTTTTATTTTTTAACATTATTAATTCTACTTTTATTAAATACTAAAGTAGAGGCCAATACTTTTATACCTGATGGTATAAAATTTGAAAAAAACTCCGGTTTAGATATACCGGTATTTAAAGCAGGTGATAGGGTTAATATAGAGATGAACTTTGTAGAGTCAGATTTTCCGAATGGTAAGACGACTATAGAATATGGTGTAGCTAGAAGAATAACACAAGGTATGATAACTGATTTTGAGCCTATAAAAATATTGGGTACTCAAAAAAGTCTAGATAAAGCTGAAAATAAAAAAATACCTGTAATTATTCCAAATGTTTTTGATGAATATTCAACATCTACTTATGTTTTCTATGTAAAATCATTGATAGATAATGATCCTGACAGATATGGTTTTCACGTTACTAACGATGTTTTTAAGGTAAAGGCAGATAATGCAAAAAACTTAACAAAGATTCAATATGCTAATCTTTTACATTCAAATGGTGCTAGATTTCCATTAACAAGCGGTCCTACTATATATGATTTATCAAAAGTAAATTATAAAGGCGTTGCATCAACAACAGCTTTAGAGATTATATTTAAATCTAATTCAGATACTGTATTAAAACCAAAAATAACTTTCAAAAAACTAAGATCTGATGTTTTTTCATATAATATATCTCCTGAACCAGTATCGATTAAAAAAGGTGTTATGAGGGTAGTTATACCTTTGCCGACTTTTGACTATCAACCTGGTGTATATCAAGGAAACATATCTTTTGATAATGATGAGGTTGTTGATCTTGATTTTCAATATATTACAGCAGGTGATATGGTGACATTTGGTGAAGTTGATTATTCTACAACATCAGATAGCCATGTATTTGATTTCGATATATATGGAACACCTATTGATTTGAATTTTGATTATGAGTTAAACGATGTTTCTACTACAACTTTAATGAATAAGGTTTATGCCACAGAGTTTGTGTTTAAAGATGTAAAAGGGAAAGAGTTGTTTAAGATCAGTAAAGATGTTGATTTTTCAACTTCTACATATATGTTATCTATACCAAATAACATAAAGGGTGTAAAAAATGTTTATATAAAAACAACTGATAAAAGTGGAAAGGTTTTGTATGAGGGTAATAAAGATGTGAATACAGGTGATAGTCAATCGAGACTGAACGTACTGTATATATCACTAATAGCAATAATATTATTATTGATAATAATAATATTATTGAGGAGAAAGAGGGGTGTTGCCCAGATAACAGCATTGTCATTATTATTGATTGTTAGTTTGTTTGTTGGTAAGAGTATATTGGCTGTTATAAGTCCAAATGATTGGGCTGTACCTAGAGCGTTGCCGTATTTGGTTGCTGTTTCAGGTACTTCTTATAATAATAATATACTTGATAATATCAAGCTTAGATTTCAAGAGGATATACGTACAAAAGTGTATTCATCATCAACTGATTATACTGTAATGTTTAGATCGACATTTTCAGTATGCTCTAATGATACCTTTGGATTATTTATGGGATTTTCAACAACATCTAGGCTTGACTCGACTAAAAAAGCTGTAGGTATAGGTTACACTACATCAGGTTCTTTACAGGTTAAGCAGTGGCAAGGAGGCAGTCTTGTAAACATAACTTCATCCTCTGATATTATAAAAGATACCTCAACAGATCATCACTATGCTGTAACTTTACCTTATAAGCAGTTAAATCTCGGAAAATTAAATCCAAATGTTCAAAATAAATTATACATATATCACTTTAAAGGTCAGGTTGATAATTATATGATGGCTGATGGTGATAATGTTGCCCAAGATTATTATGAAATCCCCCTATACAAACAAGATAACTCTGGTCCAACAACTTGTTATTGTATAAACAGAACACAAGAATGTGTTCAAGGTGGTGCCACAACAACAGTTACACAAAACTCTCCATCTTGTGCTGTATCATCAAGTTGTACAGTAAACTCTGATAGTACAAATACTATGTTCACATATATACCATCAAATCGTATAGGAACACTTACATATACATTGGCCAATGGTACAGTTGTAAGTTCAGGTAATACAAACTCATCATATATATATACAATACCTAAAACAAATTCTATACAAAGTGTGACTATGAGTATAAAAGATAGTTTTGATGATCAAACAACACAATCAACTTGTTCTATAGATAATACTGTAACAACAACAGGGTCAACAACTGATAATGGTACAGGTACCACAACAGATACAGGTACCAGTACATCAACACCGGTTATCACTTTATTGAAGTCACCATCAGTTTCTTTAAATAAGGGCGGTAGTTGTACTATAACTTGGAGTATAAGTAATATGCCGGAGACCGTGAATTGTTCTTTAACTGGTCATGGTCCGATAAGTCTAATTTCTGGTTCTAGTGAAGGAACTTATACAGAATCAGGCTTACAATCAAATAAGAGATTTACATTAACTTGTTCAGGTGAAGGTTTATCTAAACCGATAACTGCATCAACTGTATGTAGAGTCAATCTAAATGTATTAGAGAACTAATCATAAAATAAAAAAGCAGATCGATGAGATCTGTTTTTTTGTTTATATTAATAATTATATTTTAAGATAAATTCACTATCATTATCTTTTTCATATTTATCTGTAAAAGGGGAATACGTTTTAACTTTTATTTTATCATTATAAAAAGTATATATTCTAAGTAGACCATTACCACCATTTTCTCTGGATTGATAATCTTGAACTATTTGATATACATCTTGACCGCATATATTTTTTTCTGTGATCATATTTTCACCTGTTTTTTTATGATAATGTCCAGACCAAACCATTTTTATATTACAATTCTTATATATGAGTTTATTCCATATATCTTGACCTGAATTACCGTATTTACTGTATTCATGTCCTTGACTTAGTTTATTATCATAATCATGTAAATATTTATGAGTAGTTAATATGATATATTTATCTTTATTTTGATTTATGATATTTTGTGCCCAATTCAGTTCTTTATCATTTGCCTCTATACTTAAATTTAAAAATAGGATTTTTCTTCCATATATATTTATTTCTTGAAAATTATTTTCTTCATATTTTGGAAAATACATTTTAAATATTGAAAAACCGGATTCTTTTTTATGTGGTATATCAGAATCATGATTACCTGGAATTATTCCATAAGATATATTTCCGTCCAATTTACTTATACATTTTTTTGCATTTTCCCATTCTTTCATATTTAAGCCTCCACTATCAACTATGTCACCCATGTGTGATACATGTGCTATATTTAATTTTGATTTATTTTTTAATATCCAATCTATTTGATTACAAAAAATATGCGGATATGATTTAGAGTAATTTTGTGTATCTGGTAAAACTATGACAGAGAAACTTTTGTTTTCTATTTGTGAATTTAATAAAAAAGCGATAATCAATAATGGTATTATTAATAGTAATTTTTTCATAGGATAATTATAACATGGACTCGACCTCTACGAGGTCAGTATACCTTTACCATTTTCTCAAACCTTTCAGGTTCTCGAAAATAAGGTAAAGCTTTTCTCGTTCTAAAAATGCTACGCATTTTTCCTGTGTCACTTTAATAAAAATACTGTATAGGATTTTATCCTATACAGTATTTCCATTGTGCCCCAGGCGGGACTCGAACCCGCACAGCGTTACCGCCAAAAGATTTTAAGTCTTTCGTGTCTACCATTCCACCACCAGGGCATAAGACTTTTCCGGCTTATTTTATAAGGACGGGAGGCGTAGGCCGGATTTGAACCGGCGAATATCAGTTTTGCAAACTGCCGCGTTAGACCACTTCGCCACTACGCCTTGAGGTTATTTATATCATTTTTTCTATATAATCTCAAATATATCTTGTCTGTGTTTTTCGCCTTTGTCTATTTCGAAATGTAGAAAGGGAAGTATACCTATTTTTGATTTTGATTTGATGTCATCACGTATCTCACTTACATTTCTATTCAAAAAATCAATAACCGCCTTTTCTTGATTCTCAGGTAAGACAGAAACACGTATAGTAACATTATTACTACGATCTGCTTGTACTATAGATGTGATAGTTATCAAAGATTGCCCACCAGAATTTCTGGAGATATATTCATCAACTATTTTTCTTATAACTGATTCAGCTCTACCTTTTGTAACTTGTTTATCTCTTGGATTATTATTTTTCATATTATTTTTCTACTATTGAATAAGCTGATATAACATCACCTGTAACTATTTCTATTTTTGATTCAATCATGATACCACATTCATTTTCTGCTTCTACACTTTTTACTTGTGCTCTTGCTTGTTGAAGCTCTACTATTTCACCACGACCGATTTCATTTTCACGTCTGAGTATTTTAACTTTATCTCCTAAGTTTATTCTACCTATATCAACACGACCTCCTAATACTTGTTTTGTTTTATTGGCGTTAAATACTTTCAATACTTTTAGACTACCATGACTTTCTTCCTCAGTGATCTTTGGTGAACGTTTCTTTGCTTCTAATTCTAACCATTCTGAGAGTTTGTATATGATATCAAATGTTTCTATAGTTAAACCTAATTGATTGGCTAGATTTTTTGCTCTTATGTCTGCTTTAGTATTATAACCGAGTATTATAGAATCCTGACTACCTTGGGCCAATTTAACATCATTTTCATTTATATCTCCTGTATCTTCACGTATTATTTTTATGTTAATATTGTTTAATTTTATTTTTCCTATTTCTTGTTTAACAGCATCAAGTGTACCTATACTATCTGTTTTTAATACAACAGGTAAAGTCCAGGTATTGTCTTTTTCTAATCCATAAAGAACTCTGATATTTTGAGGTATTTTATTTATACCAACTTTATCTTCTTTATTTATTTCATTTTCAAGCTCAATCATTTTTTTCTGATCAGCAGCCAACAGCTCCGCTGTTTCTTTGTCTTCACACATTATACACAGGTCACCAACTCGTGGAGCCGCAGTCCATCCAACAAGTCTAACTGGTTGACCTGGTTCAAAGGTTTTTTGTGATTTACCTTCAAAGTTTTCTATTATTCTAACTGGTGATATTTCACCACCTGAAACGATGAATGATCCAGCTTTTAATGTACCGTTTTTAACTATCATTGTTGCATGTATACCGCGAACTTTATCACGACCAGACTCTATAACTATACGCTCTGCTGGAACATCATAAGCAGCTTTTATATCATTGATCTCAGCCATCAAGCCTATCATGTCAAGTAGGTCGTCAATACCTTTTCCTGTTTTACCAGAGAAGGGAACAAATGATATATCACCACCATAACCCTCTACGAATATTCCATGCTCTGCTAAAGATTGTTTAGTCTTTTCTATATCAGCGCCTGGTTTATCTACCTTAGACATACCGATAAAGAAGGGCACTTTCGCATCTTGTATTGATTTCAATGCATCAAGTGTTTGAGGTTTTACTCCATCTTCGGCTGAAACTATAAGTATAGCTATATCAGCAGAACGAGCACCGCGATCACGCATAGATGTAAATGATTCATGTCCTGGTGTATCTAGAAAAGTTATCTTACTATCACCATGCTTGATCTCATATGCTGACATCTTTTGTGTTATGCCTCCAACTTCACGATCGGCTATATTTGATTTTCTTATATAGTCACGAACTGTTGATTTACCATGATCAACGTGGCCCATGATTATTACTACAGGATTTTTTACTCTTATGTCAAAACCTTCAAGTACTTTTATTGTTTTTTCATTACTGTTTGATTTTCCACTTATTCTAGTTTTTAGAGTTGGAGCTTGCTTTACCTTTTTTTCTTTTGGTTTTCTAACAAAAGGAACAAATTCTTTTTTATTTGTCTTAATATCTTTTTTAAAATCTCTGTTTTTATTAACAAAAGTTTTTGCAAAAGCTATACCTCTTTCTTCTATTTTCTTTTTTTCTTTTTCTTTTTTCTCTTTCTCGGCTATCTCTTGTTGCTTTATATTTTGTTTATCTTCCTTTGTGATAATCTTTGATTTGAAAGATAGTGGGGAATATGTACTAGTTTCTATAGGTTTGATAGTTGTGTTTTCTTTTTGTATCTTTTGCTCTTCTTGTTTTATTTCAGGTGCAGGAGTATTTTCTGTGTGATGCTCTGTTTTATGTTTCTTTTCATAAAACTTTGAGGCATTTTCGAACCAAGGTTGATTATCATCGTTTTTTCTATCTTCTGTTTTCTTTATTTCTGTGTCTATTTTTACAGAAAAAGTTCTAGAATTTGTTCTGTTTATTTTTACAACTTCTTCAGTTTTCTTTGATTTACCCTTATTTTTAGGGGTTTTTACAGGTTCACTTTCTTCTTTTTTATCATCATCTGAAAAAACACTACCAAAAGCATTACCAAAAACACTACCAAATACGCTATCATCATCTTTATTTTTATAAACTATCATAGTATATTAAATATACACTTTTTTCAAAAAAATACAATATTTTCAATATGTTTTCAAGATTTAAAAAATATTTAGACTATGCATCTATAACCCCTGTAAACAGGAGCGTTTTGAGGGTGATGAATAAGGTTATGAGACATTATTTTCATAATCCAGGTAGTCTATATGCTCAAGGGGTAAAAGCCCTTAAAATCATGAATAATTCACGTAAAAACGTGGCTAAGCTATTGAGTTGCCATCAAGATGAGATAGTTTTTACTTCAGGAGGTACAGAGTCAAACAATATAGCTATACAAGGTGTAGTTGATCGATGGTATGAGATTCACGATTATGATTATACTGTTTTACCTCATGTTGTGATAACAGAGATAGAGCATCCTGCTATTAGAAATATAGTTGAGAATCTTGCAAAGAAAAAGAGAATCACTTATTCAAAAATAAAAGTTGATAATCAAGGACTTATAGACACAAAAGATTTTAAAGATATATTGGCAAATAATAAAAATATTATTTTAGTATCTATTATCTTAGTAAATAATGAGATAGGCGTAATACAAAATATCAAGGAGATAAATTCTATTTTAAGAAAACATAAGCAAAATAATTATCCGCTTATACATGTTGATGCATGTCAGGCCGTGAATTATCTTGACTTGAATCTCAGTAAGATGAATGTGGATTTACTTTCAATTGATGCTGGAAAATTTTATGGTCCAAGAGGAGCTGGTGTTTTATATGTAAAAAGAAATACTCCTATCAATCCTGTTTTCTTTGGAGGGGACCAAGAGTTTGGTATGAGGCCTGGAACTGAGAACTTGGCTGCTATAGCTGGTTTAGCTAAAGCTTTAGAGATAGCAGTGAAAGACAGAGAGAAAGAGATAAATAGATTGGCTA
>JACCDZ010083299.1_pt1 | contig 10676 bp, 12 predicted proteins | sample 7449551 | NCBI WGS metagenome assembly JACCDZ01 (sample SAMN15323452, study PRJNA562643) | freshwater metagenome | isolation source: river surface water | place: USA:Blue River Watershed | collected 2017-08-18
CAAGAATGAAAGATTCCTCTACGGTTGGATCAAAAATCGTGTATAACAAAAAAGGAGCCCTAGGGCTCCTTTTCTTTTACTTAGTTCCGGTATGCCCGAAACCTCCTTCGCCACGGTCAGTACCATAGGATGCAATAACTTCTGGGCTTACTTTCTCAATATGCTTCATGTACCAATGTGGTACTATGACCATTTGTACAACCCGGTCATACTGTTCCAGAATCATGTCTTGCTTGCCTCGGTTAACTAATTTAACCATAATTTCCCCCCGATAGTCAGAGTCGATAACTCCGGTAGTGTTGGCCAGCATGACTTCGTACTTAAATCCAAGACCACTACGTGGCATTACTAACCCCACCCACCCTTCTGGGATCACAACGCGAATACCAGTACCGAAGGTAATATTTTCGTTTGGCTTGAGCACTAGGAACGGTTGGTCTTTACGCAAATTCAGGTTGCAGCGTAAATCCATTCCGGCAGCTTGAGCACTCCCAATTACAGGCTCAAGTTCTGGTTTATCGACGGAATACAGCAACGGCATGGGTGCTTCATCAAACATTATAGATCTCCTTAATTTTCTCAAGCTTATCAAACATGTAGTCTAGGTTTGCAGGGTTAGGGAATGCAATGGCTGTAGCGCAGTAGCTCTTTAAATCCATCAGCTCTAGGTTCAGCATTAGGTTACTAGCCCCGAACTCATTTAACTTCACGATATATTTTTGTTTGCCTTCAATAGGTAGCGCCGCAATCAGGGAGAAGATATCTCCATACTCTCTAGCTAGGCCATAGCCCCTCTTAGGGCCAACATCTGGAACTCCAGGAACGGAGTCTCCAGAGTCACCTTGCAAGCACTTAATAAATAGGTGCTGCTCACCGGAGTCTGCGTTAGTGTATTCAAACATCGTATCTAAGGTGAACTCTTTACGAGACTTATACGCAAAAAGACTTACTTTGTTAGAGATAAGCTGACAGAAGTCTTGGTCGGTGGAGATAACCCAAATGTGGTCTACAAACGGTTCCATAACTTGCACAGTTAGTGCAATGGGGTCATCCGCCTCTACAAACTCAAATTTGAAATTGGTAACAAAGCCTGTGTTCTTTTCATGGATTACCATGTGCTGGTAAGCTTCATCTAACCCGTTAAAGAACATTTCTGCTTGAAGCTTTTCCTCTGGGGTTTGGTCTTTGTACTTCTCTTTACGCCCGCCCTTATACCCAGGATAGATGCTTTTACGATAAGAAGAGGAGCGGTGATCCCATGCACACACAATATGTAGTGCCGAGTAGCTTTTTGCTAGAGACTCTACGGTGCGAATCATATCTTCCTAGAAATCTACTTGGCCGCGTTGTTTGTAGCGATACGCAAGGTTGTTCATATCCACAACTAGGAGATTTTTTCCATTAACATTTTTTCTGGCCAAGGCTTTGTCCCATAGATTTTGTTTAGGGGCCAGGTCATCGATTTCTTCATAACTCATTTATATAGGGTGTCCTTAATCACAGGAATGAGATCATCAAATAGATAAAGATAAAGTGTACCAGAAGGTCGTGTAATTTTCATGAAGTTCTACACACCCTCTACCTCAAAGTCTATGGCGACGATCGGCTTGCCTCTGTCCTTCTTGAAAATTAGCATCGGTTTTGCGTTCATATCCTTTGCTTGGCGGAAGGTTTGTTCTGCCCACTGGTCAAACACCTGTTTGCCTGGGTACAGTAGATTTCCTGTTATTTGGTCATCTGCGTAGGATTTGCACTCGATACAGAAGTTCGATAGTTTTCCTTCTCGCAAGTCAACCATGAGGTCTCCCTTGGCAAATTGGGATGCCCCAGATAGGGGCACCCTCACGTATTTTACTCCAGTCAACTCAGTTAGCTTTTTGGCAATCTACGTTTCAAAACGTGTGCCCTTGGCCTATGCTGGATTTCCCAAAATTAGCTCTCCTGAACAATAGTAGAATAGCCTTCGGGATGCTTTTCTACTAACAACGATTTAGTTAGTTGATTACTATATCCGTGTGAAACTAGGAATATAGACATGTTGGTAATTTTAAGCAACAGGCTTACTAGAACGTCTTTCTTCTCTGGGTCTAGGACAGAAATAACTTCATCCAAGAATAGAAGGTTGAGGTCTTCCCCATAGCTGTGCACCATAGTGTCGCGTATAGCGAGTAACGTCGCTACGTGTACCAGAGACTTTTCACCACTGGAAAGAGCTTTTAGGGAGACTCTAGTACCGTGGTCGAAAACTACAACACCTAGTTTTGTTTTATCAAGCTCGAAACCAATGCCAAACTGGCCATCACTAAGCTCCTATAGATTATGGTTGATGAGTGACTCAAACACTTTAATATTTGATTCTATCTTATAACCCACAAGGTCTTTGGTGCTTTTCTAAAGAAGCCCTAAGTCCTACGATTTCTAGGATAGTTCTGACTCTACCTGCTCAGATTCCTATAGGTCGGTTTTGTACTACTTTGCCTGTTCCAGTTTAGATTCACGAGCAGCGTTGCTAGCCTTAATCTCGTCGTTAGCACGACGGGCCTAAGATACCTCTTTGTTCCTTTGAGAGATATTGGCCTCTAGTGTCTTTATCTGGGCCTCTAATTTTTTGTAGGCTTCTTGTAGTGCTGCTACGTCAATGGGCTCACCAACATCCTCAGATTCTAGTTGGTTTAGCGCTTCTGTAGTACGTTCTACTTCTTCTTGAGCTTTTTGATATTGCTCGTAGGTTTCTAGGAACTACTTGGACTCTTGTAGCTGTTCAGCTTCTGTCTTTAATAGTTTGTATTCCTAGGCCAGCTCATTAGCTAGTTTTACAGTCTAGCTTCTATCTAGTGAGGACTTACAGGTTGGGCACTGAGTCACCTAGGCTTCTGCCTTTAGTTTCGCGTGCTTCTACTTAATATCAGACATACGGCTAGACAACTACCCAAGGTCATACGTAATTTTTGGTAGCTGAGAAGTTTCCGGTGGTTGGGCGCAGTCGATAAACTTTTGAATCGCGTTTTGCTTAGCCCTATTGACCTATGCAACTGCACTAGCCACTTTCTATTTGTGGGCGGAGATACGTTGGTTGTTTGAATCTGCGTAGTTTAGCTGGGTTTTGATTTCGCCCATTTCTTGCCTGCATTGCTAAATCTCGGCATTCCACAGATCAATTTCCTGGGTAGTTGGTTCAGGCACCAAATCCATAATCGGTGGGATATCCAAAGATTGTAGCCACTTTCGCTAGGTAGTTACACGAGCACTTGCCTAAGCTAATTGAGCATCAACCTTTTTCTTATCTGCCTTTATGGCCTCCTCGACTTCGTAGTACCTTTCTAAGTTTTGCAGAGATACCAGAAACTCTTTACGCTTCTAGTCAGTAGCTGAGAGGAAGTCCAGACTAGAATCCATGCTCTGGTTTACCAGTTTGGAGAACGTATTAAAGTCCAGACCAATAATTTGCTCGATAGACTAATACGTTTGTGTAGCGGTATGGGAACTTACATCTTCACCATTTTTAAATAGCTGCAACTTCTATGTGGACTTAACAGTCTTAACAACTTTATAGGTGTCATTGTCCTACACAAATACAACGTAACCGCTATAGTGTTGTGACTCGCTATACCTATGCGGGATTTCCTACTTAGTTAGGCCGTGGCTGTTTTTGTTATACAGCAACTCTTCCAGTATAGTAGGGATACTTGACTTTCCGGCACCATTAGGGCCAGTAACCACAGTAACTCCTGGCTCCTAGAAGTTAATAGAAGTTTTGTCCCTATAGGACAGCATGTTTTCAAAGCCTAGTTCAAGTATTTTCATCGTATTTCCTCTAGTAATCGTTAAATTGCGTTACTAGCCTGTCTACGTCTTGCTTAGGCAACTTTGCAATATCTGTCAGGAACAGCTGCATTTCCTAGGACATAGGTGTCCCTTGCAGGTCTAGTACGGCTTCCTTGGCAAATCCAGATACAATCTTTTTATCCAACAGCTAAGTTTTCTTAATATCCTTGGACTGTAGCACATTGGTTTCTACCTCATATATAGTCCAATCATGCTTAGTCTCTACCATCTCTTCCAGCGAGCTAACGGTTTTACGAATCAACTGTGGTAGGTGAGATAGTGGGAACCACTCCCAAGTTAGAAGATCAGTATTAACAATAAGATAGCCATTGCCAGTAGTGCGGGTTCTGTGAAAAGAGGTTGTAAGAGGGCTACCAGGGTAGATAAACTTTCCTTGAGTATTTTCATGACTATGTAGGTCTCCGGTTAGTACAAGTTCGTATTGCTCAAAGAATTTGGGGTCTATTTCCCATTTTACGTGTGGTTGAATTTCTCCTCGAACATGCGTAAAGCATAGTTTTGACATTGGTGGTTTGTGCAGCTTTTTGTTAGATATTTCTTCATACCCCACTACATCAAACTCATTACTACGATAGGAGTATACAACCTCTACTAGAGGGTTGCCCCTACTAATCTCGTCCTAGAAGTTGTGCAAACAACTATATTTGCCTAGAACCTTGTCATTAGTCATTTCATGGTTGCCACTATATATGATTGTCTTTTTCTTGAGCTTAGCTAGCAACGCAAACATGAGCTCTATTTCTTTGGAAGTTGGCTTTGCTGTGTCTAGCAAATCTCCGCCAATAATTATCATGTCTACATCTGGAACAGCATTTAACTCATCAACCATCGCGTGGAATCTTTCTATCTGCCAGTGGTTTGGCACTTTGGGCACATCTAACCGCACGTGCCAATCCTACGTAAACAGTATTTTCAATCTTTAACCTCTCTATAAAATTCTCCAAAATGTTCCTTGGACACCCTTTCGTACTACTAAGACTAAAGCTCCTACGTAGGGAAATTTTTAGTATAAACCACTTTTCCATTAAGTCTAACTGTCTATCTATATGAATTAAGGGAATCTTGAATAACTCCACGTGGGAGCTATCTTCCATGCTTGCCCTAAGTTCGGTTGGTGATATTTTGTGACTGAGTACACTACCTAAGATTGTCCGGCTAGTTATTTAGAACATTACCATCTATATGATCGATCACCAAACCCTTAGGTAAACTACCATATACCATAATCCATACTATTTGATAACTATAGTATTGTACTCCCTTATGTTGTACTCGGTATCTATTGTCTGACTTACGTACACTACCCTAAACCTAGTCTTTAGGCTACCTCTAATTTCTCTTTATCTTATTACGTATACCAGACGGTGACTCCGGGTCTAAATAAAATACCTTATTAAATTCTTCCTGCATTTTTCTCCTAAAAGAAAGGGGGCAATATGCCCCCTTAATTTATTAGTCCAGATCGCTCATTGCTTCTTCGGCACCACCATTACCCGCACCACCTGCGGAAGCGTTGCCAGTAGCCTCATCAGCAGTACGAGCAAGGAACTCCTCAAGAGCTACACGCTGCTCGTCAGCGGTTTGACGCGGCCAGTACTCCATAGGGTCTTTCAGGTTGGCCAACAGGGCTTCGTCCTGTTCGTGCAGGGCTTTAACAGCCTCTTTGTCGCGGTTAGCTTTCAGGGTAGCCATCACATTAACCGCATACTTAACCTCATTCCACTTCTGACCAGTCTTGTCGATAACCAGTTCAAACTCGGACGGGTTGGCATAGCCTTCGTCAGATTCTTGCATGAACTTGATAACGCCATCGAAGATGGACTTCTTCAGGTCAAGAGCTTCTAGCTGGTTAGTAGCACGATTGATGATAACACAGGCATACGCACGCTTGGAGGAGATAGGTTTAGTACCACCTTTGCCATCAGATTCAGAGAAGCCTTTTTCACGAACCGGGTCAATGGCACCACGAATCCACTTCTCATTTTCATGATTGAAAGACAGTGACTCGAACGGAAGTTTCTGACCAATGGAGTTAGTCAACCAGTATTGGTAGCGAGGACGCACACCAGATACGATTCGGCAAACAAGCGGAGTGCCGCTAACCATTTTTGCGTAGTTCAGACCTTCGGATTGGCTTTCGCCCTTTACAGTGCCCCAGTTATTAATGCTCATATGTATGTCTCGGTTCCCAAAGATAGGGATAAAATGACCAAATTGCGGTATTACAGGATGGGTGGGTTTTCTGTTGGAAATACAATTTCATTTCCACGTAGTACCCACAAGGGTGACGGGGTTAAACTTGATAACGTTATCCAACTCGGCAAATCACGAACTGAAAGTTCGGTCTTGCCGGTGCATTTAAACTCTGCGTAGTGCCTAAACGAGAGGAGTCCCAAAAATTCTGCGCATTGAACGCTATCCTAGTTGGTCAGAGTAAACACGGTTGGATTTACTATCCAGTTATTGCCCGATAAGGTTGACAGTGCATCAGGTTTGTTCTAGGCTAGTCGCTTGAACAGATACATGATTTTATCTGAATCTCCACGCTAGAGGAGATATAGTTTCTCATAAGAATAGAAAAGCATTTAAAGCTCCTTAAATCAAGCCCTCGTATAGCAGCCCAGTAGCAAGCACAGAGGTCATTTGCAATCCTCATAAACTTATGTCTGGGATTTCAATAATTACTAATCTTGTATGTCTTAACACCTAAGTACATAAGGCTTAAAACTTAACGCGTAAGCGTTACCATTTAAACTTATAAACTTTCTCTCTATTAGATAGATTCGAATCAACATCGAATACAATAATGAGTATATGAGTTCATTAAGTAATGGCTGGCCCTGTTATCCCACATGGCCATAAGGGACAAAATCTAGTGTTTTCGCTGTTCGAGAGCTTGTTTAAGGAGCCTCCTGTAAGAGGCTCCTGTGATTAGATGTTAACAGTAATCTTGGTGGTTGCGTTCACCAGAGAAATTGCCACGTCAACCTCGGTAGAGAAGGATACAAGATCTTCCTCGGCCGCCAGAATATAGTCAGCCAACTTGTTAGGGTCGACGACTTCAATTTTTTCGTCCGCAATCAGCTTGGTACGCATTTCTACGGCCAAGTCAGCTACGCCAGTATCCTTGTTGCGACCCGCCAGAAGTGTTTCCACCTGTTGGTCAGCACGCTTTTCAGCTACTTCCTTAGCCTTAGCTGCGGTAGCTTCCGCACGTTGCAGGGCAGCCTTCAGAACGCGAATACGTTCTGCTTCCTCGGAAGTGTGGCTCTTGCGGTAGATTGCCTCAGCAAGAGTGTACGTCTTGCCTGCAACAACTACTGTGGTCTTGGAATTAGCCTCGTACAGCTTGGCCCCAATTTCCTGAATCTTCGCAGAGAAGGCCTTCAGGCGGTCAAACTCAGACTGGAATTGCGCGGAGGCAACTTCCTTAGTCTGGGAACCAACCTTATCTCGTGCTGAGACTCCAACAAAGGCACCAGTACGAACAAGGTTGTCTTGCTTGGCACGCATAACTTTCAGGGTTGCCAGAGCTTCGGTCAGGGTGATTTCTTTAGACATTTGATATTCCTCTCTAGATTTGATAAGTATATTATACGTTAAAATTTAGTTGAATGCAAAAATTACTTTGAAGTAGTGAAGCATTTAGCCAGTACTTTAGAGCGACGAAGGCCTAGGCCGGTAGTTTTCGCCACAGTCTTTGGAGATGCCCCGTAAATAATAGCGTATGTTGCTTTACGGAGAATTTTGCCTCGTTTTTGTACTTTACGCATCAGACTGTTCCTTAATTAATTTTTTAGATTTCTTTAGGCCTTTTGGGTCTTTTCCAGTAATACGTTTATATCGTTTTCTTAGTCCGTTATCAGACATACCCAACTCTTTCTACGCTCGTGTCCACGAGTAGTTTAATACCCAGAATTCAATATCCTCCTATGCAATATCTACAGATATTTGCATTGGTTTTTCTACCAGAGGTTCTTTAATTGTACGCCTATTCTTACCTTGAGCATTTAGTGTAATCTATAAATGCTCTTCTCGGCTAAGTACTTCTAGGTTAGAAACTTCATTGTTAGATCTTAATTCGTCCTTATGATGTACTTCTAAGTCTGAAAAAAGATCTAAGCCTAAGTACGCCTAGGCTACTAATCTATGAACCAAAAACTTTGTACTTACCCCGTCATTTGATAGGGTAGTATACCTGTAACCATTTTTATGGGTCTGAATAGTCAGAAACCTATTAGTTAGGGTGGAGTACACATCTCCACTCTCAGAAACAAAATACTAAGGATACTATGGAATTATTTTCATAAAAATTTCCTTGAAGAACTTCTCTCGATTTCATGCAATTATTATATCAAGAAAACCTGTTCAAAGCAATTTTTACTTTATTTTAATGTGGGGCCGAAGCCCCACGTATTAACCTCGTTCCGCTGTAGTTTTCCACCTGTAGTAACCATATAGGCTATTAAGCAGGAAAGCAGACCACATAATCAAAGTAGCAACACCTTCCCCATCATTAGCCATCGTAGCTTTTACCCACATAGCAATGCCGGAGAGGTTTACTAGAATCCAGCAGAGCCATTGTTCAGCGTATCTTTTTGCCATCAACACAGTAGCCACCAACGACAGAACAACGTTAAAGCTGTCTAGCCACGGATGGTTGCCTCCGAACTTAACCAGAATCTCTTGTCCGATGTACACAGCCACCGCAGTTGCTGTAGCGATGTTCAGAATATCCCACCAAGCCAGAGACTTAGAAGTTACTTCCACTTCATCTTGCAAGCTACGGTTCCAGAGATAGAACCCAATAAACTGGAAGGGCACATAGACCAGCCAGTTTAATGTCATGTCCCCAAAATAACCATTCTGGTAAGAAATGAAACCGTACAGACTACAGTTAATCAAGCCCCAACCAAAGTTGGATAGCCGCTTTTCAGCAACCAACACAACACACATAACACCAGAGAACGCACTAAGCATTCCGTACCACGTATCACCCCAGTAGACCGAGAGCCCTACAATAGTGGCTAGCATTGCTGTTAGATAAGCTTTACGACCGTTAGGCAGAGTGGCAACGTCATTGTAGATCGCATAGAAATACGGTATAGCAAAATACCCTAATTTATAGATCATTTGAAGAACTCCTCGTCAATAATTTTGATTGCCTTCTCCAAACGCTCGGAGTAGGTTCCAGAAATATGTACTAAATTGCCAAATTTGTCCTGCCGGGTGAATCTAGCCAACATAGACCTGAATAGATCATCTGTTTTGCTTCGGTCTTTGTTCACACGCAGACCATCCGCGACCCACTCTACGTCACTATCTAAGAATAGAGTTAGGTCGTACTGTTCTAACAGCTCATACTCCTCTACAAGAGGGTGAGTATTACCTTCGTACAGCTTACAGTAGAAGTTTGTTACAAACGCATTGGTGTCTGCGAATAAGACTTTATTAGCTGTCTTAGTGGCCTGTACTTCATCTTCATACCGGCGAGACGCTATTAGTGCGTAGTCATTGAATTGTAGCAGGGATTCATCCATGCACATATCTTGTTCACAGAACTTACGTCCGTATTCCTCTACCCACGAAGTCTGGTAGATTTTGGCAAGATACTTAGTAAGAGTGGTCTTACCACAACTTTCAGTACCGATAATACATACTTTCTTTACATAATGCTGACGCACTATAGAAGGCATGTAGCTCCAGAATTTAAAGGGATTGGCACGAATCTCAGTGGCAGAAATGTTTACTTCTTTACGCTCTGCATCCACTATCACATGTTCGGCTTCTGGCCAGTACTTGTTAAAGCCCTCTGTGTACTCTGGTTCGGAGGAGAAGATTTTAGTAATATCCCCAATTCTATGGGGTATAGCACGTTTTACTAGCATTGACCATTCATGCCACCCATCGGGGTACGGGCTGCAATTAGTTTCATCTACGTACACGATCTTGATGTGAGGTAGATCTTTAAAAGTAGTCTTAAGCCACAGCAAACGATTCTTCAAGGAAAGACGAGGGTCGTCTTGAAACCTCTTACCATCATAACTAAGAACTACGTATAGCTTATCTACCATTGTTGCAGCTTTAGAGATGAAGTAGATGTGCCCTGTATGAAGTGGGGCAAACTTGCCAGTTAGAAATCCGACAGTCATTATCTGTTCTCCAAATAGTTTTTCCAGTAGGTCAAGATATTTACCTTACCTATAGGATTCATGCTGTGAACTAATATTACTGGATGATACTCTGGCTTAAGTCCATGAAAACCTATAAAATCACAGTAAAACTTCAAACAATCATAGCCTGTCATCTCAGAACCTTTAGAAAAGTCCTGTAAGTCATGATCAAAAGATAAGAGTTCAAATACATCAGTCCGTACTACTTTTACAAACTCGGAGAATGAACGTACTACTGTCCATTCAATATTTTCTGGGTATTGAACCCACGTAACATCCTGTGGGTTACGTTCATCATCTAAGAAAAGACCTTTAGGCATTGATACTCTCCACCATTTTAACTGCAAGGTTGTAAGACTCCTGGGACTCAAAATCCATAGTTTTGAGTGGGTAGACTTCTTGAATAGGCCTAACACCAAACCAGCTATCCTCTATAGGTATATTTGCATCCCAGTCTTTTTCACTAATCCCCCAGTACTCCAACTGACGGGCACTAGGTCGCATAGAATCTGGACTACCTACAAAGTTAAGTTTAACTTCGGTTAGATGAATAGTAGTATCTGGAGCATGAATCTCAATAGTAACATATCCGCAGTCATCCAGCGTAAAAGGCTGTAATTTACCTTTCATTTTTCTCTCCAAACCATTCCCGATTTC
>JACCDZ011883856.1_pt1 | contig 10676 bp, 8 predicted proteins | sample 7449551 | NCBI WGS metagenome assembly JACCDZ01 (sample SAMN15323452, study PRJNA562643) | freshwater metagenome | isolation source: river surface water | place: USA:Blue River Watershed | collected 2017-08-18
GCAGCAGTTCTTGGCGTGAATAGGCAAAGTGCTCGCATAAATGATTGCTGACTTCTACGCCACGGGCTTTGAGTTCTTCATCAACCACCGATTTCAGTAATGCACTGCAACCACCGCAGCCGGTTGCGGCTTTGGTGCATTGTTTAATACTGGCGAGGTCACAGACCCCGGCGCCAATGGCACCAACAATGTCGCCTTTGGCGACGTTGTGACAGGAGCAGATGGTCGCGCTGTCTGGTAACACTAATGCCGGTAATGCCGTTTGGCCCGACGCAGGCAATATCAGCTGCTCTGGATTTGCCGGCAGCGGCATCTCATTCAGAGCATATTGCAGCAGGGTATCGTAGCCGCTGGTGTCTCCGACCAGCACAGCGCCTAAAAGCTTTTTGCCATTTGGGCTGACGACCAGTTTTTTATAGTGACCAGCTTTGGGGTCGGTAAATAAATAGCTCATTGCCCCAGGTGTTTTCGCATAGGCATCACCAATAGAGCCGACTTCCACCCCCAGCAGCTTCAGTTTAGTGCTCATATCTGCACCGCTGAAAGTCAGGGTGGCCCGATGTTGATTCACCAGTTGGTCAGCCACAACCCGCGCCATCTGATAACCGGGCGCAACCAGACCGAATATTTTTTGCTGCCATAACGCACATTCGCCGATGGCATAAATATCCGCATCTGATGTCTGACACTGGCCATTGATGGCTATACCGCCGCGTTCACCGACCACCAGCCCGCTGCTGCGCGCAAGCTGGTCATATGGTCTGATACCGGCTGAGAACAACACCAGATCGGTCTCCAGCGCAGAACCATCCGCGAACTGCAGCTGATAGCGATATTGAGTACCCGGCGCAATGGCTTGTGTGGCCTTGCCGGTATGCACCGTAACCCCTAGTTGCTGAATTTTCTGCGCGAGTAAAGCACCACCAGCTTGATCAAGTTGCACCGCCATCAACTGCGGCGCAAATTCGACCACATGAGTCTCAAGGCCAAGCTGTTTTAGCGCATTGGCTGCTTCTAACCCTAACAAACCACCGCCAATCACTACGCCGACTTTGCTTTGTGCGGCGCTCGCTTCGATGTCCTGTAAATCCTGTAAAGTGCGGTACACCAAACAATGCGGTTGGTCATTGCCCGGAATGGGCGGTACAAAAGGATATGAGCCTGTCGCTAATACCAGCTTCTCATATGAGTACACCCTGCCATCACGACAATAAACCAGGCGTTCTGTGGGAACAATTCGCTCGACCCAACAGTTCAGTTGTAAATCAACTTGCTGCTGCTGATACCATTGTTCCGTCGACATCGACAGTTCGGAAAAAGGCGTGCCAGTAAAGTAGGAGGACAAATAGACCCGGTCATAGGCCAACTGCGGTTCACCACACAATACCGTCACACTGCAGCCGGCATCGCGCTGGCGTAATTGTTCAATAAAATGATGTCCAACCATTCCGTTGCCGATCACCAGGATCTGCGCCTTCACTGTGTCCTGAAATGTCTGTTGCATGCTGCTTTCCCCTTGCCTTTGCCTGCTGAGCGTGCCCACGGACTGTCATTTGCAGACAATAAAAAAAGCCCAGGTCTCCCCTACTGTTTTGCAGGTTCAACTTGGGCTTCTTTGCCGGGGCAGAGTCTCGCTCTGCCTGAAATGTGTGACCAACCGGTCGTTACCGGATAAAAGAGTCAAAGCAGTAATCGGGCCAATTTAATATGCTTTTGAATTTACTGAATAAATCTAAATCCCCCCCTGAGCTGCTCAGGCTTTTTGCACTTTTTTGGGGAAGCAGTGCACCAGTTCGCAGCAACTACTCCTGATGGGGTATCAGGCTCCGGTTTGGAGCAATCTTTGATCTGGATCAAATTCCGGCTACAGCCAAAGCCTAACCTAAACACCATATCTAGTATCAAAAAAAGAAGAAGAACACCATATATGGGATCTTCAAGACCAAATCAGCTCAACACCACGGCCTGCGAAATTTTGTTGCAGGAGATCCCTGGGGAAGTCAGCCTGGCCTATCTGATCAGTGGCTGCCCCCTTGGTTGTAAAGGCTGCCACAGCAGCGACAGTTGGTCCGCAGCAAATGGCGAGCCATTGACCCTGGACCGGCTAAATTCAGACTGTGAAAAATACCGGGGGCTTTTGAGCTGTGTGCTGTTTATGGGCGGTGAATGGCAAGCTGCATCCCTTGCAGAACTGCTGGATAAGTGTAGAAAAATGGGGTTACGGACCGCCCTGTATACCGGTCTTGCCTATTGTCCTACTGCGCTGCGGCCTCTGCTGGATTATGTCAAAACCGGCCCCTGGCAGGCAGAACTGGGTGGCCTCAATAACCCCAGCAGTAATCAACGCTTATACGATTTACAGCGTCAGCTGTGTCTGAATCCATTGCTATGGCCAACACCGGCACCTGCTTATGCCGCAGTGCCTGCTTTTTCACCTCAATAAAAACTTAAAAAAGGAAATCATCATGCAAGTGCTGCCACCGGATCAACTCGCTCAAAAACTCGAATTTATTCAGCAATATGTATCAGCCGCGAACCCGGCTGATGGCTCGAAACTGGATGCCAACGCCAATGTGACACAGAAAAACATCGCTACGCTGGAAGCCGAGCTGATGAAAGACTGTTTTATTCAGGTCAATCGCGCTTTGGTCAGCAGCAAAATTGCCAGTTTATTCGGTCAGCCGCTGGCAGATGAATATCACCGGCAGATTGAAGCGCATGAAATCTACGTTCATGACGAAACCAGCCTGAAACCTTATTGCGTCTCCGTCACCATGTATCCATTTTTGTTGGATGGCTTGACCAAACTGGGTGGAGAATCACAGGCACCAAAACACCTGGAATCTTTCTGCGGTTGCTTTGTTAATTTTGTTTTTGCCGTATCGAGTCAGTTTGCCGGCGCAGTCGCAACCGTCGAATTCCTCACCTATTTTGACTATTTTGCCCGCAAAGATTACGGCGATGATTATTTGACAACACACCGTCATCAAATTAAAAACCACTTACAGCATGTGGTCTACGCGCTAAATCAACCGGCGGCGGCACGCGGCTATCAGAGCGTGTTCTGGAACATCTCGGTCTACGACCAACATTATTTTTCCGCGATGTTTAGTGACTTTGTCTTTCCCGATTTCACCAAACCGGACTGGCACAGTGTGCAGGCCCTGCAACTGTTTTTCTTACGTTGGTTTAACCTGGAACGGATGAAAACAGTCCTGACGTTTCCAGTGGTGACGGTAGCGATGTTGACAGAAAATCAACAATGCAAAGACCGCGAGTTCGCCAGCCACATTGCAGATGAAATGGCGCAGGCCAACAGCTTTTTTGTTTATCTATCTGAAAATGCTGACTCTTTAGCATCGTGCTGTCGTTTACGCAGTGAAATCAGCGATAAGACTTTTTCTTATTCATTGGGTGCTGGCGGTGTTGCCACCGGTTCTATCAATGTGATCACGCTGAATATGAACCGGCTGATCCAGGATGGTCGTGACCTCGCAACAGAAGTCAGCAAAATTCAGCGTTATCAGGTGGCCTATCGTGCCTTGATGGAAGAATACAAAACTGCCGGTCTGCTCACGGTATACGATGCTGGTTTCATCAGTCTGGATAAACAGTTCCTGACCATCGGCATTAATGGCATGACAGAAGCTGCAGAGTTTCTGGGCCTCACTCCAGGTAATAATGCGCCCTATCTGGATTTCGTCCGCGCCCAGCTGAAAGTGATTTATGACGCGAACCGACAAGCGCGTGCGGACTATGGCTACATGTTTAATACTGAATTTGTACCGGCTGAAAATTTGGGGGTTAAAAACGCAAAATGGGATCGGGCCGACGGCTATATGGTGAACCGGGATTGCTATAACTCCTATTTCTATCTGGTTGAGGATGAACGAAGTAATCTTTTAGATAAATTTGTTCTGCATGGCAAAACCTTGCTGGAGTATCTCGATGGTGGCTCAGCGCTACATCTGAATCTGGAAGAAAAACTGCATGCGCAGGGCAACCTTGCTCTGTTGGATTTGGCAGCAAAAACAGGCTGTAACTATTTTTGTGTTAATGTCCGCATCACCTTATGCAACTGCTGTGAGCATATCGATAAACGCACACTGACAGCTTGTTCGAATTGCGGCAGCAACGATATTGATTACGGTACCCGTGTTATTGGTTATCTCAAACGGGTGTCGGCTTTTAGTAAAGCACGCCGGGCTGAACATCAGCGCAGGCATTACCACTTGCAATCCGCAGCAAAACAACAGCAGACAAGTGGCAGCCGCAATCGAGCAATAGAACTTCAAGCTGAAACTACTACTCCCTAATGAGTATTCAACTGCTCCCTTCGGGGAGCAGTTTGCCCTGTACTGATTTGCTATGCTGCGGACCTGTAAATTGAATTTTTACCAGAGAGCCTCTGTTATGAGCTGCGCACATCATCACCATCCTAAATCAGTCACCAGTGAACCTCTCATTGACAGCTACGCCAGTTTTATTGCTTTGGCGAATACACAACAGGAACCCCAGCGGCTGCTTTGGGTGTTTGCCCGAGCTGAATTACCCAATGGGTATACAGAAGCGCAAAAACAACATTTTCTGCAGGGCCAAGGCGGTGCTTTAGAGCCGGTACTGTGCGTCGACAAACTGCCGTCTGAAGTCACTGATTTTGCCAGCCTGGTGCATGAATCTGCAGAAACCGGTGTTGAATGGGATATCGCATTTGTTGCCAGTATGTCTGGCCGAGCCGGAATTGCGCCAAACAGTGACGAAGCCATTCAACCGATGCGACTGATGCTGAATAAAATCCAGTCAGGCATTATTGCCGAGTTTCTGACTTTTGATAAAAAAGGGGAGCTGGTTAGCCTGAGCTGACCGCTACTTTGAGGACTTCAGACGATTTGTTTGCAATTTTTTGCAGACTCCGTTTAAAGTTCGATGGTTGCCAATGCTACAGGAATGCACCGCTCCGCAGCTTTCATATCATGATAAAGATACGCCATGACGGTTGCCCCCTCTTTCAATGTACAGATTTGATCGATTGTTGTCTCACTGACACCGGGCAAGTGCTGCCTCAACAACGACTTAACTCTGTCTTTGTGCTCGCTACAGTATTGAAATAGGCGACTGTCTGCATTCGTGCATTCCGCGGATGCCTTAATAAAATAGCAGCCTCTAAATTTATCCAGCTCCGGCACCTTATTGCAAAACCACTTTGTTAATGCACCAAACAGATTGTTGATCACATCGGTATAACTTCTACTTGGCGCGAGTTCACTTTCGAGCCATCGCAGGAAAATCGCATCCCGCTCCATCAATGTTTCCAGCACCAGCTCATCTTTACTTTCGAATTTTGCATAAAGTGTCTTTTTTGCGATCCCGGAAACAGTCAGTATTTCGTTGATCCCAACACTGTTAATACCTTTTTCATAAAACAGCTGAAAGGCAGTATCAATCAATAGTTGACGCTTTTCGTCCATAAATACCTCTGGTAGCAAAACTGACATCCGCTCAAAATGGAGTCACAAGGAACACAATTACAATACATCAAGACACCACAGCGTCTGAATTAAGCTGGTGTCGCCGATGAAATCTCAATCATCCAGCAGATGAGCTGGGGCGGTAGCAGTAATTCTGGTTCGACAGTATCCAGAAAGTTCTTTAACTGCAGACCGAGTTCAGTGTCGCCAATGATGGTCAGACGCCGCTGGAAAAACAAAGTATCGGGGTCCACCTGTTGGCTCAACAATAACAGCAGCTCGGTACTGTTGGCCCGAAATAACACCTCGCCTGTACAGATCTGGTCTGATGAGCCTGCGGCTGCTAGCCAGAACTGTCTGTGCGCATCAAGCCCAAGGTCATAATGCATCTGTAAATCCGGCACCTCAATGCTCAAACGCTTGCCACACAAAAAATCAAGGGTACCTTGTTGCGCCACTTTGCCAAAAATCATGCTGAGTGCGTACTTAAGTCCAGTGGTTCGAACTGCTACTGGCAGTCGCTGCTCTGACGCTCTGATGATTGCCAGACCATACTGACGATGCTGCAGTAACCATAAACCGACGCTGGATTGAGGCGTCGGGATTTTCGGCAGCAAACACTGGCCCAACTTCATTCCGAGACTCAGGAATACCTCTTTTGGTGTAAAACTCTGATACCCGTTTTGCATCCGACACCTCATCAGCTGCGTCTTTATAATGGCGCCATAGTGCCAAATTCACTGGCCAGTGCCCATCACAACAAAGAGGTAAACCTGCATGGATAGTCCGCGAAGTCGTGCATGTTCAGACGATGCAACATCGCAATATCAGGCAGTATCAAAGCCAGTGGCACCGTTACTAGAACTGCTGTGTCCGGCAGGCTCTATGCCGGCCCTGAAAGCTGCGATCCATGAAGGGGCAGATGCGGTTTATGTCGGCATCAATAATGATACCAATGCGCGGCATTTTGCCGGGTTGAACTTCACCCCGGAACAACTAGCCGACGCCGTACATTTTACCCATCAGGCGAAACGAAAACTGCATGTTGCAATCAACACCTTTGCGCATCCGGGCCAGCTTGCCAGATGGCAACAAACGGTAGACATCGCAGTATCCACAGGTGCTGATGTGCTAATACTGGCTGATATTGCGCTGCTTTCGTACGTACAAAACCGTTTTCCGGATACTGAAGTGCATTTGTCAGTACAAGCCAGTGCGACCAATCTTGCTGCGTTGGAGTTTTATCAACAGTTTGGTATCCGCCGCGCCGTACTGCCACGGGTTTTAACCTTGCAACAAGTCCGTGCGCTCGCCCGGCAGACCACGCTGGAGCTCGAAGTTTTTGCTTTTGGCAGCCTCTGCATTATGGCGGAGGGCCGTTGTTATCTGAGTTCTTACCTGACCGGCGAGTCACCCAATACGGCAGGAGCCTGTTCGCCAGCAGCTTTTGTCCGGTGGCAGGAAAAAGAAGGTCAATTGCAGTCCCGGTTAAACAATGTATTGATTGACCGCTTCAATCCTGACGAAACTGCCGGCTATCCAACCCTCTGCAAAGGCAGGTTTGATGTCGATGGTGAGCGTTATCATGTGCTGGAAGAGCCTACTAGTCTCAATACTTTAGAGCTACTGCCATTGCTGCATCGTGAAGGTATAGCATCGCTGAAAATTGAAGGCCGGCAACGTAGCCCGGCTTATGTCCGGGCTCTTACGAAGGTCTGGCGGGCTGCGATTGATAACGTCAAAGCGGCACCGGACAAGTTTCAGACCCAAGACAGCTGGCAAGCTGTGCTGGCTGGGCTATCAGAAGGCAGTCAAACCACCTTGGGTGCTTATCACCGGCACTGGAAATAACCTCAAAAAACCGATTGTCTATTCATAGGAGCACATTGTGGTTGCATGTTCCGACCAAACTATGGTGCCAAAAGTCAGTGTCGGCCCCATTTTGTACTATTGGCCAAAACTTCAGCTTGAACAGTTTTATCAGCAAGTCGCGGATAGCTCAGCGACTGTTGTTTATCTTGGCGAAACGGTCTGTAGCAAAAGACGTGAATTCAGCTTTACCGACTATCTGCGCACCGCACAAATGCTTAAGGAAGCTGGCAAACAAGTCGTCTTATCCGGCCTGACATTATTGGAAAGCCAAGCTGACCTGCGAGCTCTACAGCAATTGACCGCCCAGGACCAGTTTATGGTCGAAGCCAATGATGTGGGGACAGCCCATTATTTATCCAGCCAGCAGCTGCCTTTTGTCGGTGGCGCAGCCCTCAGTCTGTATAACGAGCAAAGTGTGCTGAAACTGTGGCAACTCGGCATGCGACGCTGGGTGGTGCCGGTAGAATTATCCCGCGACTGGCTGCAGACCTTATTGTCTCAACCGGCACTGGATTCTACTCGTCAGCAGCTGGAAATTGAAGTTTTCGCTTATGGCCACCTGCCACTGGCCTGGTCTGGTCGCTGCTTTACAGCGCGCTCAGAAAACCGGCATAAAGATGATTGCCAGCTCTGTTGTATTAAATATCCAACCGGGCGGCTCAGCACCAGCCAGGAAGGACAACCATTGTTTGTGTTAAACGGTATTCAGACACAGTCAGGGGCTAAATACAATTTGCAAAACGACCTGCCGTCGATGCAGGGTTTAGTGCATTATGTTCGGCTAAGCCCTGACCCGCAGAATTTTATGGAGAAATTAGCGCAGTTCAGTCAAGGCGTGGCATCGCCTCTTTTGGCCAATGAAGTGAATGGCTACTGGCATCGTCTTGCTGGGTTCAACCAACACGGACCAAGTATTGAATGAGTCCTCAAGTTTTAATTGAATGAGCACCTCGAGTTTATGAAAAACGACAAGATACGGATTGGAATTCTGACGGTCAGTGACCGGGCGTCACAAGGGATTTACGACGACATTTCCGGCAAAGCGATTGAACAAACGCTGGCCGAATATCTCACCTCGCCATGGGAAAAAGTCTATCGGCTGATCCCCGATGAGCAGGCATTGATTGAACAAACATTGATTGAACTGACAGACGAAATGCAATGTTGCCTCGTCGTGACGACCGGTGGTACCGGACCGGCGAAACGCGATGTCACGCCCGAAGCAACTGAAGCGGTTTGTGACCGGATGATGCCGGGTTTTGGTGAACTGATGCGCACAGAATCACTGAAATATGTGCCTACGGCGATTTTATCGCGCCAGACTGCAGGCCTGCGCGGACAGCGGTTGATTGTGAATTTACCGGGCAAACCCAGTGCTATTCGTCAATGTCTGGATGCCGTATTTCCGGCTATCCCGTATTGCATCGATTTGATGGAAGGGCCTTATCTCGAAGTAAACTCGAAAGTCATTCAAGTGTTCAGGCCAAAAGCCTGAGCACTTTGCGCTGCACAACCAGATCAGCCACGTAAACTAAACAACCAAAACAGCAGGATAAAGGTGACAAACCAGAATCCACTCATCAATTGCCAGAACAACAACTTATTATTCTTCTGCGCCAAACTCACTTGCTGGTGTAAAAATAATGGGTTGGGCTGCTGTAAATCCTGCATCAGCTGGTTGATGTGCAGGTAACGCTCAGACAAATCAAAGCTCACGCCTTTTTGCAATGCTCGGTCAAACCAGAGCGGGATCCTGCTGTTGTGGTTGCGCGCACTTTGATAACGTAGCCGCTGATAATCTGCTAACGAGCTACAATCTTCGACTTTATCACCATAGGGCAGGTTGCCGGTAAACAGCTCGTAAGCAATAGTCGCCAGCGCATACACATCGCCTTGTTCACCAGAGTTATGCCCATGCAGATAATGCGGATCGGAATAACTGGCCGTACCCAGTGCCAGCTCCTGCGTTAACGGCGAATAAAGTTCGGCAAGACCAGGCACATAGGCGGAACCAAAATCGACAATTTTCAGCTGTCCATCGCTCAAGCGCATAATATTGGCGGGCTTTAAGTCCTGATGAATGATCCCGAGCTGATGAAAAGCGCCAAGCGCCTCAGCAATTTGCCGCAACAAAGCGATAGCCACCGAAGGCCGCATTGGTTGTGGCTGGGTGGCCAGATAACAATCGAGCGAATCACCGGGCAGATATTCCATCAGGTAATACAAAAAAGTGCGGCGCCGTTGTTGCCGGATCACCCGAACCACCGCAGGATGGTCAATGCGAAGCCCCACCCACTCTTCGCGGATAAAACGTTCAATATAAGCACTGTCATCGGCAAAGTTTTGCGACGGTGTTTTCAGCACCAACTCAGTGTTATTTGCCAAGTCGCGCACCAGATATAAGTGGCTGCGGGCGCTGGCAAACAAGGGACGCTGCACCTCATAACCATCAACTTTCATGCCGGCGTCCAGCGCTGGCAAAAACGGCAGTCGCGTCAACCGTTCATTATAATCGTCCAGTGATTCTGCCGGGAGTTGTCGCACCTTGGCCAGCACCACGCTGATATTGTCGTCGCTGTGCTGTGCTGCCTGCAATAAAGCTTCAACTTGCTGCTGCAAGGACTGCGTAGCGAGCAGGATACCGGTGATCTCAGCATCCGAAACAAAATCACTAAGCCCATCAGAACACAGCAAAAACAGGTCACCGGCTTCTAGAGGGACAGAGCCATGTTGCCACTGCACCTGCTCATCCATGCCCAGGGCACGCCCCAAAAACTGACGATTTTCTGAGAGCTTAGTTGTGTGATCTGTGCTGATTTGCCTTAGTTTGCCAGCTCGTAGCAAATACAGCCTGCTGTCACCGATATGAAACCAGCGGGCCGTTGCTGATTTTAAGACTAGTCCGGTAAAAGTGCATAAATGGCCGCGGTCATCCTGCTGATACTGGTGCGAGCGCTGATACAAAGTACTGTTGATAGACGTCAGTACCGTTGCGGCACTGTGGTCAGTGCTCCAGCTATCCGGTGTTTTATAGTAGTCCGCGACAAAACTGGCACAAGCATACTGACTGGCGCTTGCACCTGCTTCGGCTGAGCTGACTCCATCTGCCAGCGCCAGCGCAAATCCTTTATATATTTGGGCATGCGTTGTGAGTTCAGGCGACAGGCAAATCGCATCCTCATTCGGTAGTTTTCCGCCGGCAATACTGCTGCCGGCGGTTTCAATCAACAATTGATGGTCGCTGGCCTCCGCGTTTTGTTGCCATGGTGGCGATAACACGAAGTCAGTCTCTGCCATACCCGGGCTCACCATCAATGTCGGTCTATTCATGTTAAC
>JACCDZ011289997.1_pt1 | contig 10673 bp, 12 predicted proteins | sample 7449551 | NCBI WGS metagenome assembly JACCDZ01 (sample SAMN15323452, study PRJNA562643) | freshwater metagenome | isolation source: river surface water | place: USA:Blue River Watershed | collected 2017-08-18
AATTGCTCCTGGCAAACTCGACACCGCAGAAAAACCCTTTCCACCTAAGCACATTACATGCCGTTTAAGCAAGGTTCGATCCCTACTAGGCATCCATCTTAGCTTAAGTGAAGCTGTATCCCTTTTAGAGCGACTGGAAATGCGCGTTTCTATAAAAGAAGAAGAGACCCTTTACGTGCAAGTTCCCACATACAGAACAGACCTTCATATCGAGTCCGACCTCATTGAAGAAATTGGAAGACTCTTTGGCTATAATAACATCCCTCGAAAGACACCTTCTTACCAATCTTCTACACTACCGCATACCCCCCTCTACACCCTAGAAAAACAAGTTGAAAACCACCTTTTACAAGCCAACCTTCAACAAGTTGTCACGTGTGATCTTATCTCGCCCACCCAAGCCCGCCAAACTAAAGAACAAGGAATGCCAGAAAGCGCTCTTATCTCTGTCCTTCATCCTAGCTCTGTAGATCAATCCGTCCTTCGTCCCTCTTTACTTCCAGGCCTTCTAGACGTTGCCTGTCGCAACTTTAACCACCAAACTAAAAACTTAAGGGCTTTTGAAATAGGAAAAATCCATTTTAAAGAACAAGAGCAAATTAAAGAACAGCTTGCCTGTGCTATTTTACTCAGCGGGCTAAATAGCCCTTGGCACTGGGATAAAAAACCCCAAGAAGTAGACTTTTACGATCTAAAAGGCATCCTAGAAAACCTACTCTTAAGCCTTAATGCAGACAAACCCCTCTTTAAAATCTCTCACCTTCACACCCTACATCCTGGAAGACAGGCAGAAATTTGCCTAGGATCGCAAACCCTCGGCTTTTTAGGAGAGGTCCACCCCCATCTCTGCTTAGAGCTTGGAGTTAAGGAAAGACTCTTCTTTGCAGAGCTTTCCCTGCCGCCCCTCGTTGCTTGTCTTAAAAAGGAAACCAAGGTCAAAGATCTCATCCCCTTTCCCGGAACACACCGCGACTGGACCCTATCCTTAGCGCCACAAACCCCCGTCCAAATCGTCCTGGATGCCGTAAAAGCTTGCCCCTCTAAACTCTTGGAGAGCTGCGTGCTGATCGACCTTTTTATAAAAAATGAAGGCCACAAAAATATTACCCTCCGCTTTTCTTATCGCGACCCTCAAAAAAACATCGTTCAAGAGAGTGTCGACAAAGAACACGCGCGTCTTATTCAACTCATTCAACAGAAAGTAGCCGGAAATCTTGCATTGCAGTAATATGGGCCGAAAATGAGGTTTTTATGAAAAGAGCACTCTCTATTACACTTACTCTCTCTACTCTGCTAGCTTTGACCAGCTGTGGAAAAGATCAAGGCGCAAACCAAGTCGTCTCGCAACGCTACGTCCACAAATATGGATACGCCGTTTCCAAAGACGAATTTGAAGCGCGAAAATACCCCGGACAAGTCGTCTCTCTTTTAAAAAATGGGGTCACTCTCACTTCAACGTATGAAGATGGAGTCCTTCATGGACCCAGCACGCGTACCTTCCCCCATAGCCAAACGGTAGAATTTTACGGCCTTTACAATCAGGGCGTCTTAGTCAAAGAGATCGTCTATGACATCACCGGAATGCCCATGCGCGAAGAAGTCCAACTCTCCCCCTCTCGCTATACCACCACACTCTGGTATGCCGACGGAAGCCCCATGCTCCTTGAAGAGTACTCAGGAAAAGAGCTTGTCGATGGCCAGTACCTCACTTCTAAAAATGAAACAGAAGCCCAAGTGATCAAAGGAAGAGGAGAGCGCGTGCTTAGAGATCGCAGTGGCCTGCTTCTTTCCAAAGAAGAGATTCTAGATGGCTACACCACAAAAAAAGAGACCTTCTATCCGAGCGGCTCTCCAGAAACCATTGCCTACTACCTAAAAGGAGTGCTTCATGGGGAGAAAAAATCGTTTACCGCTACAGGAGAGCCCCTTTCTGTCAGAGAGTACGTCAATGGAAACCTGCATGGAAAATCGACCTTCTTTAAAAATGGCGTCCGTTATGTGGAGACCTACTATCTAGACGGCAAGAAAAATGGGCTAGAAGTGCAGTATCTCGATGGAGAAGCCATTGCGCAAGAGTCTTTATGGGAAAATGATCACAAACATGGCCCCACAAAGTATTTCATGGATGGAACCGCACATCTAGAATATTTCTACGATGGACGGCAAATCTCTGAGGAGCGGTGGAAAGAACTGAGCCATATCGATGAAAAGATCTCTCAAATCTCTCCCCAGTTTCAGCAATAAACCTCGCCTAGGGGGCAATTTTTGCTGGGTTGCCCCCTGCCTTATCCAAGAACCTTATCACTTTTTTACATGGCAATCTGTTAACCTCCTCCCCCCTCTTGCTCAACATTTTTTTGCGCACAACCCGCTAATAATAATAAAGTTAAAATAAAAACCCTTTTTCATAGATCCTCTTGGCATGTTTTATGCATCTCTTCTTTGTATAACCGGAGAGCCCAAATGGATAAAAATAAATTACTAAGAAAAGTTGCCGAACTCGAATCCATCAACGATCAACTTCAAGCAGAATTTCGCTACCTAGATAAACTTCTGCGCCAAGTAGGCTTTCACGATGGGCTTGCAACCCTAAAAGCTGCCGCCCATGAGCTCATGGAAGAACAGCAGGACACTTTTTGACACTCCTCAATGGGCCCCCATTTTGTTTGTAAAATAGGGTTTAAGACCTTATAATGCCTCCCCATGCGCCTCTTTTTAAAACTTTGTCTTTTTGTAGCCCTGTTTTCTATAACAAATTGGTTCTGTCGCAAGCAAACAGATGGATTTGCCCTCACTAAAGTCACCTCCTCTCTATCCTTTCATGCAGACTGGGAAACCGCCCCTCCTCCTTCTTTAGAGCATGAAAAAATTTTATCCCAACCCTTCCATTACCTTGGTAAAGGGGTGCAAACCTTTGTCTTTGCCTCAGAAGATGGGAAATACGTTTTAAAGCTCTTTCGTCATGATCGCATGCACGCGCCCTTCTGGATGCGTCTTTTACCTCTAACCCGGCTAAAAGCCCGAGCCGACACTCTAGATGCCCACCTCTTTCGCGATTTTAATAGCTATAAAATAGCCTACACAGAGCTGAAAGAAGAGACGGGCCTTGTCTTTTTGCATCTCAATAAAACACCTTTTTTTTCAAAGCCTGTGCAGATTATTGACAAACTAGGAATTAGTCACTTTCTCGATCTGAATCACATGGAATTTTTGATCCAAAAAAGAGCCGATCTTCTTTATGTCGCAATCGAAAAGAAAATAAAATCTGGAAAAACCGAACAAGCCGCCTTCATTTTAAAAGAGCTTGTTCACTTGCTTGCAAAGCGGTGTCAAAAAGGGATTTTTGATAAAGACCCCGATTTAAATACGAATTTTGGAGTCGTTGAAGAAAAACCTATCCAGATTGATGTCGGAAGATTTAGTCGTAATACAACTTACCAAAAACACGAAGTCTACAAACACGAAGTAGACCGCATTACACAAAATCTTCAGCAGTGGTTAGAAGAAAAACAACCCGAACTCACGCAATTATTGAGAGAAGAAATAGCTCAATTATGATGCAAAAAAATAGCGCGCCTAATTCTGCCACCAATATTTATTTTTATCTATGCCGTTTTTGATATCCGAACAAATAGATTCAAGATCGCCTTGTTGAGGATGTTCCATTTTACCAAACTTAAGAGTGATCTGATTTAGAACTGTAGACGCCCAACCCTTGCCCTCAAATAACACCTTTACTCTGGACTGAAGCTTCCCATGATTGGAAACAAAAAATACAGTTATAAAATATTGTTTTTCATCTTTATTATATGTAGCAGGAATAAAACCTAATTTTATATCCCCTTTCGAATTTGTAACAGCTGCTTGAATAAGACCTTGGACTCCTTTTTTTCCTTTTTCAGACCCTTTATTCGCACAAAAGCAACTCGGATCAACCGCAATATCAACATTTCCATAAATACTCATATCATACTCCTTTTTTAATCATTATACAATTATAGCTTTTTTAATTATTAAAAATCAAAAATATTAATATATATTAATTTGACATAAACGATACTCTTTACTAGTCATTAATTATTATGATATTATACCGGGAATGGTTCAAAAATTGGGAGATGGCAAGAAGGCTCCTCAAATTTTTTGTCTGGGGCGAGCGGTAGTGCTCAAGAGCACCCCGCAAGTGAAGACGGAAAATTTGAGGCAAAGCCGCCGCTGCCAGAACCAATTTTTGAATCACGAGCGGTATAATCTAGCGCCTCATATTCGCTTATATGCCTCTACCGAAGACGCCATCACCTGGTGCACGCGAGCCACATTTGTAAATAAGACGGGTCTACCCGCCCACATGAAACCCCATTTTTTTATCGATTTTGCCAAACCAGGCATTTGGAACTACTTTTATGGTGCTTTCCGATTTTGCACCGGGACTCTGACTCTGAAAGAAGAGGGAACAAAAGAATTTACACACACTAATACTAATTGAAAGAAATAAACAGTCAAATTCTCGAATTTGTGTGTTTATTTCTTTCAATTAGTGTAACCCCAAAGCCTCCTGAGCTACCAAACAATCATCAAAGGGAATTTGTTGGTAGCCAATCACCTGAAATTTTTCATGCCCCTTACCGGCAATAAGCACGATGTCCTCTGGGCTAGCGCTCTTTACAGCCTCATAAATGGCTAATCTGCGATCGATTTCCACCACATAGCTTTCCTCTTTCTGAAACCCTGCGCGCATATGAGCTACGATATCCTCTGGTTTTTCATGTCGTGGATTATCACTGGTCACAAAGACCCTATCGGAGAGCTCTTCTGCCACACGCGCCATTTTCGGTCTTTTAAACGTGTCTCGATTTCCCCCACAGCCAAAGACGGTGATGATTTTCCCTTTTTTAAATTCGGCTAAAGTCTCCAAAACATTTCTCAACGCATCTTCCGTATGTGCGTAATCCACAAAAATATTAAGCCCCCTCCCATTTGGTACGCGCTGCAGCCTTCCTGGAACATAAGAAAAAGAGGCGATATGCTTTAAAATGCGCTCTAAGGGAAGCCCAAAGGAGAGAACAGCTCCAATTGCAGAAAGACAGTTATACACATTAAAGCGCCCGATAAGGGTCGTTTTACAGCGCCCCCTTGATGCCCCATAGCAGACATCAAACGCCATCCCCTGGGCAGTCATCTCTAAATTTTCTGCCCGCAAGTCTGCTTTAGGGTCAAATCCATACGAGATTTTTTTGGCTCTGCACCCCTCTAGCATAAACGGAGTCCAAGAGGAGTCTTGATTCACAATAGCAACTTTATCGGGGGTAAGAGAGAGAAACAGCTTGCCTTTGGCCCTCGCATAATTTTCCAGCGTGCCGTGATAATCAAGATGATCTTGCGTCAGATTTGTGAAAATGGCGCAGTTAAACTCCAACCCCTCTACCCTTCCCTGCTCTAGGGCATGGGAGGAAACTTCCATAGAAACTGTCGTGCAGCCACTTCCTACCATTTCTGCCATTAGCCGCATTAATGTGACGCGATCGGGGGTCGTATGAGAAGAGGTTAAATGCTTATCCCCAATGCGCCACTCAATGGTCCCAATCAGCCCGCACTTATGATTTTTTTCTTGGCTTATAAGATGGTGAATCAAATAGGAAACTGTTGTTTTTCCATTTGTACCGGTAATCCCTATGAGAGAGAGTTTTTTCTGAGGAAACTGGTAAAAGCGATCCAGTAAAATTCTTTCCATCTCCTCAATGTTTGAACAAATGATCTGCGTCACATCTTTTAGAAAAGGGTTATAGAGAGGAGTTAGAATCGCACGAGCTCCTGCTAAAATAGCCTCTTCAATGAACGCTGCCCCATCTTGAGAAAGGCCCTTTTTTACAATGAACAAATGTCCGGGAGCCACCGCCTTTGAGTGGGCGCTAATGCCTGTAATTTCGATCTCTTTAGAGCCTTTGACTGTAAGAGCATCCACTTCTTTGAGTAACACTTTTAACTTCACGGGTGGTTCCACCTTGTATAAATTTCTTTAAGCGCTTTTGTCTCCTCCATCCAATCTTCTTTATCTTTGGAATCCGGAGGAATACCTAGATACTGCAGGGAACGAAGGCCTATTTCTCTAAAAAAAGGAGCGCAGCATGTTCCTCCCATCTGATTTTTTCCTTTACCGGGAATATATTTATATTCTGGCTCATCAATCACAACGGAAAGTACAATCTGGGGATCATTTAAAGGGGCAATACCAATAAAAGTCGAGATGTGATTTTTTTTAGAATAAACGCCGCCCACAACCTTTTCAGAAGTTCCCGTTTTTCCCGCCTCTGTATAGCCAGGAATATCGGCTTTTGTCGCCGTCCCCCCCGGCTTTGTGGTGTAGCGCATCGCTTTTAAAACTTCTTGGACAATGGGGAGCTCTAACACTTTTTTTGGTTCTTTTTTCCTCTGCAAAATAACCTCTTCTTTCCCATCAAGACCTTTACGGACAATTTTACGAATAAGCGTCGGCTGAACAAGGTAGCCACCATTGGCAAAAATGGCATAGGCTCGCACCATTTGAAGGCTGTTGGCCAGCACATTATGACCCATAGCCAAGGAAAAGGGGGTGGCTTTAGACCATTCTAAAGTTCCGTTTGGGTGTTTTTTTCCAGGTCTTGGCAAAAGGCCACCACTTTCTCCAGGAAGCTCGATGCCCGTTTTTAGGCCAAACCCAAAGGTCTCATTTAGCTCTCTCCGGTACCACGCATCTCCAAGGGCGCCCGTCACTTTTTCTATGACTTTGGCCATATAAACATTGGACGACTTTTGCAGTCCTAAATACATGTTTAAAAAGGCGTGTGTATGGGTATCTTTCAATAATTTAGATCCCCTGCCCGGAAAGTGGGTGGCGTGCGTGGCGACTTTATCTTCAGGGGCAAAGAGGGGGGGCCTACCCTCTTTTTTTCTCTCTTCATTGGCTTTGAGTCCAATGGCAAGCGTAATGGGTTTCATCGTCGATCCTGGCTCAAAAGGATCGACAATCGCCTTTACCTGCGTATTTTCTTTTTGCTTCTCATTATTAAAATAACTCCGGTAAGAGGCGGGCTCAAAAAACGGGTACTGGGCAAGGGCTAAAATATCCCCTGTTTTGGGATCCATTAAAATGGCCCACCCACCTTTGGCCCCCGCCTCCTTTACCGCCTTTTCAATCTCTTCTTCGGCAATGGCCTGGAGCGTGTGATTAATCGTGAGGTAAACATCACACCCATTTTCAGGAAGAACCGTCACCTCTCCCACATCCAGCGGGTGCCTCGGGGATCGCAAAATTTCTCGCCTTCCTTCTTTCCCTTTAAGAAAAGAATTCAGTGTCTGCTCAAGACCTCCTGTGGGAATACTCTGCTGTGTGGACGTCTCTTTCTCCTCTCGAATGGTATGAAGCACTTGGCCGAGCAACTTGCCATAGGGATAAGATCTCTTGTAATCCTTCACAAAAAAAAGAGCATTGCGAGGAATTTTTTTAGAAAGAGCAAAGGGCGACCACCACGCTAGAATTTTTTCCTGAAGTTCAGGTGAGAGCCATAAAACAAGCTTGCGACTACGGCTTTTTTTCTCAAACTGCGCCCTTACTTTTAAAGCTTCTTGCGTACTTAAGTGGAGCAACTTTCCAATTGACTCTGCCACATGGTCTCGGTAGGCTTCAGGTATAGCTTTAGGGTCAGCAAAAAGGTGAAATTTAGGAACATCAATAACAAAAGCCTTAGCCTCTTCAGGATGTCCTTTTTTGAGCGCCGTATTAGAGTAAAAAAGGCCCCTCTTAAAGGGCTCTTTGACAACAAGATGGTGCTGCCTTGCTGCCACTTTTTTCCATTTATCCCCTTCTACAATCTGCATACGGTAAAACTGAATGATCAAAAGAGAGAAGAGAAAAAGAGCAGAAAAAGCGACAAAGCTAAGTCTTTTATAATCCTGGGTGGAGGGCTTTTGCATCAATAGATCCCAGCGCAAGTTTGGGTTGTGAAATGACTTTATTTTCTTTAGCGGGCTTTTCAGCGACATTCAAGGCCAATCCCTCTGAAACCATTAATACATCCGTAAGAGAGGGAAACTTCAGATGACTAAACTCTTTTTGCCGCGCCAGAGAGATAAGATTTTGGGGACTTTCAAACTGATCAATCTCATACTGTAGCTGCATGTTTTTTTCTTTTAAATTCTGGACTTGCTTGGCAATATTGGGAATTGCAATCTTCAACTGCGTGATCCGATTGTTTTTATCCACATAAGAGTAGAGAAGAAAACCACAAAGGAGCAAAAGAGCACTTAAGCGGGAAAAGATAGACCTTGTCATACTCTCTCAGCAAACCTCATTTTTGCACTGCGGGCGCGCGCATTTTTCTTGATCTCCATTTGCGTGGGAACGAGCGGCTTTTTTGTTAAAAGCTTTAAAAGGGAGATTTTTTTGTCTCTCTTAGGAGCGTGAGAAGCCGTGCGAAAGACGTTCTTGACAATCCGGTCTTCTAAACTATGGAAAGCAATCGAACCAATACGCCCCCCTTTGGCCAGAAAAAAAATGGCTTTTGAAAGCGCCGATTCAATCGATTCGAGCTCTTTATTTACCGCAATCCGCAAAGCCTGAAAAACCAAAGTTGCCGGATGAAGACGCCCTCTTCCATTAAAGCCAAGAGCCTGCTCTAAGAGCTTTGCTAGCTGGGTTGTCGTCTTAATCTGATTCTTTTCTCTTTCTTGGACAATGGCTTTTGCCGCCCGTCTCCACAGACGATCTTCTCCATATTCTCTAAAAATCTGGCCAAGCTGCTGCTCAGAATAATTATTCACAATCTCTTTGGCAGTCACGGCAGAGCCCGGATCCATACGCATATCTAAAGGCCCTTCTTTAGAAAAACTAAAACCTTTGTACCCTTTGTCTAATTGCATAGAGGAAACTCCTAAGTCAAAAAAAAACCGTCTACTTCTTTAATTTTATGTTTCTTTAAAATCTCATCGAGTTTGGCGAAGTTAGAGTGCACAAACACGACCTTCTCTTTCCAAGGCTTTAAAACTTCTTTAGCAATATTGAGAGCCTCTGGATCTTGATCGCAGCCAATATAGAGCTCAATCTCAGGATGGGCCTCTAAAAGAGCTTTCGCATGCCCTCCTGCGCCGAGCGTTCCTTCGAAAAAAACCTTCAGTTTTTTTTCGGCAAAAAAACTTAAAAACTCTGTCTTCATTACTGAAAGATGTTCATTACTGGAAGAATTTGTCATCAGACTCCTCATCTAAGAGAGCAAAAGCCTCTTCTGTCATTTTCGCCAAATCGTCTTCTTTGCCCCCGAGCATCGCCTTCAATTGAGCGTCGTACTCTTCTTTGGGCCAAATTTCAATTTTATTAAGGACCCCTGCGATAATAATTTCAGATTTGATGTTGACGGCTTTTTTAAGCACAGGAGGAAGAATCACGCGTCCAATCTTATCGCAACTTGTCTGGTGGAGTGTAGAGAAGAAAAGGGTGAAAAATTTTTGATACTTTCCCTGATGCTGTTTAGACTGAAACTTTTGAACGATCTTCTCAATATCACTTTTTCTGTAAATAGCCAGGCAACCGCCAAGACCCAAGGCAATAGTAAACTCGAGCAATCCGTTTTCCACGAGGCCAAAGCGCATCTGCTGAGGAAGAACAAAGCGATTCTTCTCATCGAGTTTTGCGGAGACTGAGCCACTGAAAAAAAACTGTCCCACGGGACTCCCACTTTTTCCCACAATCTAACACCAAGGAAGAAAGTTCGCAAGGGCTTTCGAGAGAAGAAGATATTGACAAGGATAAAATTGACACCAAAATAACGAATATAAACATCTAAAAATAAACAACATAATCAATAAAAATAAAAAGTGGGAATCGGTGGGAAAATTACTTAAATCCTCTTAAAAGAAAATAGATTCTTGTCTCAAATCAAAGGGTCTAGTAAATAGAGAAAGAAAAGGGTATACTCTTGCCACTCTTTTTAAGAACCTTAAAGGATCCATACGTTTATGGCCGACCCAAAAACTGTTTCGAACCTTCCTGTTGATGTCTCTATTCGCTGGGCAGAGGACCAGAAATTTTTAGAAGAAACCCGTCCGATGATCTCGGAGGCAGATTACATTTCCTCCTTTACCCAAAAAGACGTCTCAATTCCCACCACCTTCTCTCAACTGGAAGTCTTGTTAAACTCTCAAAATCTCCACGCCTCTTGGGCGATGTTTAAAGCTCCCAAAGGTTTTTTTGACCAGCGCAAACGACTCTTCACCTCACGCATTCTTCCCTTCCTGGACTCCGATGAGCAAATCGATGACAAAATGCAAAAAATCAACAGTTTAAATGACAAAGAAGAAGATCAAGAAGAAAAAGAGAGAAAGCGAAGACTTGTGGAAATGCTCCGTGTTTTACTTGAATTGAACAAAAATCTCACCTTTGTTTTATCCAAACGCAATCAATACCAAAAAGGGTAGGAGTCTTACATGGCACATCTAGACTGGAATGCGATTTTAGGTTGGAACGAGCAGCAACTAGATGATTTGCGCCTAGTCGGCTTTTCTTATTTAAAGCAAGGTCAGTACTCTATTTCTGTCTCCATTTTTGAAGCTCTAACAGTCCTCATGCCAGGAAATATGTACGACTTGCAAACACTCGGCGGCCTCTATCTTGAAACAGGCAAACACCTACAAGCCTTAGAAAC
>JACCDZ011839707.1_pt1 | contig 10672 bp, 21 predicted proteins | sample 7449551 | NCBI WGS metagenome assembly JACCDZ01 (sample SAMN15323452, study PRJNA562643) | freshwater metagenome | isolation source: river surface water | place: USA:Blue River Watershed | collected 2017-08-18
ATTAGAAATTTCATCTCTGAATTCTCTAATTGTGATTGTAATATCAGTGTCTGAATAAGCAGCACTAAAATTGAAAGAAAAATTACCCATTATTACACCAATAGCTAAGAATTTTTCTGCTAAAGAATCAACTTCTGTTTCTAAAGAAGCATAAAATGTTCCTAAAGCCATGTGTTTTTGTCCACTTTTAGCTAATAAATGCTAAATATGAACTTGTGCCGCAACTGCTAATGTTTTAGATACAATATATCCAATATATTTTTCAACATCAGCATTTTCACATTTACCTAAATATTTCAACCCAGTTGTTCTATGAGTTTTTACATATAATGTGTATGTTTTTTCACTCATAGAACACCTCAAAACTAAACGGTTGCATCTATAATTCCCGCAACAATAGCTTCTTCTGGAGACATATAACAATCTCTTTGAGTTTTCTTTTCAATATCTTCTAGTGTACTTTTTCCTTTTGAAAAGTTAACAAAATCAATCATTAATTTATCATTAAGATATTTTGACTCATTTAAATCGATTTGCATATCGGCTATAGTTCCTCTAGTACCAGAGCTAACACTGTGAATCATTATTCTACAATTTTTTGTAGCTTTTCTAACACCAGTACCAGCTGCTAATAAATAAGCCCCCATACTTGCTACCATTCCGGTTCCAATAGTATTAACCTTAATCCCTTTTTTAGCTAAAACATCAATGCAGTCACAGATACTTTGTCCTGAATATACAGATCCACCGGGACTTTGGATATATAAATCAATATCTTCTGTACCTACTGTAGATAACCACATTAATTGTTGAACTATACTATTTGCTATAAAATCATCTACGGCGGTTCCTAAGAAAATAATTCTTTGTGAAAGCATCTCTGTTGGGATATCTACTAATTTAGTACTTCTTCCTATTTGTTTTGTAATGTATGGTAAGTAACCCATATTTATCCTTTGTGTTTAATTTTTTATATGTTATATTATAATATATTGGTTATTAATTATTTTTGATCTGCGTTGATTTCAGTTGATTCGTAATAATCTTTATAAGATTTAATTATAAATCTTTGTTGTACGATATAATTTTGAATCAGAATCAAATTCTCGCTCATCTTTTGAAAATCATCATCCGATAATCCAATTATAACCTTGTCTTTGTTCTCTAGCTCTAATTGTTTGAATACCGATTCTTTATTTTTTTCAGTTAGAACGTAATACGTTACAGGTTTTAAAACTAATTTACGAGGTTCTGTGAGATTTAATTTTACTCGCTCTTCTGGTGTTGATTTTATTTCAATTTGCTTTTCAGAACATCCTGTGAAAGAAATCGCCCCAATTAGAACAGCACTAAAAATAATACTTTTAATTATTTTATTTACAAACATTATTATCTCCTTTTAAATCTTTAAAATTTGTGAAGTTTGGGTCTGTTATAGTTTCGAAGCACCCAAATGAATCTAAAGCTCCTCGATTAATCGCATTTTGAATTAATTTTGGTTTTTTAACCGCCAATTTACCGATATCTCTCTTAACTTGTATCTTATACTCTTTATCGTCAATTATAACGGTACTCGTTTTTTGTTTAGTAAAAACACTATTTAATTCAGATATTCGTTTTTCGGAATTCTCGTTTAACGTTCTATATCCTTCGTTTATACTCTGAATATTTTCAAAATCCTTTTTATTCTGAACAATAACTCTATACTGTTCGTCTATCGCCTTTTCCATCTCTATTTGATTCGCTTTAAGAACGATATTATCTGTATACAATTTATAACAATACCCAGATACGCTTAAAACAACGATAAATATAACTCCATATACGTAGTTCATCTTATCTCCTTTTTATTTTATTTATATCTTTATATATTAACGAGAGTATTGAATTAAACTCTCGAATAATCGTTTATTATTTAGTTTGTTGTCTAATGCTACCAATTTATTATAAGCGTTTGAGTCTTTTGATTTTAATTTTTTACAAAAAGCAAGACTAATCTCAAAATTAAATGAACTCAATAAACATATTAATGTTAAAGAAAGAATATTATATTTTTCCGATTCTAGTTCTTCTCTAGATAATTCTAATAATTGATTAATTAAATCATGCTTTCTTATAGTTTCAATGTCTTGTGTGAACGTTTTCAACTCTTGCGAGATATCGGATACGCTCCAGTCTTTTATACTAAAAACTTTCTCTACGATATCTTCTATTTTAAATATAGAACTATAATTTTTATAATATACGTAAAATAACGAACCAACTTCTTTTCCAAGTTTTCCTGCGATTATTCCTTCTAAAATAATATTATTCTCCATAGGAACTGTTAAGTGCTGCGATAATTGTTCCCAAGATCTTGGGGTAGAACCATTTTCAGAATCTTTTTGCATATAGTGTAATTTATCTGGATTCTCAGAAATGAAATCGCAAATAATCTCGTTTAAATGATTTCTAGCATATTTCAACCAATCTTCTGGATCTAGAGTCATATTGACGATTAAGAATCTATCTAGAAGGGCGATGTCAAGATCATCGGTTTGATATATATCTGACGGGTTTATTGCTGCACAAATAAATGTTCTGGTTCCTCGTACAAATGGTAATTTATGCGAATGTAATTCTTTTTCAAGCACAAGTTGTAGAGATGTATTTCTGGTATCCAATAAAGCTCTATTCAATTCGTCTAAAAAGAGAACTGAATTTCTAGATTTCTTACAACTAATATTATATTGTTCTTTTGTTAATTGTAGTTCTCTTTGGTCTTTTTTATAGAATTCACAATACCAATCGTTCAATTGTTTTCTTGTTATTTTTCGATTTGTGGTTTTCTCTCGTAAGAAAGCTTCAAACTCCGAATCAGCAAACTCTAGATCCGAGTACTCAAAGTATTCTGGCCAAGCTTCGTCGACAATTCTTTGAAACCAATCTGGTTCAGCCCATTGAGTTCTTTTACTTGTTCCATAATCGTCTATATGCGGCATCCCAAGTAAATCAGATGGATCTTTTAACGATAGAACGAGAGTTTCCAGATACATATTTTGTTCTTGTGCGAATTGTTTAACCACAGAAGTTTTACCTATACCATGCTTACCATTAAGTAATACAGAGTCGTTTGCTAATAGAGCGTGTTTTAAGATAATTTTTGTATTTGATGCGTTCAAGAGGATCCTTGTAAATGTGAGATTTTATAAATATTTATAAAAGGAGAAAGAATGTTTAAAATAGATTTAGTTAAATTCAAGAAGTCGTTTCCGAGTTGTAAAGAACCAGAAGTTTTTTGTAATTTATTGGATAATATATTGCCAGCTAGTGGAATAGATACAAAAGAAAGAGTTTGTATGTTTCTTGCTCAATGCGGGCACGAATCTGGAGGATTTAGTAGATTTACCGAAGGGTTAAATTATAGTGCCGAAGGATTACTTACAACATTTCCAAAGTATTTTCCGGATTTAAAAACAGCAAAAGCTTATGAAAGACAAAAAGAAAAGATTGCGAATAAAGTTTATGCGAATAGAATGGGTAATGGCCCAGAGAGTTCTGGGGATGGCTGGAAATATCGTGGGTTTGGAATTTTACAGTTAACCTTCAAAGATAACTACTCCGCATTTTCTAAAGATTCTGGAATAGATTTAGTAACAGATCCTGAAAAATATAGAACAGATTTATCGGTAATTATAAAAACCGCAATTTGGTTCTGGAATAAGAATGGATTGAATAAATTTGCAGATGCAAAAGATATTTTAGGGGCTACTAAAAAGATAAATGGCGGTACTAATGGTTTAGAAGATAGAAAGAAACATTATAATGAATTAATGGCTTAACTCGAGAAAAACTCGAGTTATTTATAAAAAAATTAGATAATTTCTTTTAAAATCAATCTAATATGTTTCTTATCGAAATCATAAGACCAAACTCTTTTATCGAAATCAGAATCTTCCATTCCTTGATAAATTCTAGCATCTTTTTCCACATAAGTTTCTGAATCGATATCGATAATATCTACAATTAGATCTTTCTTTTTAGAAAGTCTAGACCATAATTTTCTAGCTCCGAAGAATTGAACTTCGTCAGAAATTATTACAACATCTTGATTTTTAACGATTGATGAATACGTTAATGCTGCGATACCATATCCTTGATAAGAATCCGATACCATTACTCCATCAACATTTAATAGATTAGCAGTTATACCGAATGATTCTGCAATATCTGGTTGTTCGCTCATTTTCATATGAAGAAATTGTTCAAAAATTAAATCATCCGTACTCGTAGTAACAAATCTACCAACAATATATTCGTTATTGAGTGTTCTTAATTCTAATTCCATACCACAAAGAGTAATGAAAGTATCTATTAATTTCCATTTCAATTTAACAGCAGTAGCTCCTTTAGTACAGATTAAATGATTACTTGGTTTCCAATCTCCGTATCCTGCTATCGACATATCTTTTATAATCCTTTCGTATGCTGTCATTTTTTACCTTAAAGTTAATATCAATTTAGTACTCATTTTAGAATAATCTCCTAAGTCTCCATTAGACCAAACTGCGTTATCGTGCGTTTTAGCAGTCATCTTAGAAATAATCTTATCTTCTTTTTCATTCCATATATAAAGAACTATCCCGTCAATTCTAGTTAAAGACTTCCAAAGTTTAACAGCGCCTTCGTATTGAACCGAGTCAGATATAACTAAATATCTTTCGGCAAGTAATAGATATAATCTGGTTGCGATTCTATTCTTTCTATCTGCTTCCCTAACATTAATGGTATTTAATTGAACTGCTTCTTTATTATTAATTAAGTTATTAGATGATTTTATTTTAATACTTTTGAAACTCAATTCCGCAATTATCGCCCATCTTTCTTCGTTAAAAACTAAATCCGTATATTTTCTAACAACTACCATTAAATCTAACTTTTTATGTTTATAAATTAAATGCTCTCTATCTAATTCTTCTATTTTATAAAAATCGTCATTTAACGCAGATTCGCTTTTAGACGAATTACCTAAACTCTCAAAAGGAGCATTTCCAATCATCCTTACTTGCGACATTTCGTTTATTTCTCCTTGTCTTAACCATTCTCTAAATGATAATTTTTCTTCCATATTTTTATCCTTTTTTAGTTTAATATATTATATTATATTATATTATAAAGAATCTTAAAATAGAAATATTACTTAATTTCTTTAAGAATTAATCTAATATATTTCTTATCATAATCATAAGACCAAACTCTTTTATCAAAATCCCAATCATCTGTGCCATGTTTAAGAATAACATCTTTCTCAAGAACTTTTTCTGAATATAAATCAATAATATCTACTCTAACATCAACTTCTCTTGAAAGTTTAGACCAAAGTCTACGAGCTCCGAAAAATTGAACCTCGTCACCAATTATGATAATATTTTGCTTTTTAATTATAGACTTATACGTCATCAACGCTATACCACTACCTTGCGAGGTTTCTTTTACTTTAACTCCATCAACATTCATTAATTTTTTAGAAATTTTAAACTCAGATGCGGTTTCTTTATCTTCACTCATATTCATATGTAAAAGTATTTCAAATTCTTCATCAACACCATTTAATATAAATCTACCTGCAATATATTCATCATGTAAAGTTCTTAATTCTAATTCTATTCCATTCTTTGATGTGAATTTATCTATTAGCTTCCATTTTAATTTAACAACATTAGCGCTTTTATATTCAACCATATCTTCATTTGGTTTCCAATCACCTTTACCCGCTATTGACATTTCTTGTAAAACCTCTTCTCGTTTTCTAATTTCGCCCATATCATAAGTTCCACTTCTCAACCATTCTCTAAATGATAATCTTTCTTCCATATTTTTATCCTTTTAAATCTAATTATAATTATATAATAGAGTTCCTTAAATCTAAATAAATTCTTCTGGAAATATATCAAATAATTCAGAGAAATCATTTTCTAATTTCTTAAGAGCTTTTTCATTTTTCTTGATATTTTCTCTGCTTTTTCTAATTCTATCTCTGATAAGAAATTCTTGCTCTCTGAAATATTTTAATCTAGCAAGTTCAGGAGTCTTTTCTCCAGATTTATCAGATTCAGAAACTCCAATCAAAGAACTGTAAATATATCCCATTAATAGAAATCTTTTATCATTTTAGAACAAAAATTAGCTAATTTAATATTATGTTCTTTATATAAAGAAAGCATAAAAAAGAATTCATCAGAAGATATTTCTTTAATGTTTTTATTTTCTTTATTTGTTAATTTTAAATAAACATTATCCGATTTTAAAATATTGAATAAACTATTTCTAGAACCATCTGTATTTGCAAATTTATATTCCCAAAGGAAGAACATTTCTGGAGCGATATTTAATCTTTGTCTCTCGTTAAATTCTCTAATTTCTCTGTGTAACTCTCTGTCTGTATTATTCACTAATTATCCCCTAATTTAATTTCAAAGCTTCTTCCAGTTTTATGGTAAGTATAATGTTTTTCGTATTGTAATCTAGTTTTATATAAATCCGAGTCGGTATATAACGTACCTAGAATATTGCATTCGCCCGTTTTCTTTTCAATTCTATAAACTTCGTAAACAGTTTCCGATTCTGGTTTTTTGATTCTGTAATCCGAATCCTCGTCGTAAGATACTAGGAAATCGCATTTTATTGATATGAAACCGAATCCAGTTGGATTCCACTCAATCTCTATATTTCTGTCTTTTAAATAAACTTTTAAAACATCTTCATGTCTTTTATGAATTAATATATAGTCTCCATCAGTTCCCCAAATTGGATTATCTGATATAACTATACCGCTATCTGAATGTTGCCATACACAAATATAATCTCCTGTTTCGAATTTTTCTTTTAAAATTTCAAGCTGCTCCAATTTCTTTTTAAATGGATTAGGAACTTCTCTCCATAAATTTTTATCGGTATGAGGAATCCATTCATCGTCTTCGTGACCTAACTCCCAATTACTATAAGTTTTTTGAACAACGATACCTTCCGTTAATCCTGCGAATTCAACAATGAATTTTTCAGATCTTGGATCGTCGATATCGGTATACTCGAAATAAAGAGGATAATTGTAAACTCTTTTTCTGAAAAAGCAGTTTCTCCAATCCCAACTTGGTTTGACAAAAATGCACCAAGGAGCGTTTACAGTAAATTTACCTTCAATTTCTCCTCCATCTATAAAATGTTGCATAATTTCTATCTTTTCTTTATCCGATATTTTCATATTTAAAATTCCTCCGTAAATTTATTCGATTTATTTGCTTGTCTAATAATGTTTCTCATTCTGAACTTAATCTTTTCGATTTTCTCGTCAGTAACATCATAGATTTCCTCTTCAATCATATATTCTTCATTACAAGTTAAATTCAAATGTTTATTTTGAATTAAATATTTCTTTTGCTTTCTGTTTTGAGTGCTTAATATTCTTAAAAGACTAGATAAATCTCTAAATCCTAAAAACTTGATTTGATTGTAGAACGATGTTGCCATTTTAAATCCTTTTTATTTTTATAAAGATATTATAATATAAAGATCCTTATATTTAAATTAAATTCGCACGAATTCAGGCGAATATTTCAATTCTTAAGATGAGCTTGTAATATAAAATATGCTCTGTGATATTTTTGAATTCTTTCTAAGTCTTTTTGTCTAATTCCTTTAAGTCTCAGAATAGAACTATTATGTTCTAAATCAGCCATTTTAACACGAATTGAATCTTGGTCATTGCAAATTCTTGCAATTTCATCATCGTACGAAATTCCATCTTCTCTAGTAACATGCTTGATAATTTTAATTACTCTAGGCGAATATCCCATTTCTTCCAAGTCTTCAAATTCAATATCTGTATCTTCTACGATATCGTGCAACACAGCTGCGATTTGAAGTTCTACATCATTCCACTTCTTAACATTATTCATCACTTGTAAACAATGCAGAATATAAGGTTCTCCACTCTTATCATAAATACCAACAAACTTTTCTGAAGCTAGAGCAATTGCTCTGTCTAATCCAGTATAAGTCATTTACAAAGATCTTCCATTTCTTTAATTTGTTCAGGTGTTCTTTTAAATTCCTCGAATTTTGTCCCTTCTAATAATTCGAAAGTATATTCTGAATTTCTAGTTTTAATTGTCATAATATTTTCATTAATCTTCGTTTCGATAACATAACTCGTGTGAAAACTTCCAAACCAAAATATTTTATTATCATCCGAAAATTTGGCAACACCCGTATTTCCACACATATATTGAAATCTTGTGTTAGTTGTTCCTAACATTTTAACTTTATCTATTTTCATTTTATTTTTCCTTTATTTTTAAGTTCAGTATAAACACATTCTGTTGATTTAAATACAGATTCAACTTCTGATTCCGCAATTAATTTATTGATTTCTTGACCGTCTCCAACCTTTACTCTACAAATTCCAGCATCTCTTTCATTAGTATATGATTGAAGAGTCCATCCTGAATTTTTAATAACCCATTTCTTACATATATGAGATAATTCGTAAATATTGAGAAAGTATTCTCTCCCATCTTGTTCATACCATATTAAATTATCTTTGAAATAATATACTCCATCAAAACAGTCGTTTAAAACTTTCTCAAATAATTCTTTACTTATCATCGATTCTCCTTATATTAAGATGATTAAATTCTGAAATCATCTGTTTAAAATAAGAAATTGCGTCTTGAACGTATCTCTCATCTTGATCTCAAAAAGATACAACATAAATATTGGAACCAACTTCAACTTCGACCCATCCATTTTTATCAGCTAAATGAGAGAACATTTTATTCCATTCATTTAATAAGAATAATTGCCAATCGTTCGGTTGTCTTTTTAATTTTTTAAGGTTTATGCCTTCTGTTGTTCCAACGTAGATTGAGTTGCATTGGTCGTTACTAACTTTATTTCTGAAAATAGCATCTAATTGATAATGCCAAAAATCGCAATACGGCGTTTCTTTCCATTTACCTGATTTTATTTCATTTTGGTATTCAATAAACCAAATATGAGAACTTCCTAGTTCTTTGCCATCCGGGTCTTTCTTAGGATATTTCTTCATTTTATGCCAATCTGAAAAATTACCAGTGTCTGGATAAAAATATTTACCGCATCCTCGTTGGTCAAACCCTAGTTTAGTATTAATGATTCCAACCATCTGATGAAAATCGTATCTAATTTTATCATCTTTTGCATAAAATTTATATGGTTTTAATTGTTCTATTGATGTTACTCTATCTCGTACGTATATATTCATCCTAGTATCCTCGCTGGAGTTATTTTACTTAAAATTTCTTTCTTTATTTCTGTGGAAATTTCCACATGGTCTTTATTCCAATCTTGTCCTCTTCGATAGCAAACAAATTTAATAGTTTCTTGCATCGGTTCGTAAGATTTTATAAAATTTTCAACCGGGATATCTCTTGCAATAGAATCGCCTAAATGTTCCACCATATTAGTCTTATACGCGTAAGTCACTTTATCTTCTTTGACTTCTAATATAGTAGCTTCTAATTTTCTATCATGAATTTCAAAAGGATGTCTACCGTATCCCATAGAAACAGATTTCTTACTTACCCAAGTTCTCATCTTTATCCTTATATATTATCTTCTAATAAATGTTCTCCGCATAACTCCATCTTAATACCTTCCACACAAAATATGAAATCACTAACTTCCTCTGTATCTAACTCATCAACTGCAGGACCATCATACAACTCAGATATTTTATACTCTTTATTAAAATCAATTTTTTCAGTTTCACCTAATCTGAAGGGTTTATCCTCGTGGATAAACCCTTCTTTATTAAATGTAACATAATCGCCTAATCTTAAAATCATTTATATTCCTTTTTTATTATATAAGATATTATATTATAAAGAACCTTATATTTAAATTAATTATATTAACCTGCATTAAAAGAGCAGCAAATTTCCTCTTCTTTTGTCGAATTATAAATCCCAATTAATTCAACAGAAGCTCCTTTAAAATCACTTGATTTTCTTTCTACTATTTGTCTTACGCTCTCTTCGGTCCAAGCGCTGAATACCCCAGAATCGTAAGTATCCCATCCTCTAACATTAGTATACAATACGTATAGATTAGGGTATTCTAGATATTCTATTGAATATTTCACGTCTCGCATAAATTCATCTATATCCGAATAAAAATCTCCATAATCTTTTTGTGATTTTAAGAAGTATCGTTCAACAATATCAGTAATTTTTGTGTCTGACGCTTCTTCTATCGCTTCGTCTAGTAACAATTCCTCTGTTCTTTCGCCTTTAGTTAACGATATCAAATACACTTTCTAATCTCCTTCTTCTCTTGTTGATCGATAGAGCTCTTTCAAATTCTTGAATATCTATCGATGATAATTCTACCGGATCGGTACCATCTTCTGAATAAAATACAAATTTATCTTGACTGTATAGAGTCAACTTTCCTACGTAGATTTTACCAAATTCGGTTTCAAGAATTCTCATTGGTTCAATATCTGCTCCAAAATACGATTCTTGAATATATTGGATTTGCGGTAAATCTTTTTCTGCTATATTCATTTTTGAATCATATCAACAATTAGTTCTGTTCCAACGCATCCACCAATAGTTAATGTTGCAATTAAAATAATTATGAATATTATTTTATA
>JACCDZ011909634.1_pt1 | contig 10672 bp, 17 predicted proteins | sample 7449551 | NCBI WGS metagenome assembly JACCDZ01 (sample SAMN15323452, study PRJNA562643) | freshwater metagenome | isolation source: river surface water | place: USA:Blue River Watershed | collected 2017-08-18
AGATGTGGAAGTCCCTACCCCATTATAAAATAAATGTTGAGTTTTACTAGACATCTCGTTTGTTTAAAAATAAATTAAGTGCAAAATTACTAATTTTTAACATCTTTACCAAATTAGTTAAAAAATACGCCTCTTTCCAACACTGCCTCCATACATTCTTTGAGCTAAATTTTTCTCTGTTTTTTGTTTAGGTTTTTCTTCATTCTTAGGTTTGTTTCTATTTATATTTGGAAAAAGAAAGTTATTAAAGGCATAATAATCAAAACCTAAACAAGACATAAAGGCTGTTATCCTATCTACGTTGTTGTCGGGTCTATAAGAAATAATTTCATCTAATAAGTACACATCATTTATTAAATCAATACCATACTTTATCCTTTCGTTACCGTTTTCATCTTCATAAGGAAACTCTTGTTCTAAATACTTCTTAAATAGGGAAAGTAAAAATCTTTTGTTTTCAGGACTTGGATTCCATCCGTATCTTCTTCTCCCATTTGATTTTACAATCATATCAGATTTAAAGTCAAAACTCTCTACTAACCAAAAATCTGTAACTCTTCTTCTATCTAAAAATTCTTTAAACCCCATATCCGCGTTTTCCATAAAGCATTTAGCATTAAAAGCTTTCATTGCATAGAAAATTTGTCTATAAAGTTTATCGTGAGGAGAAGGTCTTGTTGCTATACTATAAACTATTCTTCCTCCCCATTCCCCTCCTGCTTGTTGTATCTTATAAATATAAAATGCTCCTACTGAGTCTGTACCTGACTCGTCTTGTTTGTAATCATCAAATCCTGCTAAATATAAATAAGAAGGAGGGGTTTCTTCAGGCATAGGTTCAAATAAACTTCCTGGTGAATCTATATGACCTCCTCCAAAAGGGTACTCTGCTAAAGCATTATTTGATTCAGATGCTAATATTTTACCATCAGGTGATTCACTTAAAAATACTTTTTTACCTACTTCTCCTGTTTCTAATATTTCTTGTTTTCTATTTTGTGCAGATACCGCATCAAAAATATTATCTTCACTTGACATAAAACAATCTTCAGGGTCTATTGGATACTGTACTCTTTTTTGTTGTTCTAATAGTTTACCTTTTGAACCTCCAATTTTTTTAGCGTCTTCAACAGCATCTTTTAATATTTTAGTGTTATTTAACCAATTAGTTACGTGAATATCTATCTTTTTTAATTCACTGTCTTGGTTATCTACAAAATCTGAAAGTTTTATCTTGTTTTTAATAAACCCTACTTCATAAGCCATTTGTCCTGGGAAAAATGTTGCAAACTTTCTTCTCTTCCAAGTAATAGCTTCAGGGTCTATTTTATTTTCTAATAAATCATAATCCATTGGTAGTAAGTCATAAGCTTCAGGTCTGCTAAGTACATCTACTGCGTCTTTTGATAAATCAGCTTCCCCGCCTGTTCCCGCGAGAACTGTTATACACTTAAATCCATAAGGTGTCTTAAAAGATGGAAGAGCTGCTAAATAAGCTTTTAAAAAGCCATATTTTCCTATTTCATCATATATAGATACAGATGGAGCTAAACCTGCTGTCTTTTGAGACTTTGATTTTGCCCCAGCTTCTAAGTTTTGCACCACTAATGTAGAAAACACTCTAGGTGTTTGTGCATCCTCTCTTATACCAAAAGTAGTTTCTCCATTTTCCCATTCCTGCTTCATAATATCTAACTTAAAAGCATCTTCTATAAAACTCATAGAAGTTTTTACTTTACTTGTTAAAGCTCCAATATCTGAAGCACTCCCACCAATAACAGAACCAAAAGAGTTAAATTTAGTAAGTGTTCTCCAATGGGCTAGCGATGCTAAAATTACCGACTTACCAAACCTTCGAGTTCCATACATTAATATAGCTTTACTGTAATAATTAGGGTTGTCTTCGGATATACATTTTTTTAAATTTTCTGCAAAAAACCACTCGTTGTCCCTTAAATCAGGTTGTTTATTTGGTTCTGAACCATCAGGTTGTGGTATAGGAGTTCTAAAAAAATTTAAATGGAAATATAACCATGGATGTATAAAGTACCCATTCAAGTTTAGTCCGTGTTGGATTTTATTGTACTCTTCTGACCAAAAAGCTAAAACTACAGGGTCTTGTTCCCAAAATTGTTTGTTAGGATTCCATTTTGGTATATCAGAAGGCTTCATATTTATATACATCTCTTTAGATGTCCTTAAAGACCAATCTATAGGCAATCTTTCTGTTTTTTCTTTTACGTCGTCCCTTAATAAAGATAGTAATTCTCTTGTTACTAAAGAGGCTTTTTTATTATTAAAAAATTCTATCTTTGTAGAATCAAACTCTTCTTTTTCATCATTAAAATTTAAATCTGAAATACCTTTTTGTAGAGTTGTTTTTTGTCTAAAAAGAAGGTTATGAAAATCTATTTCTTCTTTTCTTAAAGATTGAAAAGGTATTAATTCAATATCTATCTCTTTATTATATGCGTCGGCTCTATCAATGTGAACCTTAATCACACTAATACCAAATTTTATAAAATCTTTGTATATCTTTAAATGGCTGTCAGAAGAGAACTCTTTAACTAAATATGAAAGGTTATCTAATAAAACTTTACTTAGTTTAAATTGTACTTCTGATTCTTCTTTTCTATATTTTAATTCTTCTAATAAAACTGAGTATTTTAATTCTTTCTCTTTATCATCTTTATCTATTTTATTTTTTTCTTTTTTAGAAACCATAGGTTTAGTCTCTGACCACGGATTACCGTCAATATAAGACTTGTACTTCTCAAATTGAGGCTTATCTGATTTTATATGTTTTAAAAGTATATCACTCATAGTTTTTTATTATTTCTTCAATTGGTAACGATACTCTATAACTCTCTGAATACCCTGCAAACCATTTTTTAGGGTGGTGTCTAAACTCTTTATATTTTAAATGAAAACTTTCTTCTAAATCCCATATCTCTTCTGCTGAAGATATATATACATGCTTTATCTCATAGTCATAATACATTTTAGATTTAGTGTACCTTTCATTTATTTCTTTAAATGTTTTACCAACCTTATAAAACCTTTCTCCATCTTTAAAGCACTCTAAGAAATATAGCTTTGTTGGTCTCCCATTAGCTAACTTACAGTATCCTTCTTTAGTTCTTTTATTTGTTTTAATTGGTACTTTTTCGCACTTTTTACAACCTGCTCCTATTAAGTGGCTATTTGCATTTAGCCTTTGCTCTCCATGTTCTTCACAAAAGAAAGTCACTACGCCACTTAATGTTGTAAAATCTCCTGCGTAAGTGTACTTATTTTCATGCTTTTCATTAACCCTTCTGTAATACTCTTCTAAAGGTATTGCTCTAAGCCCTCTGTAATTTTCTGCACTACACTTAGGACAACCATATCCAGCTAAGTATGTTTGAATATCTTTTTCAAAAGTAATGTTGTGTTTTGTGCACTTAACTTTTACTTTATATTTTGAAGATATAACTTCTGTATCTGTGTAGTCATCCTTGTCGCCATAAACTTTTTTAGCTTCTTCAATAAACATCTCTTTATTATTTGATTTTGTCTGTTTTTTACAACATTCGTCACAAGCACTTCCGTTTAATAAAGAAAAAGGAGCTTTAGAAAACTCTCCGTGGGTTTTACAAATAGCAGTTAATTCTGTTTTTGTATTTATATATTTAGAATTGTTGAAATCGTATTGGTCTCCATATAAATCAAACATTTCTTGTTTAAATTTATCAAAGCCCTTTTTTGCCTTCTCAATTTGTGCTTCTCTGCCACATTTAGTACAACCGCTACCTTTTTTATGATTTTTAGGGAGAGTTTTAAAATTACAATTATGCTTCTTACAGTATACTTCAACAGGCGTATGTGTGTCTACATACACCACTTTACTGTAATCAAAAGCATCACCATGAACTTCTTTAAAGGAGTTTATGACTTGTTCTTGTGTTAGTTTATTGTGAGCTTTTCTCATAAACGCTAAAAGCCTCCTATTGTGGGGAGGCTTGGTTGAAATTAAATCTTTGTTTTAGTTGGTTTCTTGCATCTTGCAATAATGTTTCATCTGTTGGAATGAGGGTGTTCTTTTCTAAAACGAATATTTTTTTAGCTTTGAATTTTAGGTTTTTGTTGTAGTATTCTTCTACTTCTTTTGGAATTTTTTCTCCGCCGATTTCTACATATACTTGAATTAAGTACATTAGATTTTCAAATCGTAATCTTGAATCAGAAGATACTAAAACAGAATCTAATATTTTATTTGCATGTTCTTCTACTGCTTCTTCTGTTAGGTCTTTTAGCTGTTCTCTATTTTGACCTTCTTTAATTTTTTCTTCCGCGATTTTTTCAAATGCTTGATAGTCATTAAAGTCTTTTATGATTTTTTCTAATAGTAATTGATTACTGTCCATTTTTATATTCTTTTGGTATATTTTTTATATCTTCTAAAAATTGTAAAGCTACTAAAATCTCATGTAGTTTATAATTATATAAAGACTTTGATTTTTCACTTGATATTGGTATTACACCAACTTCTCTAGCTAAGTCTCTTAGTTTTTCTACAGATTCTTCTTGCTCTTTTGTTGGGTTATTTAAAAAGTTTATATCAAATAGAAAAAAAGACTTAATATCTTTTTCAAGAATATTTAGTATTTGATTTTCACAAATATCAATAGCTATATTATAAGGTCTGTTATGTTCTTCTATTTTACTTCTGTAGAAAGTTATTAAATCTAATCTGTGTTGTATTTGTGCCTTACTGTCCATCTTCTTCGTATAGTGCTTTATTTATTGACGCGGCGATTTCTTCATCAGACTTCTGCATCAATTCATTAATTGTTGTTACTTTTGTTGCTCTTAAAACTGCATAAAACGTTTCTCCTAGAGAGTATCCATTTTCTACCTTTGAAAACATTTCTGCAAATTTTCCAAAGTCTCTTAGTCCTATATTTTTATGATTCACTTACTTGTCCTTTTAAATCTAACTTAATTTGATATGGATTATTTTCTCCTTTTTTAGTAACTGTAAATTTAATCCATTGGTTTACTGCTCCTGCTTTACTTCCTTTATATGATATTGTAGCTTCAAAACCTTCGTTTTTAATTTCTATTTGTTTTGTCGCCGTACATCCACATGATGTGATTGAACGTAAATAATCTAATCCTTCAAAAAGAATTTTCTTCTCAAAGGTCTCTCCTTTTTTAATGTAAATATTTTCTACCATTTTGTTAAGTCTCTTATTGCTATTTTTTCATTACATTTTGTTACTATAATACAAGTGTCTAAAAATAAATGTATTTCTTTTATCTTAAAAGTTTTTGTTTCCTCTTTACTAGTCATATAATTTAACTCAGGCATGTAAACATAATCCCCAATACAATAAATATCATCTGTGTAGTGTTTATTTACAGATAGTATGGTTGCTTCTTTTGGTATATCTAAAAGATAACATTTATTTTCTAAACAGTAAAAAGAATTTTTAAAAACGTCGTGTATGAAAACGTTTCCTTGATATTCAAAAGAATTTATAGATATCAAACCATTGTTTACAGTATTTTTTTCATAGTTTGATAAGAAGTTTTCTATTTCTGTTTTGTACTCAAATTCTGAATAGTGCTTGTATCTTTTATTACTGTATTCTAAATATTTATCTAGTAATTGATGCCTATTGAGAATACAGTGTTTATAGTATTTATATTCTTTATGTACGTAATTTTCTACCATTTTTTCTTTGGGCAATTTTCTTCTGTTTGACTTGTTTTATGTATTAGGTTGCAACCACATTCTGTGCATATTGCTTCTTCTGTTACTTTTATGTCGAATAAAAAATCAAAAAACTTATTTAGTTTTATAAAAATTTTATCGCGAAAACTCTTAACTTTTTTGTTGTCTGAGTTTAATGGACAACTCTTGCAAATTTTAAGCCGTTGTTGTTGTTCGGGTGTTAGTATATTATCTTTCCTGTAATTCTGTCTGCTAAGAATAATATTCTTTAGCTTTTTCGTTACTTCTTTCTGCCATCCTGTCATAGAACTCTTTCATTTTAAAATATATTCTTCTTATGTATCTCTTGTCCGCTTTTAACTCATCTGTTAAACACTGAGGCTGTAAAAAATTAACTTCGTCTGTTGTGAAATTGTTTATAAGATTTATTCTTTTCTCTTGTATTGATTTTAAAAGAGGCTCATCATCTTTATAATTCACTCTTCCTACATCAGAAGCAAAAAAATTAAAATTCAATAAAGCTAAGTTTGGAAGTTTTAATCTATAAGCTTCGTGGTCGTTTACAGCTTTATCATAAATGTAGTCAGCATGTATTCTTAACATTTCCTCTAAAAGCTCACGTGATTTTCCTGTCCTCTTCTCCCACTCATCAACTATATCTTCTGTGAATGTCATACTTATAAATATTCTTAAAGGAAACCTAATTCATATTTCAGAGGTGATTGACAGGTTAGATTATAAACATAAATCTTAATGTAGTCTGCCATTTTTATATCTTGCTCTCTTTCTAATAAAATGTTGTAATATTTTATAAATTCTGCACTATTGTTAGTCTGTAAATACTTCTCAAAAAGCCTGTCAAAAAGTAACTCATTATGGTATTTTGTACTGAGTATTTTTTCTTCTTTTGGAGAGTCCCACTTAATAAGTGAGTTCTTAAAGTATTCTTTGTAAGTTATTTCTTGTCTTTGCAGTCTTTCTAAATTTTCTTCAGCCTCTCTAACTTTATCTTTAGTTATTCTCTGCGTATTGTCTTTCATAAGCTTGAACACAACGTTTTGCGGCTTTGCGAGGTGCGGAACTCGAATTGCCTGATTATTAATTGATTACTGTACTCCGCAAGTACAAACTGTTGTTTAAATTGAGCCGAAACTCCGCATCTTGCAAAACCGCTGTTAGCCGTTCGGTTTTATTCTTTTGCTAATTTAGTTTCTTTTTTATATTTTAGCAAACTAATTAAATATTCTTATTATGTCATACAATTTAAGTGTACTTTGTTCGCAGTTCATAACTAAAGTTCAGTCAGAAAGTGACTTTATAACTAAGCAAATAGATACTTCTTACAAAGAAAATACCAACAAAGAAATCCTTGAAGATATTTATCAAGAACAGATTGATGATTTTATGTCTAAATATAGAAACACTTTCGCAGGTATAATAAATTCAGATACAAATGAAGTAGTAGGTCTTGATAAAGAGTGTAGTGATAAATTAGATGGCATTGTAATCAATCTAAAAAACTACATTACTGATTTAGGGGAATAACTCCGATTTCTTTCCATACAGTATTTAAGTTCTTGTGCCCTTCTATAATTTCAACTTTTAGTTTTATTGGCATTTCTGTACTGTCTATTAAATTTTCCAATGTCACAATCAACTGTCTAATACTTTTAGCTTGTCTTTTTAACTTAAATTCTGTTGTCATTTTTACGTCTTTTTTAGCACGTTTCGCCAAACTGACGGCTAACGTTTTGGGGCTTTACGATAGTGCAGACTTCGTAAAAACTGATTTTGTTATTAATTTATTTTTTCTTGCGATTTCGTAATTCCACAATATCTGCACTATTGTAAAACCGCTGTTGTGTTTCAGGCTTTTTTCAAAGATATGTAAGTTTTCGTATATACCATAAATTCCACTTCACCTTTTTCGTTAAGTTCTTTCTGATAACGGTCTTGTATAAAGTTTAAATCTTCTACAAAGGAGCTATCTCCAATATTTTCGGTATCTATTTTACCACTGAAGCTAAAATTACTACCTTTGTTTAAATCAATTTCAGGAATTTCCTGAGATGTTGTATGTTGTTTAATAATTAAATATTTTACCATGATTGATTTATATGTTTTAAATAATTTGACAAGTTTTGTTTACTCTCTTTTAAAAATTAAAGCGTATACATCTTTTTTGTCTAAGATAAAATCTTTTCTCATCATTTCCATATCTTTTGAAAGTGAAGATTTCCGTTTATTGTTTACGCCGAGATTTAAAAAACCGTTCTTTCTAAGCCATGTATCTGTAACTCTTATATTAACATCTGACTTTCCAAGGTCTTCCATTATCATTTCTTGAGTTTCTTTATTGTAGCCGTAAACTAAATAATACTTTAAAACATCTTTTTCAAAATCGCGGAATTTAATTTCTTTTACAATTGAATAAATAGTTAAAATCTTTTCTATTTTATCTAAATCGCTTTTGTAAGGTATTCCATTTATTGCTGGAATGTTTTTATCCGCCATCTTTTAAATTGGTTTTAATCTGAATAAAGTGAAGAAAAAACTCTCTGTTAATCTTCTTAAAGTTGTAAATTGTAAAGTTTCGTCCATATCATACATACGATATAGCTCAAAAGTAAGTGCATCAATATACTCAGGATTGGAGTTTAAAAACTCTTCAGATACTATATTATCTGATATATTTCCCCACAATTGCTCGTAAAATTCGTTATATGTAAGTCGCATCTTTAATTATTATTCTGCAAAGATAGTAAATAAAAATTTAACATGCAAATTAATTAACAGATATTTAACTAAGTGTGAAAAAATATTTAACTTATTTGGTAGTCTCGATTTTTATTTGTATATTTGCATCATAATTTAATTATTCTGTTTTAAGCAGGTCAGTTACCTTCAATTCGTGGACAGCGGGCTTGAACAGAAAGTTAAATTTTTATTAAAACACTTGCACAATTAAAATACTTTTTGTATCTTTGTGCTTTAAATAATTAGATATGAAAAGAGATACCGACTTAGGTGATATTATTTTAGGCGGAACTGAAGTTTAAAAATATGGATTTAACTACAATTTAATCGGTATCATCCCAACAAGATAGTATCTGTTGGTTTTCAGGAGTTGGTTGTTCTACCGAGACTGTAATCCTGATTCTTTTTGACATTTCCCTCGGGAGAAAGTCCTGGTTGACCGCAAAACCTTAGATGCGGTATTTTGATTTATAGTGTAACGGTTAGCACAAATGCCTTTGACGCATTTAGTAGGGGTTCAAATCCTTTTAAATCAACTAAGTTCATCCCGCATTTGCAGGAAGGAAATCGCGAATCGCAATATAAGATATAACATCTACGCGTTTTGTGTAAAAATTTTATCGGAGTTTAAAATCAATCGTGACTGCTTGAAGTTAAACAAAACAATATTAAAGAAGTCGAAATGCTCTTTACTAATTTCCCCGCAGTCACAATAGGGGATTTTTAGTTTAGGGCATTTTGCATTTAATATTATGACTAATAAAACAGCAAGAATAAGTTCAAAACTTTACTCTGCCCTCTATAAAGAGGGTGGAGATAAACTTATTTCTGTTTATTCTATTTTAAAAACTTCTCGTGGTGGTGAAGTTAAGTATTATGCTTATACTTCTAAAAATAGAAAGTTTATTGGTGGTTATTCTTTATTACGTGCAAAAACAATCTTAACTCTTCATACAATTGAAAAATATGTTCCTATGTTAATTAATATGGGGCTTTGTTTTATTGATAAAAATGGAGATTTTGTTTTAGTTGGAAATCAAAAATTAAAAAAACAATATAATAACAAATTACTTCCAATAAAAATTGGTGTAAATTTAACAGATACAGCTTATAATTCTTTAGCTGTTAGGGTTTTCTCTATGGAAAAAACTCAAAAAACTCAAATTGAAAAGAAACAGACTCGAAGTGAAATAATTGCATACGGCTCTAAAAGACTTTCTAAATATTATGAAAATAAATTTGGAGATAACTTAGAGGTAAACGAGAAAATTGTTCTGTCATTACAAGGTTTTGGAGATTTAAAACATAGTGAAGATAATGAAATACGTGATATAAAGTCTAGTGGTGCTTACTACAAGAAAAAATTGCGTGAAAAAGGATTTATAAAAACAAAAAGAGAATTTAAAAGAATTCAAAAAGCAACTTATTCAGAGTATTTACAATTAAAAAAATACTTTACTTTAAGTAATAAAATAACTTATAAAAACGGTTGGTTAGTAGAAGAGCAAATTTCTTCTTTTGAAACATTATCTATTAAAGAGGAGATAGTTGTTTCTGAAAAAACTATTGATAATACTGTTATTTTAAATGAAGTATCTACTGTTAAAGAGGTATACAAGAAAAAACCTTATTTAGAATTTGATATGATTGATTTTTGGATAAACGGGAAAAACAATTAGTATGCTATAGTAGGTGGTAATTTTTGACACGGTGAAATAAAAAGCTTATTTTACTTGCATAATTTAATTTTTATCACTATATTTGTATTTTAAAAACTAATAAAATGAAACCAACAAAAGGAATATCAGTTGATGGGGGTTGCTCAGGAAATCCTGGACAAGCTTATTATAGAGGAGTGGATATAGAAACAGGAAAAGAGTTGTTTAGATATGATATTGGAGAAGCTACAAACAATATAGCAGAGTTCTTAGCTATTTGCAATGCAATTCATTATAGAAATACTGTAAACTCAAATTTACCTATCTATTCAGACTCTGTTACAGCAATATCTTGGGTTAGAAATAAAAAATCTAATTCAAGCTATACTAATCAATATATTGAGCCAAGAATTAAGAAAGCTGAAGAGTTTCTTAAAAACAATAAGTTTGAGAATATTGAAAAATGGATTACAAAAAGTTGGGGAGAAATTCCTGCTGATTTTGGTCTAAAATAAAATCTATGGAATGGCAACTAAAA
>JACCDZ010883205.1_pt1 | contig 10671 bp, 9 predicted proteins | sample 7449551 | NCBI WGS metagenome assembly JACCDZ01 (sample SAMN15323452, study PRJNA562643) | freshwater metagenome | isolation source: river surface water | place: USA:Blue River Watershed | collected 2017-08-18
CGGGAATAGAGAATGCGGTGATGGATGTGATGTTGCATTGGGCAACCAGTGAAGTAAGTGCGTTGGCTTCAGCCGGATCAACGGTGAGTGAATAGCGAACTTTTATAGCGATCCAATTAGAAACATAGGTGCATTTGTTTTCTGGTGGCAACCACGTGCTTGGATCTTGATCACCTTTTTGACGATTAAGAGATGCGGTTACGGCAATCAGTACACGCGAATCAGTTAAGTCATTTGCAAAAGCTTCGCGTTGTGCTGGTGACCATCTCCATGCACCAGATCTCCATGCTTCAGAGAGTGGAATCATGTGGTCAATATCTAAAGTTGAGTAATCAGTTGTTGCTAATGCGTCATAGGAACTAATCCATTGACCGCCATTTAAAACACAACCCCTACCTAATTTCGGCAATTCAACGGCTTCTTGAATCAAAACTTCTTTGCGAGTATCGCAACGATCTTTATCGGCATCAATCCAATGTTTAAAGAGTGATCGCTCATAACCAGATAGTTGATCTGCGGCAACAGTTAAGGGCAGATCAAGTGCTTGGGCTGCAGGAGCTGTGAGTGCGCTGAAGGCAGTTGTGGTGGCCAAGGCAGCAATGAGCGCCTTGGCGTAAAGAGATTTCTTTCTTTGCATTTCCACTCCCAAACTCTAGTTTGAACTTGGGGATAACTTCCACACTCTGTCAGTGCGCCTAGTGATAGTTCACACATGCGCACACAACTTGTCTCCCGATTGCTCGCTGCTGTGCCTGGTATTGAAACCCTCACGTCTCTCTCTGCAATCAACCCATTTGATCTTCCCGCTGCTGCGCGCATTGATTATTTATCTGCACTCGAGCGACAGATCAGTTGGTTGCAAGCCCTGATGCAACGCGCAATCGTTGCAGTTGCTGGCGAAGAAGGCAGCAAGAGCGAAGATATGTTTACTGGCGTTGACGATGCCGAAAGAGAAGATGTTGCAACCGCGCTTCGCATGTCCACCGGCACAGCCCAAATTCGCATCGATGTTGCAAGAACACTTGTTAATCACTTACCGAATGTTTGTTCAGCTTTAGCCATGGGTGAAATTTCTCCTGCACATGCAACTGTTATTGCTCGCGAAAGTGCATCAGCAATTCGAGATGGCATGGGGCCAGCGCATATCTACTCCATCGAGCAGAGCGCTCTTGCCTACGCTGAATTTCATACTCCAACACAGGTAGCTAACAAAGTTCGCACAACAATCGCGAAGTTAGCACCAGAACCATTCGAAGAAATAGCAGAACGTGCCCGTGATACCCGTCGAGTTTCATGCTTTAGAGAAGTAGATGGGCTCTCCACAATCGTTGCGATTTTGCCTGCAGAAGATGCGCAGATTGTTATGAAAGCTATTGAGAACTTCATTCATGCACAAGTTGCTAATGAGTCGATTACATTAAATACGCAAGGTGCAAGTGGCGCTGGTGTTGCTGGTGTTGCTGGTGTTGCTGGTGTTGCTGGTGTTGCTGGTTCGGACTCTGCAAACGATTCAGAAATACAACCTGGTCAACATCGCTCTATGGATATGAAACGAGCAGATGCGCTAACAAGTATTGCGGCGTGGTCACTTCAACAGAGCACAGTTGATGTAAAACTTCATCGCAGGCCCGTAACAGTAAATGTCACAATTGATTTGCCAACACTTCTCGGGCTTGCAGAAAATCCAGGACAGCTTGCCGGGTACGGCGCGATTCCAGCATCTGTTGCTCGTGCATTGGCATCTGATGGAAAGTGGCAACGTTTTATTACTGATCCACAAACTGGAACACTCTTAGATTTTGGTCGCGAAAGTTATGAACCTCCACAAGCTCTTATTGATTTTCTTATTGCACGAGATCGAACTTGTAGATTTCCCGGTTGCCGACACTCAGCAGCTCGAGCTGATTTAGATCATGCAAAGAGTTGGGAAAGTGGAGGTGAAACATCGGCTGCAAATCTCGGAGCACTCTGTCGAAGACATCATCGATTAAAAACTCACGGCGGTTGGAAATTAAAGTCTCACTCCGATGGCGCATGCACATGGACTTCTCCGCTAGGAAAAATCTATGAAGTTCCTTCGCGACCGATGCTAGAAGCAATTTAAGAAGAGATAGATCGGTTGAGACCGAGTGCCGATGCTAAAAGCTATTTAAAGAGTGATTATCCGAATAAGAGTGCATGCTGATGCTAAAAGCTATTTAGAACGGGGAACTCTAATGCGCAATGAATTGGTGACCACAAACAAACTGGAGAGTGCCATGGCGCCAGCTGCATACATTGGTGAAAGCAAGCCAAGTGCTGCAATTGGAATTCCAACAACGTTATATGCAAACGCCCAACCTAGGTTCACGCGAATGGTTCTAAGGGTTCGCTTTGAGAGTTTTAGCGCGTCCAGCACTGCTGCAAGATCAGTGCGCATCAGTGTGATGTCAGCGCTGGAAACTGCAACGTCTGTGCCCGTTCCCATTGCAATACTTATGTCTGCGCCAACTAACGCTGCAGCATCATTAATGCCATCCCCGACCATTACAACTGTGTGCGACTGACTCTGTAATTCGCGAATCTTCGTAAGTTTTCCTTGTGGAAGTGCACCTGAGAAAACGTGGTCACTTTCAATGCCAACTTGTTTAGCAATTGATTGAGCAGCATCTTCTGAATCACCAGTTAACAACCAAGGAGTAATTCCAGCGTTCTTTAACCTCTCAATTGTCTCTGCTGCATCAGATTTAAGTTCATCACCAACTGCAAAGACTGCGAGTGCAACACCATCCCACGCCAATACCGAAACACTGAGACCTGCATTGTGCCCACGTTCTACTGCTGCCGTAACTAGTGGGTGAAATGTAGTTGTGCTGTGGGCAACTGCAGTTGGTGAACCAATTAATACAACTGGTGAATGCGTTCCAAGATTTACGCGACCCGCAGCTCCTGATCCAGGTGTTACTTGGAACTCAGAAACCGATGTCGATTTAATTCCTTTGGAAGAAATGAATTCACGAATGCTTATCGCAATTGGGTGATTATTTTGCTCTTCAATAGAAAGTGCAGTTGAAAGAATTGTTGCTTCGCGAAGCAGTGGCTCAAAAGATGCACCCAATGCAGCTCCCGCATCCGTTGCAATTGTTATTTCATGAACCTTCATCGCACCTGTTGTGAGCGTGCCAGTCTTATCCAAAACAATTGTGTCTACCATGCGCGCAACTTCAAGAACACGAGGATTTCGAATAATGATTCCGCGTTGCGCACCGCGACCTGATGCAACTAGTAATGCAACTGGGGTAGCCAAACCAAGTGCGCATGGGCAGGCAATCACGATTACAGCAATTGCTCTAGTAATTGACTCTGATATCGAATAACCGTTGTACCAAAGTACGCCAAATGTTGCCGTAGAAATTACAAAAACTATTGGCACAAAGACAGCACTGATTTGATCAGCCAAGCGAGCAATCGGTGCTTTAGTGCTCTGTGCTTCCATAACCATCGAAGTAATGCGTGCGTATTCAGTATCGCGGCCAACTCTTGTTGCGCGAACAATTAATCGACCATTTGTATTTATTGAACTGCCAATTACTCGGTCACCAGGACCAACAGTTACTGGAAGAGATTCCCCGGTAATCAGTGAGTTATCAACCGAGCTGTTGCCAGAAATAACAACACCATCTGTTGCAACACGATCTCCTGGTGCAACTACAAATTCATCGCCAATTTCTAAATTCTCAACTGGAATTAGAACTGTTAATCCCCCGCGAATAACACTTACTTCTTTGACATTCAAAGCTAAGAGAGCGGAAAGAGCGCTACTTGCACGACGCTTTGCCCGAGTTTCAAGGAATCTTCCAAGGATCACAAAAGTCACAACGCCAGCAGCTACCTCTGTATAAACATCACCGTTGCCTGTGGAGTTTGAATATATAGACCAACCGAAGGCTGTAAGTGAACCCAAAGAAATTAAGTTATCCATCGTTGGGTGCAAGAGATTGCGAAGTGCGGCACGATGAATTGGCCATGCAACCAAAAGGACAACCGGTGCACTAAGTGCAATAACAAGCCATGCCGTTGGTGAATACAGTGGAGGCAGAATTCGAAGATCTTCAAGTGTCTGCAGAATTCGTGCATCGATTTGTGCGTGCCAAGCCATTGTCATTGATATTGCTATTGCTGGCACAGAGAAGAGAAGTGCAAAGAAGAGAGCAATCGCTGAGCGCTTGCTATGCAGTGCAAACTGATTCGAATCGCCTAGTAACTGAGCAGAATATCCAGCGCCTTTAACTGTTTCGATTAACTTCTTTGTTGAAATATCAGCAGGCGCCAAAATGTGCGCTGTTTCGCTTGCAAAATTTACTGTGGCACTTACTCCATCTAAGTTATTGAGTGCACGTTCAATCGAATTCACGCACGAACTGCACGTCATTCCCTCTAACTTCAGTGTGCGAGTTTCTAGTGCGAGTTTGGTCATGGGCACACCAATTCATGCATGCTCTCGTGAATCGCAACCTTCATCGGCTTAGTCATGGTTTCACTCGTAGCACATCTAGTACATAAGGATGAAGAATTGTGTTTGTCGAAAGTCCACTTCCATGGCCAGGCCCATCAACACCATCAATACTTGAGAAACGGCCGCCAGCTTCTGTGACAATGATTGAGATTGCAGCCATATCCCACAGCGCTACTCCAATTTCTAATGCAACTTCAGCGGCACCCTCTGCAACCAACATATGCGCCCAAAAATCTCCGAAGCCGCGAGTTCTATTTGCAGCAGCAAGAAGTGATTGAACCTTTGGTAAGTATTGATCCCAATTATTGAAATCAGAATAGGTAATTGATGCATCGCTAATTGTTGAAATACCAGATACGTGAATCTTCTTTGGTGCTGCGCCGTTAAGTGAAACGTATGCACCTAAACCAAGTGCTGCATGCCAGCGACGAAAGAGAGCTGGTGCGCTAACTACTCCAACAACAATTTGTTCCGAGCCATCATCATTGCGTTCAATGAGTGCAATCAACGTGGACCAACTTGGTACACCGCGCATAAAGTTCTTTGTTCCATCAATTGGATCAATTACCCAATATCGCTTGGCATCTGTGCCACTTGTTCCAAACTCTTCGCCAACTAATCCATCTTCTGGGCGCTCTTTAGCAAGAATTTCACGCAACGCCTTTTCAGTTGCCTTATCAGCATCTGTCACAGGTGTGTTATCTGGCTTGGTTGTAATTACTAAGTCTTGAGATTGATAGCGAGCCATCGAAATAACATCGGCGGCGTCAGCCATCTTCAGCGCAAGCGCTACATCTGCTTCACGAGAGTATTGAGTAGCCATCACCTCGTAAGTATACAACGCGAGCCGGAGTAAGCACACTTGCGCACTGTTTGCATGCCTGTGATTGCTGCGATCACAAATTTGGCAGATGTTTGCTCACATGCACATCTAGTTTGTTGTGAATTACTCAGAAGTTAAAGCGTCCGCAGATGCATCAAAGTCCTTGATTTCAAGGAGTGATCGCAAACTCTGCAAACGGCGCGTGCGTGCAACGTCAATGGTGCCATTTGGCGCAGCCCATTCGTTGAGTCTGCAGCTCTCTTCACTATGTGAACAGCGCGGCATACATGTTGCGGCTACTTCAGATAAATCACTAAAGGATGCAATGATTTTGTTTGGATCTAAATGTGCCAAACCAAATGCACGAATACCAGGTGTATCAATTGCCCAACCACCTGCAGGATCTAAATCTGGTGAAAGCGGAAGTGCAATCGCACTAGAAGATGTGTGACGTCCGCGTCCGGTCACATCATTGACATCGCCAGTAATTCTTCCTGCGTGTGGCACTAAATCATTTATCAGTGTTGATTTACCAACACCAGAGTGACCAACTAAGACTGAAGTTTTTCCGGCAAGAAGTGCGTGGATTTTCTCAACATCAGATGCGCGATCTGATTTCTTGCTCGATGTTGACACAATTTGAACACCAAGTGCTCGATACTCTTCAATAAAATCAGGCAGTGGAGCTAGATCAGTTTTTGTCATTAAAAGTATTGGTGAGATGCCTTCGTGAAATGCGCAGACTAAGAATCGATCAATAAGCCCGCGACGTGGTTCTGGATTAGTCGTTGCGGCAACGATTACTAAGTAATCAATGTTTGCAACGATTGTTCGTTCTATTTTTGCAGCATCATCAACAGTTCTGCTCAATGAATTTCTTCGTGGGTTAACCGCAACTATGCGCGCAAGTGATCCTTCGTTTCCACTTACATCTCCAACTAAACTTACGATGTCCCCAACGACCACAGACTTTGGTCCTAGTTCGCGAGACTTCATTGCGGTAACAATTACGCGATCTTCAGTAATACATGTGGTGCGCCCACGATCAACCGTTGTTACAAGGGCGCTAATTGCATCATCGTGAGATGGACGATCTTTTGTACGCGGACGAGTGCTTCGTGCAGGGCGAATTCGTGCATCGCTCTCGTCATAAACGCGTTTACTCATTGGTGCAATTCTCGCACGAAACTACTTGCCTTTACCATTTTCAGTAATTCACGATGGCAGCAAGCACTTTATGCACTACTGAACCAAGCTTTTCCAGAGTCCTGGGAAATCAGTCAATGTTTTGCGCGTTGTTGCAATGTTTTCAACTTCGATACCTGGAGTTACTAAACCGATTACTGCACCTGCAGTAGCGAGACGGTGGTCTTCATAAGTATGAAATACACCAGCGTTTAGTGATGATGGCTCAAAGTGAAGTGCGCTGTGCTCTTCTGTAACTTTTCCACCAATTGAATTAATCTCACGAGTTAATGCTGCAAGTCGATCTGTTTCATGCAAACGAAGATGTGCAATACCGCGCAAGTGTGATGGTGAATCTGCAAGGGCAGCAAGAGCTGCAATGGATGGTGTTAATTCGCCAACATCGTGTAAATCAACATCAATTCCAACAATCTTTGGTGCATCGCGTAGTGCGGACTTTTCTGAATTTGCGGTCAAAGTTAAACCATCTGCATTGAGTGAAATCTGTGCGCCCATGTCACGAAGTAGTGTTCTTAATTGATCACCTGGTTGAGTAGTTTTCTGTGGCCAATCTGCAATCGTTATTGATCCGCCGCAGACCATTGCAATAGATAAGAAAGGTGCGGCGTTAGATAAATCCGGTTCGATAACCATCTCTTTGCCGTGAAGTGCACCCGGTTCTACGCGCCAAGTTTTCTTAGCTGCGTCAACATGAACAGTTGCACCAAAATCGCGAAGCATTTCAACTGTCATTTCGATGTGCGGCATTGATGGCAATTCGCCACCAACGTGACGAGCTGTAATTCCATTTACGGTGCTTGGTCCTATCAACAGAAGCGCAGAGAGAAATTGGCTAGATGCGCTTGCATCAATATCAATTTCACCGCCAGGGATTTTTCCTGTGCCAACTAATGAAAGTGGCAAGCTGTAACGATTTCCGTGATCAATTGATATGCCAAGTTCTTCTAGAGCTTTAATTACTGGACCGAGTGGACGTTCATGAGAGCGCGGATCGCCATCGAAAGAGATTGCACCTTGCGCAAGAGCTGCAAGTGGCGGCAAAAAGCGCATAACTGTTCCTGCATTACCAACATCAATTGCAGCGGGTCCTTTTAATGGCGCTGGCGTAATTTTCCACGCGAGCTCTTTTGTGGATGCGCCGGTGCTGGCGTTGTTTGTGCTGGCGTTGTTTGTGCTGGCGTTGTTTGTGCTGGCGTTGTTTGTGCTGGCGTTGTTTGTGCTGGCGTTGTTTGTGCTGGAATAACTCTCAACTTCAATCTCTTGCACATCAATACCAAGTTGGCGTAGTCCTGAAACCATTAATTCGCTATCGCGAGATACAAGTGGTCTGCGCAAAATAGATGGAGATGTTGCTTGCGCGGCAAGGATTAATGCGCGGTTGGTCACTGATTTAGAACCAGGGATTACCACTCGAGCATTGACAGGTTTTGATCCGCGAAAAGGTGCAGGCCACAACGCATCGTGGGCGCTCTGCGAATTATCCTTTTGTGAATCAGACATATGCATAAGTCTACCGATAACCTGTATCTCTATGTGTGGCCGTTATGCGCAATCCCTGAACACCTCCGAACTGGCTGAAGAGTTCGGTATTGGTGTGACGACCCCTGCCGAAGAGTTGCCATCTACTTGGAATATCGCACCGACAAATCCGATTTATATTGTTCGAGCTTCTCAAACAATTGCAGAACAAAGAGAGTTATCAATTGCATCGTGGGGAATCATGGCTCACTGGCATCAGAGTGAAGCAGAAGCACGTGCATCACAATCACATGCAATTAATGCGCGCTCTGAATCTATTCACGAAAAGCCAACATTTCGAAATGCATTTAGAACACAACGTTGTTTAGTTCCAGCCGATGGATATTACGAATGGGCAACGGCGCTTGGAAAATATTCACCTAAACAACCTTTTTATATTTCATCTTCCAAAACTCGTTCACTTCCAATTGCTGGAATTTGGTCAACATGGAAAAGTATGGAAGGCGAGATCATTCAAAGCGCTGCAATTATTACTCGCGAAGCAGTTGGTGATTTAGCAACTATCCATAGTCGTATGCCGGTGATGATGCCTCGTGATCGTTGGGATGCGTGGCTTGATCCATCTCAACATGATGTCGAACTTTTGATTTCACTGATGAATAACCCACAACCAGATGATGGCTTGGTTGCGCGCCCCGTTTCTTCAGAAGTAAACCTGGTTCGCAATAACTCCCCGCGCCTTATCGAAGCGATTACTCTGGGCGAACCCGAAACCCTGTTCTAGCGCTTCGAAACACTTGCGCGCCCTGCATCACTCGCGCGCTTCGCCATGCGCACGAGCACCACAAAGCGATAGCCTTACGGCGATGTCATCCACTGATTTAGTTAAAGAGAGCGCAGCCGATCGCACCAATCGGTTCGAGCGCGATGCTCTTGCGTTCACAGATCAGTTATACGCAGCTGCACTTCGTTACACACGAAATCCTGATGACGCACGAGATTTAGTACAAGACACTTACTTAAAAGCATTTACTTCCTTTCACCAATTTGAACCCGGAACTAATTTGAAAGCATGGCTGTATCGCGTGCTAACAACAACTTTTATTAACACTTACCGAAAAGATCAACGTCGACCACAATTAAGCGCCGGCGAAGTAGAAGATTGGCAACTAGCTGACGCGGCATCACACTCAAGTGATCAAGGTAAGTCTGCTGAAGTTGAGGCACTCGAAAATCTTCCAGATAGCGATATCAAGCGCGCGCTTCAAGAAATACCTGAAGAGTTTCGCATCGCTGTTTACCTTGCAGATGTAGAAGGTTTTTCATACAAGGAAATTTCAGACATAGTCGGTGTTCCAACTGGAACTGTTATGTCTAGATTGCATCGTGGGCGTAAGCAATTGCGCGAGAAGTTAACTGAGTACGCAAAAGAACTCGGATATTCCACTGCTAAATCTGACAAAAAAGCTGAGACTAAGGCTGGAAAAAAGTCTGGCAAAGAAGCAGATAAGGGGGACGCATCATGAGCAACGCTCACCACAATGATTGCCTAGACGTCCTTCAATCAGTGATCCTCTTTGTAGATGGCGAAATCTCTGATTCTGCGCAAATTGCGAGCATTGAAGTTCACGTACAGCAATGTCCACAGTGCACCGCTGAAATTGAACATGAAAGAAATGTCCGCTCGCTTATGCAATCAGTGCTGCGTAGATCCTGTAACGAACGCGCTCCAGAGGATCTGCATGAGCAGATTCATCAGCAGTTACTTAACATTTCAATGAATAGTGCTCCAGATATTGTTCGCGAATTTAGAATGACTGAAATCTCCATTGAAATTAATGAGGATGGAACAATCGAATCTCGCGAAATACATATTGAACACACTGAGGAATTCCGCTTTCCGAACGAAGAGAAGTAATCCACATGTTGGTGCCTGTTGAAGATCTCGTCGGAGCAGTGGCTTTTTCAACGATGATTGTTCGCCCAGGAGATACAGCGGTTGCGATTGGTGTTGGTGATTTACCGGTGCTCGCTAATTCACTCATTATTAATGCAATGCAGAGCGCAGCAATTGCATCGATTGCTGAGCATTTAGAAAATGGTGAATCAACTGTTGAAACTTCTATTGCACTCGAATTCCATGGCGGGATTGCAATTGGTGGCGAGCTTCGCACATCAGCGAATTGCACCGAAGTAAATGGTCGCGAAATTACTTTTGTCTGTGAAGCCTATGAAGGTGAAAGACTTGTTGCATCTGCTGTAATAAAAAGAACAGCGGTTGAGCGAGTATCTTTCCTCGCCCGAACCGCTGCTCAGTCAATAAAGTCGAGTACTACTTCTTAGTCGCCCAGAAGATTTCTGCAATTTCGTCAATCTTTGCGATCAACTTATCTGCAACTGCAACATCGTTTGTACCCTTTGTGCCAGCTGCGCCAGCAAGTTTTGTTGCATCGTTAAATAGTGTGTGCAACTGAGGATAAGCCTCAAAGTGATTTGGCTTAAAGTAGTCAGTCCACAAAACCCATAGGTGCTCTTTTACTTGGTGTGAACGCTCTTCTTTAATTGCAACTGAGCGAGACTTGAAATCTGCATCGCTGCTGGCGGCGTACTTTTCCATGCAAGCCTTAACTGAAAGTGCTTCGATCTTTGCTTGTGCTGGATCGTAAAC
>JACCDZ010076352.1_pt1 | contig 10670 bp, 10 predicted proteins | sample 7449551 | NCBI WGS metagenome assembly JACCDZ01 (sample SAMN15323452, study PRJNA562643) | freshwater metagenome | isolation source: river surface water | place: USA:Blue River Watershed | collected 2017-08-18
AATCATTTGAAAGAGAAGATGGGGAGTTATATCACGGGAGGTGAAGATTTATATGGTGAAGGTAATTATTATTATGATGTTACCAAGTGTGGTATAGGGTTCCACGGCGACCAAGAAAGATTTAAGGTATTTGCAGTAAGGATGGGTGCGAGTTTACCGATTCATTATCATTGGTTTTTAAATTCACAACCGATCGGAGAGAGGGGTATATATATGTTAAACCATGGTGATGCATATATTATGTCAGAGAAGACGACTGGACAAGATTGGAAGAAGAAGACGATACCTACATTACGTCATGCAACAGGATGTGATAAATTTACAAAGATTGAATAGATTTTCAATATTTTTTTTTATTATCATTTATTCATAAAAAAAATGAATAAAACCAGGACTTATTCTGTATACTTCTTATAAATCATAAAATAAAAAAAATGCACATTCACATCATAACGTATCCATCGGTATCGGATAAGATGGTGAGAGATATTATGGAAGCGGATGTAGTAAAAATCAAACTTCAATATCGAGATGTGATTGAACGATTGACGGGGTCTGAACATAAGGAGGCCACTGAAAGAATTTGGATACAAATTGAGGAGATTGATGAAGAAGAACGTAAAATCGTAGGTACAATAGATAATTATTCGTACTTTTTAACAAAAGAAGGTCATATTGAACCTTTTATGAAGGGAGAATATATACGTATACCCTTTGAAGCAGTACAAGAGACAAAATCCTATAAATATGGTATACTAACAGTACTACAGACACAGCAATTAAGGAATATTGACTTTCAACAGAGACCAGTACCACAAACAATGGAGGAGTTGAGTCTTTTATTTACTCAAATGAACTGTTAGACGTAAATATTATAAAAAATGAATAAAAAAAAAGATAGAGAAAAGAACTTTATTTACAAAATGAAAAGAATAAGAGAAATGTCAAAAAAAAATCAAGTTGTACATGTATCGGATATGATACCTTATATACAGAGTGGTCAATTGAAATTTAGTCATCGAGTAAAAAATAATGAATCTATTTTATATGTTAATTTAAAAAGTCTAGCGATACATCCGGCGATGTATTCGATATCATTTGACAAAAAATGTGAATTAGAGTGTATATCAGAAGATACGGGTATGACATGTTTAATGTTAGCACTTGAACTATATAATCATCCAACAGTAAAAAAGGATAGAGGATATCAAAACCAAGTTTTATCGATAGTACAACAGATATTTTTTCGTTATGAGAAGAATATTGAACACAAAGATAAAAAAGGAAAGAATCTATTATATTATTTTATTAAAAATGTGGATAATTCAACAGATAAAAATATGGTGGGATTTTTAATTCAACATCTTTTGTTTGAATATCTTGAAAAAGAGATACCCATTGATTGGGATATAGAAGATGAGAATGGTTATTCGATTCGTTTTTTATTTTTAAAAAAAGATTGGAATCATTATGTACATTTAACTCCTCCATTAAAAGAGAGTTTTGAAAAAATGGATATGAAGAAACGATGTAATTTTACAATTATGGATGAGCTACATAAAAATAAACCACTTTTAGAAAAATGTATTGAACTTATTCAAGATGATTCGGAGATTGAAAGATATGAACTTACAGATATGTTAGGTAATACTATACTTCAAACTTTGATAATGATGATGAATGAGAAAGATGAGGATTTTTTGATAAATTTGATAAATAATCCTAAATTTTTCTTTTTTACATATAATTATGAAAAACCAAAGCAACATATTATGAAGATGATAATAACAAAAAAATATTATCGATTAGCTATACATTTTTTAGAAAAGATGAAAGAGACGAATGATTGGAATGAATTTATCTCGATACTTTTGGACCCAGAAGTAGGATTTTATGAATTTTTTTCAAATCATATTGAAGAGATAGAGATAAAGAGACCAGAAGAATCATATTCAATATTAGAACTTTTAGAATGGATCTTTTCACATGACAAACATAAAAGAACGATTGATAAGATGAATTCTAAAAATTTAATGAGTATCTCTATTCTTAGACATAATGATATATATTATGTTGATTTTGCTATTTTTCAAAGAATAATGAATTATGAAGATGCTATACCGAATAAAATGTATATGTTTGATGATCATATGTGTCTTGTTATTCAATATATGAAAAATTCATTAAAAATGAAGGAATATAAAGAAGAGGATTTAATTCATGCATTTGAGAGATTATTACCTCATATAGAATTTATGAATTTTCAAATATTTTTTCAATGTATTCAAGAGTATGAATCATTAATGAGAATTGTATTTGATATTCCTCGTATTCAACGTCATGTATCTTCTTATTTAAGACAATTTAAAAAAGAAGAATTATGTTGTACTATGAAAAAAGAGGAGGACGAATCATGTTCAATATGTTTAGAATCTTTAAAAGAACTATATTATACATGTAAAAAATGTACAAAGGGTACACATATCAACTGTTTTTCTTTATGGATAAAAGAGAATCCCACATGTGTGACATGTCGTACAAAAATATCAAATGATGATAAAAAGAGAATAAATACTCTTGATAAATATTTATTTTATCAAGATTTATCAAATAAATATATGATGAATGATAAAGAAAAATAGTATACGTATCCCCTTTATAAAAAAAATGAATCAAAACTAATTCTTTTAAAGATAAGATAGAAAGATTAAAAAAGAAGAATGAAAGAATTAAAAGTATTAACGAGAGCAATAAGTAATTTATTTTATTTATTAAGATATAAATGGTATGATGATTCATCATGTGATCGAGAGTATGTGATGGAGAATTATTTTTACACAAAAGATTATATGATACATTATCGAACAGACAAGTATGAAGAAGATTGTGGATTTGTTGGTACGGTGACAATTAAAATGAAAGAAGAGAGATTTTCGGAAGAAGATTTACAAAATTCGTTAAATGAGATTGATGATGCGATTCAACGAGATTTAACTTTTATTAAAGAAAATATATATTCTTCACCAGAGGTTTATTTTTTAAATTATCTTTTTATTGAAGATATTGATAATAAACAAAAAACAGAGACTCCTTGGAAATCTAAATTTAAATATATCTCATCGAATGAGATAAAAGTATTTGTTAGTTTATTATATTATGAAAATATTGAACAATTTACTTATTATGGTTTACATCTATATTTAATGGGAGGTATGAAAAGAACCAAAGTATTAGATAAATTTGAAGATATTTATGATATGTTAGAAAGAGGTATAAAAAAAGAAAACCAATATAATGAAGAAAAATTTGGAAAATTGATTGAAAAAGAGATTGAATTTTACAAAGAATATTCGAATTTTGAAAAACCGGATATATCTATTTATGGAAATCGTAAAGATTATTATACAGAGGAAGAATATTCTCAATGGCTAAAAGACGAAGAGAATTTTAAAAAGAAGAGATTAGATGAAGATGAAGATGAAGATGAAGATGATGATGAAGATGAAGCTGAGGATAAAGATGAATATCAATCAGATTTTGATGAATTGAAATATGAACTTATTGTTAAACCTACTCCTAAAACGAAGAAACTTCCTAAATCTATATAACGTAAATCATGTATTTAACTCTAAAAAAATGAATAATATCTTATTTTATAATTCACCTAAATGATAATAACAACACAAGAATAATATTAAAGATGGAGAAGAAGAAAGTATCAACATTAACAAAGTCGATAGCTAATCTATTTTATCAATTAAGATACAGATGGTATTTTGATTCATCATGTGATGGAGACGGAGTAAATAGTAATAGTTCAATATCTAGAGATGGATTTTTGATAGATTATCGTGTTGAAGACCCTTATGCGGATGATGGATTTGTTGGTTATATCACAATTAAATTAACACAAGAGACATTTACGGAAGAGGATTTAAAAAAATCACTAAATGAGATTGAGGAGGCGATTGAAAGAGATCATAAACTTATTCGTACATATATAAATCCAGAAGGTGAGATGTTAATTGATCAACTATTTATAGGGGGTTCAGAAGACAGAATGAATCCGGATAAGACTTGGAAATCAAAATTTAAATATTTTGGACCGAATAAGGTAAAGGTGAAAGTTTATACCTATCATTTTGAAGATGTAGAAGGTATGGGATTCTGTGGTTTTCATCTATATCTATTAGCTGGTCTTACCAAAGAGGAAGTAATTGATAATTTTAAAGATTTTTTATATGAGAATGAGGATAATGTGGAATACACACCTGGTGAAGCATCGATGAATTTTAAATATCCTGGTATTCTTTTAGATAATTTTGGTGATTTAAATGATGCGTTATGTCGGAGATATCGACCTGATTTTGATTTTGAAAGAGATGCGAAGCATCAACAAGAGAGTAGGGAGTATGAAGAGAAGAAGGAGAGAAATCTAATGGATAAATATAAAGATGATTCAAAATTTGAAGAGTTTCAAAAGAGATATCCTGAACCTTTTCATTTTTCTTATAGTGAACATGAGTCTCTCTCTGATTCTGAAAGATCCTATTATATGCATCTATCTAAAATTGAAGGTTTTAAAAGAAAAAAGATGGAGAAAGAATTTTCCAAAAAGTTTGTTGAAGAATGGATCGATAAGATTGAATATATCTCAATCAATCTAGACCAAATTATGGAACAAGAGACAGAAATGTATGATTTTAGTAATACTACATATCATAGTGACAATGAACCTATTGAAGATAATGATATCTCTTCTTCCGATTCTGAAGATGATGAAGATGAATATGACGAAGATGATTAAAAATACCAATGATTTATTGGTATATATTTATAAAAAAACACATATAAAAACCAATAAAAATGTCAAAAGCCGCGCTTGCTCGGACGATTTTCTGTGACTATGTATCATTGGTTTTGATAAAAGATTTTTTTCGTACTTTAAACCAAGACATTGATATATTTTTTGGTATATTTTTCGAATAATATTTATTTATAAAATAGAATGAAGAAAATCGACAGAGATATTTTCGAGTGATATTCCGCGTATCATTGTAGTAAAAATATACAAACAATCCTAGTATTTATAAAAAATATTTGTTGAATCTTATTTACAGATATTTACGCGTAGATACTATACAAAATGAAGATATATATCTATTTTATTTTCTAATTGAGGAAATACTTTTACTAAATCTTTTTTATCGTATATTGAATTTACAAATATTTTTTTAAAAGATAAACCATCAAAAATATCTGAACGAATAGGAGTAGATACATTTTTAATATAAATCTCTTCAAGTTCTTCTCCTAAAAATTGTATTTTTGAAAGTTGAGATAAAAGAGTTAATTTAAATATTTTTACAGAAGAAGGTATATTTATCTTTTTTTCTGTTTGAATATCATGAGTTTTCAAATAAATCTCTCGAACCCCCTCTGGAAATTCAATATAAGAATCTTTTGTAAAACGATATAATTCAATGAATATCTTTTCTAAAGAAGTTGGTAAACTTTCAATCTTTAATTCTTTATCAGCTTTAAAATATACTTTCTTTAGATTTTTCGGTAAACTTTTACATAGAATTGAATCACAATTCACTGATAATTCTTGTAAATTTTCGGGAAACATCTCTTCACTTATCTCCATATTCTTCTCATCACATGTATAATTAAGTTCTTTTAGTTTCGAAAAAATACTTAAATTAAAATCATTACCATCACGAATAGATAATTCTTCTATATCCAGTGGTATCCGATGCATATCTTCATCCAAATCTACATTTTTTAATATCTTTAAATTTTTAGGTAAATTCCCTTTCATATTTTCCAATGAAAACAAATCTTCAAATATGATACTCTTTACATCCGAATGAAAAAAAATTTCATGAATCTCTTTTTCATATTCACACCCAAAATAAACTTCTTTTACATGTTTTGGAAGAATTTTCTTTTTTGAGATCTTCTTTTTAAAATCAATTGTCAATTTTTTAACAGACTCTGGTAAAAGTTCAGTGTAAATTTCATTCATAAACTTTCCAATTACTAAATGTTCTATACCATAAGGTATTTTACTCTCATTCATCTCAAATTCATATAAATATGACATAATCTTCATTTTTATTTCATTTGGAAAAGGTAAAAAATCATATTTTTCCTTTATCCATTGAAAATTCTCCAATAATTGTCTCTCTTTCATCTTTATTATTATTATTATTAACTTATTTATCCCATCTATTGAACTTCTTTTTATATTCATTTTTTTCATTCTTTTTACGTTTAAGTCTAATGATTGAACGTAAATCTTCAAAAAAATGATTTCATTCTTCATCTTTTTCTTTAAGTATATTCATTTATCAAAAAATAGAACCTATATAAAGAAAATGGATAAGATAGAGAGATTGAGAGAGAAGGGGTATAAATATTTAGTTCATACTACTTTTCAAAAGAATGTTGAAAATGTATATAACTCAACAAAGACTTTTAATACTATGTATGAAAGATATCTACATAGAGTACAAGCTGATGGAGTTTATGCAAAAACAACGATTGATTTTACTGAAAAATTTGAGTTAAATCCTCATGAATATCCTGGATTATTCCTTCATTTGAGCCATAAAAATATAGAAGATTTTATCTATCCAGAAGAACATTCAGCGAGTTATGTGGTATTTCCACTTGAACTTTTACTTCAACAGAATTGGCATTTTAAGTTAATTGATAAGAATGGTCTTATCGAGTATGATACTTATTTTCCTCATAATATGGATAAGATACCATCTTATGATACAGTAAAAGAATATTATGATAAGAAGATGGGATATTATTTAGGTAATGAAGTAGTTTTTCATGATGGTTTACCATTATCGAATGCTATCTGTGTGGTAAATCCTCCGAAAGAGATAGAAGAAGAGTTGAAAGAAGAATGTAAAGGTTCATTAGAGGTTGATTTAACAAAAAAACCAAATTATATCTTTTATAGTGACAGACGATATGATGGTGTCGAAGTACCTTATTATCATCCTCTTTATCAAGATTCATTTATCACAAGTGATTTTTTTTATATTCAATTCATTCAACAACATCTCCCAGAAGAATATAAGAGTTTATGTGAGGGTGTGGAAACGAAGGAAGAATTAGAGAGAAGAATGTATGAGACGAAAGTGGATGGAATGGATTTATTTACCTATTTACATATTCATCGTCCATAAATTTATTTATATTATAATAATTAGAAGAATGAGTATACCAAGAATAATACATTTTATATGGATGGATTTTACAAACATATTAAATCCGAATCCGAATATACCTGAAAAATATAGGGAGAATGTTGAAAATGTAAAGAGACTAAATCCTACATTCAAAATCAAGATTTGGAATGGTTATGAATGTGATCAATTTATTCAAAAATATTTTCCATCTTATTATCAACGATATATAGATTTACCTTATCCGATTCAAAAATGTGATTATATTCGTTTTTTTATATTATTTCATTATGGTGGTATATATTCAGATTTTGATAGAATCTCTCTTCGTTCATACGAGAATCTTTTAAAGAGTATGGAGAATGAGTATGATGTATTACTAGGGGAGATATCATTATATGGTTTATTAAATAATGATATTATGATATCGAAAAAAGGAGATTTATTTATAAAAAGATGTATGGATGAGATGAAGATACAGGAGGTAGGTAATTTTTTCTTAGATGTGACATTCACTACAGGACCCTTATATATCACAAAGATTTATCATCAGATGGGAAGACCGAAAAATATTAAAATTTTGAAGAATGAGATAAATCCCACAAATTTTTGTAATGATTTACCATTATCCAATTTTCAAGAATCTTATAGTTTTACAACTTTAGATAATTCTTGGTTGGAAGGTAAAAAGAATATTTTTTTCCGACTTGGTAAGTGTATGGTATGTAATATAAAACAGATAATGATAGTATTGATTTTATTTATTTTTTTTTATATATTTGTTTGTAGGCGATATAAAATAAAACATAGAACCACATAAGATTAGCGGTATAACACCAATAAGAATTAAAAGTAATATCATCGCGAGTATGATAAATAGTCATAATAAGGGTAAATAGAGAGATAAGAATAATGAAAATATCTTTACTTTGGTAAATACCGAAGAAGAAGAAGATTATCCAGACAAAGGAGTAGATGGTATGAGCGGGAATAAAATTATATCGGAGATGTCCATTTTTTCCTTGATCTACAAAAAATCTTAATTGAGGATATTGATAGAGTGTAAATAGAAGAATGAAAGATATATAAAGAGAGATAGATATAATTCTTAATTTTTGATTGGAGATAAGGAGTAGGGCGAAGGCGGGGATGAGGGAGATGAGCCAATAACCGAATTTGGATAGAGATTGATTGATACTTTTATTTTTTAGATTTTTCCAGACAAAATGTTCATAGAGTTGAACGGAAGAGAAGTAGATAAAGAAGATGAGTTTATGAAGGGGGAATTTGAATAGAAGACCAATGATAAAAGAGATAGATGCAAATACAAAAGTTTGTAAAGATACTTCAGCATTCCAACACATGATTTTTTCTTACTATTTTTTGGAGATATAAAATAACAATACAAAATTGTTATGGTAAGATATGAAAAACAGCCCCGGCAGGACTTGAACCTGCAATCTTAAGAGTAGAAATCTTCTGCATTATCCAATTATGCTACGAGGCTATCATTAAGTGAGATAATTATTTTCTTGAATAAACGCATAACGTAAAAAAAATAGATTTAGAACGTAAAAAGGGAAAAAAGTGAAAAATAAGAGAAGAAGATAGAAAAGAGATATAAATATAATAAAGAAGGTGGAAACAAACTAGATTAGAAGAATGAGTTCACCTAAAAGTTTAAAGAAAAAGGATAATGAAGGTCGTTTTAGAAAGACGTTTGTATCACTTCGAGTGGGTATCAATCGATATTATTATCAAGACCATCCACGACTTAAAGAGATTTTAAAGATATATGATGAGTATTTTTATGAATATATTCATATGATTTATGATTTAAATATAGCGACACTATGTCGTTTTATTCATCAATATGAGAGGAAGATTATGTATCATAATCTTTTAAATCTGTATATTTTATTCTTTATCATTGATTATCGAAAGATAGATAGAACAGATATGATAAAGGTAAATGATTTTATATATTATTTTATGGAGGAAGGTTTTCAACATGAATCAGGAAGAGGTGATTTCCTACCTCATTGGGATGGATACTTTGCGAAGATGGGATTATCTAGGGAGTTTTTTCCTACATTGTCTCTAGTTGCTGATTATGAATATAAACATTCTCTTTTTTATATGAAAGACCATGAGGTTGTAAATAAGATGGTCTCATCACCTGTTCATGCAACTATGGATCATGAAGAGATGGGACGAACTTCACCGGAAGGAGAGGTAGTACTATCGATTCCAGAAGAGAGAAAAGTAAAAGAAGTAATGGTACCAGTAATGAAGGAGGTATCTTCGTATCATATGAATCAAGAGAAGATATATTTGACACAGATACAGAATTTAGTATTGGAGATTCAGATGAGAAATCAGATAATTGAGAGATATGAGAAAGAGATTCAACTTAAAAACCAGGTGATTCATTGTTTAGGTTTGGAGAATCAACAATTGAAGGAATCTATATCAAAACCGGTACCATCTTTTTATGTACAACATCAAGAGAGATCAATCTGGCATGAACCAGAGACTAAAATAGAATTTGATAAATCGATACTTGATTCTTTTGAAGATTTTTTTAAGTAGAAAAGATAGAAGAATGAATAGACATAATACTTTTTATAATATATTAACAAAACGAAAAAATGATCCTACACGAGAATTTATTTTAGATATGGATTATTTATATAAACAAAGAATTATTGAAAAAAAACGTTATATTCGAGAAGAGTTAAGAAAATTGGGTATTCAAAATGGAAATCTTGAATCGATTGAACGAATAAGAGAAGAGAAAGAGAGAAGATTAAATAGATTAAAGAATCAAATCCAGAGAATAAAAAATTCTTCAAGAAGAAAAGAATCAATGGAGAATGAGAATCGAAATGAGAATAAGAGGGAGAGATTATTAAATGATGAGAATCAAGTGAGTAATGAAATCGCGAAGATAACGGAGGCACTTCAAATAGCACCTGAATTAAAGAATCCATTTTTATTTGAAGGTCATGGTTTAACATTAGACCAATATCGTAGAATGAATATTATTAAAGGAATATATAAATATCGTGATTTTTTAGAACAACTTATTGATTTTTATCCATTATCGGGTAATTTAGAACGAAAAAGACAGATAAGAGAAGCATTTAAAGGAAGGGTTGAAAATAGAAGAGGTAGACCATTACCAACAACAGAAGAGACAAAAAATCCTGAAAAAATGAATGAATTAAGAAGAGAATTTATAAATCCATTAAGGAATGAGGAATATGCTTCTTTTTTGGATTTAAAGAAACATCATTTAAAATACAACGATAGAGAATATACTACTATAGAACTTTTTCCTACAACAACAAATAAAAATACAACTCTTCGTCGTTTACAAGAAAACATACATCAAATTCATAATGAAGAAGAATTCATAACAAGATTAGGTATTCATAAAATACAATGGAATGAAAG
>JACCDZ010689173.1_pt1 | contig 10669 bp, 8 predicted proteins | sample 7449551 | NCBI WGS metagenome assembly JACCDZ01 (sample SAMN15323452, study PRJNA562643) | freshwater metagenome | isolation source: river surface water | place: USA:Blue River Watershed | collected 2017-08-18
ATGGTCAGTGTTCATGTCTTTGATGTTATTAGCGTTGGTATTGGAGATTGTATAACGAGAACCAGTCAGCATAGATGGCTCGATTCGAGTTGGTTTTTGTCATTACCTCCATCGTGGGACAGTTACCCAAGCCTGCCAGTCTTGACGAATGAGTGACCGACCCCTCATGGAGTGTCGCCCAATTTGGGAGATTGAAATCAGCCTCTTCGATTTTTACCGTCGAGGTGGTCGCCGTGAGTTGAGTCATCGTAAATTTGTAACGCTTGCCCGCGTTAAATGATCCGTTTTGAGGTGCGGCAGTACTACCAGACAACGGAATATACGATGCACCATCCTTGAAAACAAATCGCGAACTGTCTTGGCCGCTACGGTAAGCGATACCGAATTGATTGTTAGTGCCAACCCAGCTAAGGCCAACGAAAAAATCACAGTTTGCAACATCCAGAACAGCAAAGCAGCTTTGAAAAACCGTTCCGACACCGAGGATTTGCCCAGCGATCCGAGCAAACATCACCCTGTAATTGCTCGATGTCGCTCCAGTTGTAGCACCTACTAGCCCGTAGGATAATGCCCCTGCATTAGAAAAATCCTGAATGTCTCCCGCCCCATCTCCTATTGAGCTGTATGGATACTTTCCATCGCAATCATCGAAGAAGATAGGCAATGGATACGGGGTTAGCGCATTGGCGTAAATCAAACCCTGCGCTTGTGCGGGAGTCAGCGTGGCAACAGATGTAATACCCAAAGCCTCACGCACCTGCGCTTGCTCTGCCAATGTTGGCGGGTCTATCGTTGGTGTGTTTCCTAAATCAAATGCTTCTGTGTTCATGGTTTACTGTATAGTATTGGTTTTCCGTTGAATAAAATTGGTTTTCCGTTGAAAATAATGAGATAACGAGAATTAATATTATTAACTTCGTTTAGTACAATTACTATTCTGGTAGCTCTTAGTCTCATAATAATTTATCAGGCCAACTCAGTTAATTCCAAAACTCCGTTTACCGCAGCATCCCTAATTATAGCAATGTTAGCAAGAGCAGGGATAGCGAAATCTAATCTTTCGTCCTGTGCAATAAAATGGCTCGTATCAGTGTGTGCCGTCTGTGCCCCGACTCCAATAGAAAATCTTATGTCAGCTCCAACGGCGCGCATTGATAATCTACGACATGTACCGGTTAATGCTGTATTGATAGAAGCACTGCCAGCAGTAAGTTGTCGGGCTAGCGTAGGTACCCCAAGCGGCTCAACCATAGTCCTGCCTCCGCCCAGTCCACGTAACGTGTTGTCTATACTATTTAATAAAGCGGCCAAGTCATAGCCTGTTTCAGCTCTCTTAAGGCTGGTGCTTTCTGCTCTTTGCTTTGCGCTTTCAAGTCTGCTCATGATGAATATTATAATTTATTTATTGTCTTATGCCTAGTTTATTTATAAGCTAGTTGTATTTATTACTAAGTCCCTTGTTTTATGCATAAACTCATAGGCGGTCTCTAGTGTATTTATTCCATTGCCGCCAGCTAAGAAACTGATGTTTATATCCCTATTGCCTTTATTCTCTAAGTTTAATTTATATGAGTCCCCACAATAATTAGAGTCATATATAAAGGAACCAAGTAACTCTGGTTGATTCGGTATCACGCCGTAACTAGTAGGCTGTTCTAGGGCTCTTAACGAATAAGGGGTCAAAATATCTTCAGTAAGGTACAACCTGTTTAAGACCCTATCAGCACTTCGATCAGAATCTGAATCTAGGAGCGGAGTATTATCATACTTGTTTTTAAAATTGTATATTATTTCTTTATTAAGATCCAAACGGCAGGACTTATTGTTAAAATTGATTATATCATTAGCCTCTATACTATTCTCATATATAGACCGTCTTCCTAGATAAAGTGTAGGTATATTGAGGTCGGATATTGCAGAAACAGATATTACCTTGTTTAGTAAATCTCTCTTACTGGTTCCAGCCGATAAAGCATTTAATCCACTTCTTTTACGTGCAAGTTCTGCGGTATTTTTGTAAAGATATTCGTTTTCGAAATTAAATTTGGGATCTATTTGCAGGTCAAAACTACCGAGAGTTATAGGTTCGCCAGTTGGACCTATGAAATAAGCTCTTATTTCTATTGTGTAACCGTGCACCCTTGTTGATGAACTTGGTTGTGTTTTTACGGAGGAGTTTTTTCTTACCCTGCTATGTATACGCCTAATGTTAAACATATATAGCCCAGCACCTCGATTCGTAAACGATAACTTATTTGTTGTAGGCATTAAAACACTGCTAAAATCTACAGATGTGTTATTACTGGAAACTCTAATAACGTCATAATCTCCTCGCTTTAAAACAATAGAAAAATCCGAAATACCTTCATTAGTCCAGCAAGAAACGAACCAACCATTCTGTGAAAGCGTTGGGTTTACCCCACCCATATGCGTAGCTAAATCTATCTCTACTAAACCTGGTGTTACTATTACACCGTCGTCTAATGTAGATCCACCTATAGTAATTCCATAGTCGTAGCCGGATGTAGCATTACTGTACAATTTAGATCCATCAACAAAAGGAAGATTTTTATCCACTCCAGAAAAGTAAGGGGTATAGAAGAAAGAATCGGTTTGCCCGACGTTTTCCTTGTACCGTACAATACCGGATTTTTCTAGGAAATTTAAATAATCATTGATTAGTTTACTGTGAAATAAACTCAAATCCATATTGTTAATATTTGGTATATTACCAAAAATATTACTAATGCCGGTTAAACCGGTATTAAATACATCTATACCATTTGCATCTGTAGAGGATAAAAATGGTTTTTGTCTCCTCCTATAAGAGGATGATGTAGAGCCTGCATAAATCATAGCATTCCGTCAATATTAGCCAAATCCCTAGCCACTAATTCGTAACTTCTATTGGATGAAGTTTTTAATCTTATCAATTTATTAAATCCGTAACCGTTGTATTCACCAACTATAGCAGGAATAGCAATAGTCGTAGCCGTAGTGTTAGCATCAAGAAATAACCTCGTGTAAGTTCCTTCAGGAAGAACACCAACGCCATAAGCAGTTAAGGCCGTGCTTCCTGCTACTTCAAGCTTGAAGGTAGATGTCGGTGCGTCGTGTACTATGCGGATAGAGTTACTAGTAGTGAATGGGTATGGCCCTCCTCCCACCAATGTGTTATCTACTATTAGCTGTGCATCTATATTCCCCCCACCAGTACCAGTGAACTTAACACCAGCTTTAATCCAATCAGAGGATCCCATAGGCAAGAATGAAATACCAATCCTAAACTCCAAACCTGTAGTATCATTGATATCCGCTAAGTCGATTGAACCTAATGTAGAAGTTGATCGCCCAAATGTAATACCCGATAACTCTACCTCCGCAGGACACCCGTACATATATGGAAAATTAATTGTAGAATAAGTAGAGTATACCCCAGTACCAAGACAGCTAACCTGCCCGATTAGTGTAGTGTTGTTTCCAGCGACGTAAGCAGGATCCACGTTATTGGCTAATACATCTATTTGGGTTCCTACTATAAGAGGCTGCTCGGTTATATCTGATGCTGCTGTATCTCCCAGAACTACCCAAGTATTAGCAGCTGTACGCACTAACTGCACAACAGAATATTGTTTTCGTAGAACTAGAGTTTCCGTGTGCCTTAAGGTAGATCCAACTCCTTGAGAAATGGTTACAGCCCCAGCACCGGTACGGATTATTGTGATCTTGTCTTTATTCTGAAATCCGCCAGCTGTATCGTTTTGTACAACTAGAGTAGTAGGTGAAGCAGAATTGGATAATATTATCTTATTGCCGTGCGTAGTTCTATCAAGTAATTTGTAGGTATCGGTATTCGTTACGAAATCGTCTACTCCTAAAAGACTTAGGTCTAATCCTAGAGCCGTAACGCACGCGTCCCTAGTAGCAGTGCTGTCAAATTGAAATGGTGATGAAATTATAGTACTCATTAGTATTGTGAAAAATCTTCGTTCCAGATAAAGTTACCTCCTGTTAAATTAATCATATCCAACGCAGGAGGGGCATTTGAAATGCATGTTCTATATACTACCACATTCCTTTCTTCCGGAGAAGCAGAGTAAATACAGGTAGAGTTATAGGTGTAGTCAATGTGTATATTGACGCCATCCAGAAATAAGTTATCATTAGCCATACCAATAGTGCCCCTAAGTGTAACACCTTTTAATATCAAAGTTCCAGCGGTGGTTAAAACTAACCCATCCGTTTCTGCTTCCAGAGAATAAATTGTAGAATTTATACCGGCAATAGTTACAGTTACATAAGCGTCGTTAAGTGCAATAAACACATCACTGCTATTTGTCTGCACCAGGTCGGAGTTTATTAGATTTAACTTAAGCACATTTTGATCTGTTGAAGAAGATGACGTAAAAAGACTTTCCCCTATATTAAGATACCCATTAGATACGGTTGCATTAATAGTACCGCCGTTAAGTATGCTAAATCCCGTTACACCGCAATCGGCTTTTTGGAATTCTATGTTAACTGTACTAGCATCGACAACAACGAGTTGTTGGTTTCCTACCAAATTATTAAAAGTGTTTGCTTTAACCCTGACTGGATTAAGAACACCAGTAACACGGATAGGCGGATAATTGCTAACACTTCCGCTCACACCACGTGTATTTGATTCGAATTCTAGATCTAACAAAGAATCGGCATTCGTGAGGTAGACCAAACCTTCGTTACCTCCAGTGTGATGATACCTAAATTTGGCGTATCCTCTCACGGTCATATCGATAGGTCCCTCGAAATCCTGAAATAAAGACTTAGCGCCTCGATTGATAACGGTAACTCCAGGATAAAAGAAAAGAGTTACGCCTACCTTATTAGTTGCGCTTATATGCGCCCCAGAAGGAACTACATACTCACCTGGAAAAACTATTATAGTCTGATTATCTTCCGCAGCAGCTACCGCCGCCTGAATTGTGAACCAGGGTCTATTAATGTCACCAGTTATAGCCGTAGCGTCATTACCGTTTGTAGAAACGTATGAACACGCGTGGTCGGCTGGTTGTGCTAAGCTAATACTTGAGGCCAAAGCCTCTGTACCGGAAACTCCACTTAGTTTTGTGAAACTAATGATCTCTCCAAACTTAATGGGAATTACCGTATCTGTTACACCATTTACAGTAATTCCGTCTGGTATGTATATAGAATTATGAAATCCCATTAAGTTCTGAATCTCAAAACTTTCACCATCTAGAAACGCCGAACCTAGCGAGTCAATAGTTAGATTACTTTCTTGATTTAGAATAAACAACCTTCCTGCCGCCGTGTCTGTGAAAAAGCTACTAAGTGATACTGCACCGAGGCTTACATAAGTAGGTGTTTTTATATTGATTTTTGGTTTAGACATCTCTTCGGTAGACCCGCCCAACGAGGACTTAACTAGTGGAGCTAAATCCATCAAATCAGTTATATTTAGATCTAGATTTGTTTTAAATGCATCCTGATCAACTGCTGTAGCTAATGCTTTTTGAAATGTGTTTTTATACCTACTTAATACAAATTGGTTCAATCCTGTACACTCCAAAACATAGGATCCACTGAATAGTGGAACAGTACTACCCAACGAAACAAGGTCTTCGCTTAATAAATTGACGGATCCCGAGCCAAGCGCAAGTGTTATAGCCACTCCAGATGGAATAAAAATACCAGTTCTAAATATTGTGGAAATTCCAGATGGAATAGTAAATGTAACGCCAGTAGTACTAAAATTTACTATCTTACCGTAAACATCTTGATCCAAGCTAGAGCTAGATGTGATAGACACTAAACCATTCCAACCATTTGAACTCATGGCCGCTATAGTTTCTCTGGCGTTTGCTGGAGAAGAGGCTTTTACAATATCTCTCCCTACAACGGTGGAATCTGAAATATCCGCAACGGCGTGCGTATGTGTTGTGGCTGGAGAATCTATCAAGGCCCTAGCGGAGGCTTTGCTAGATGATTTTAATATATTCCTACCTAGTGCGGTAGAATCCGATATATCCGTGGTAACATGGGTGTGTACCGTCGCCGCTGATCCTATTGCCAACCTAGCTGCGGCCTGGGTATCCGCTGTTAAAACTTCCTTCCCTACCGTAGTAGCGTCAGAAATATTATCAGCTATATGTGAGTGTCCTGACACAGAGGCGTCTATAGCAGCCCTAGCTTCAGCCGAAGTAGTAGATCGCAACAACCTAGATCCTATTGTAGTAATGTCTGAAATCTGGGATATTAAATGGCTGTGTGCGGATGATAGTAACGATTTTAATCTAGCCCATGTAAGTGAATAAGATCTTAATCCAGCCACATTAATTACTATAGGGAATACAGTACTATCAGGAAGGTTCGGTTTGTTAAAAGGAGGAAAGTTACTTACAGGATAACCAGGACCGGCAGGAACCGCTGTACTTACTCCGTCATTAGCCTGCCACATTACAGTGTAACCAGATGGAGTATCCTCACTACCACCGAACATGGTAGTGACTGGATCACCAAATGAGTCAGAGAATGCAGGAGGCCCCATATTAGGTAACGCCACAGAATTACCAACGACTCCAGGGGTTACATGAACTATCTTAGCAAATGCGACGTATGTACCGGAATCTAAAAGTTCAGCAGTTACAATCGTAGAGTTTGCATTGATGGCATCTACTATATTTTCTCTTGTTTCAGCATCGGAAGCACCAACTAATATATCAAATGGCCCACTTACACTAGTTACAAGAGTATAAAACTCTGAACCTATGGAAAATGCATCTGAAGCAATAAATCCTGACCCAGACATATAAGCTTCTGCTGGGGTAGCATAAGAACCTACATCAGCAATAGGGTTGGATAAAGAAAAGTCAAAATAAGTATCCGTAATATTGTTAACTATGACTGACACTGGAATTTGATCTTCTTCCGCTCCAGAGAATCTTACATCTACGTTAACTAATGTTGGAGCTGTTGGGAAACCTACAGGAAAATTTACGGAATAGTTTAGTACAGGATATGTTAAAGCGTGTTCACCTTGCTGATACATACCGAAAGTATACACAAAAATAATTTGCTATTCAACTAAATAAAGTACACCCACTGAGATTCGAACTCAGACGACCTGCATGGAAAACAGACATTCTACCGTTAAATTATAAGTGCTTTGGTCTAGCGAGAAGGATTTGAACCTTCGACATCCTGACCCCAAATCAGGCATTCCACCAAGCTGAACTACCGCTAGTTTTTTACATTATACTTATAATGTAAAAGTTTGCAACAATTATTAGCGCATTAGCGCGAAAAACTGGAATTCTCGAACCGGAAATAATCGACATACACTGCCCGTTGAGCGTTGGTTTTAGTTAGCACCTCGATTGATGGGCACATACCCAAACCTGCACTCAGGCGCGAGCTATGCGTGACCACTCCGCTATACAACGTTGACCATGATGCACTGTCGAAATTAGCCTCCTCAATGACAACATCTGAGGTGGTATTCGTAAGCTGTGTCATGGTGAATTTGTAACGCTTGCCGCTCATAAATGTACCATTTTGGGGGGTAGCGGTCGAACCAGGCAATGTAGCGTAATTGCTGCCGCCATGTCGGAACGTAAATAATCCACCATCTAACCCTGAACGATATGCCAATCCAAACTGTCCGATGCCGACCCATGTAAAGCCAGTAAAAAACTCGCAATCCAAAATGTTATCAATCGCGAAAATGGTCTGGAATGTCGTTCCAATGGCCTTGACTCCGCCGCCGATTCTCACGAATGCTCTAAAAAAATTCGTAGAAACCGAACCTGTTATGATTCGGTAAACGCCATAAGCGAGATTGCCAGTGTTATCCGCATCGCCGAAAGATCCGCCTGAGCCAGATTGTGTTACCGTGTAGTCGTATCGCCCGTCGCAATCATCGAAAAACGACAATACCGGATACGGCATAAGCGAGTTAGAAAATACTTTTGTCTGTAGATCTATAGAGCTAAGATCAGGTATACCAGAGGTGTTTGCCGATAATATCTCCCAGGCAGTACCATTATAGACTACAGTCTTGTTAGCGGTTGTGTCATACAGTGTAAGTCCAGCAGGAACACTACTTATAGCATTACGCTGTACAGTAGTCATCCTTGGTGGTAGGAATCCCTGGGTGGTGGATTGAATATCTAAAGCCGCTTTTGTGTCTGGATTACTTGCTCCAATACTAACACCAGTTATTGAAAAAATAGCAACGCTAGCCCCATCATTAGGACGCATATGTATCTCTTTATTTGCGCTGCTACTTGTTGTAAAAATCTTGTTTATACTACCAACACTACCAACACCCAAGTAATTGGTCACAGTCGAATTTACAGCATATAGCCCAGCCGAGCCATAAACTGGAGAGTTAATAGATAAGCTAGCGTTAGCACCTTGGTGCAGCAACGACAACTGCCCATTGATTACTCTAAATTGCACATAGCTAGTATCACTTTGCCCTAATCTTAACTGGTCTGTTGAAGTATAAATTGTTTGTCCGGCCGTGTAAGTACCTGTAGTAGAGTATATTCCTAATGCATTCCTATGAGCAGCAGCAGCTCCAGCCCCATAAGTAATAGTATTACTGTTAATAGCAAGAGTTCCAGTAATCGTGCCATCGGTTAGCTTGTCTGGTGCGCCGTTTGTGTTATCGGTTATGGCTAAATACCCGCTTGCAAGTGGAATGCTAATATTAACGTTGTTATCAGTGCTTGCGGCAAAAGCGTTAGTACCAAATGAGAAGCTACTGTTAATACTCTCCTTCGACCAGCGTAAAATGCTATATGGGTTTGAGCTTACGGTAGTAAAGCCTTCGCCTGATAATTCTAGACCTACTGTTAAACTGGTTTGTTTCAGTCCAATGACTTCAATTTTCCCGTCCGCCCCATATTTGACTGCCAGCTCTTTGTAAATTTCTTCTTCCCCCTCGGGATCGACCAAAACAGGCGCGCTACTTGCATCTGAAATACTTGCTGATACATGCGTGTGACTACTCGGCGCAAAAGTAGCAGGCTTACCCGTAATGTTCGCCCAATCGAATGTCGTAGGTGTATCCCCCTTGTCACCTTTTAAACCCTGGATGCCTTGTACTCCCTGAGCTCCACTGGGTATACTAAAATTAAGAATGGCCGCATTTGCTGTACCAACATTAGTTACGGCGACTGAACTTCCTGGTTCACCAGTAGTAACTGTGCCTACAGATATTGTTGCCGCATTACCAGGTTCTCCTTTCTGACCACGGCTTATTACGACTTCAATATTTTTAGCAATAACTTCTATGTTACTGCTGATTTGAGTTATAGGTTTCTGTATGTTAATTGTCATTACGATATTTCTGAAACAGGATATTTAGTTACAAATAGTCTACCGGATATCCAGGTTTGTTTAAACCCATTTACGTCCTCTGTTTTAAGTTTAAAATAGTAAGTTCCTACAGATAAAGGAAACTCTAATATAGGATCTATTGTAAGAGTCCATAGATTAGAGTTGGTTATAGTTACACCATCAAGCTCTGTGAGGATAAGTACAGGTGAGGAACTAGGTGATCCTGATAATGAGAACGTAACTTTATCTAAGGCATCATTGGGAGGATCTCCATCAATTAGTAATTCAATATTAGGTATACCTACCCAAGAATCACCCTCAACTACGTAACCTATAGCAGTAGAATGTTCTATTTCTGGAACCGCTATTACGGAACAAGGTTTAGTGCTTGCTGAATAAACGTAATTTAAAAAATAACCATTGCTAGGTATTACGGGGTTAAATTCTACTGTAAAACCGACCGTATCGATGGCGCTTATGGTTGTGTTAATACTCCGGTACGCTTTACCATTAAGGTCCACTACAACTACAGAAAGAAAATCCGCAGTAGGGTCGCTAACTACATTGCTAAATAATACTTCTTTAGAGGAAGCTCCAGAAGTGAGTGGTATTTTAATTTCTTTTATTATCATCTACATTAAAAATATCAAGATCCCCAAATTTAACTTCAGGAAACATTAGTTTATATCTTTCAACCCAAGGCTCGTCTGATTTAGAAAACAAGGAAAGCCCATTGTCCGTAACGGTTAATACTGCCGCCACTAATCCGTCGTATGTCTTTATCTCTAAAAATTTAAAATGATCAGGAACCCTGACAGATTTACCGTCTGTGCTACGTAAAAAAAATCCGCTAGAGTTTTCTTCCATATTAGCTTAGTCTTGATTTTCTAACTTCTTTCATTGCATCATAGGCTAGATCTTGCGCATCATTGATTTCGGATTTAAGTCTGGTAACTTCTTCCGTCAATTGCGCAGTAGCTTCTTCCTGTGCTTGCAATTTCTGACTCATTTCCGACATAGCAGCACTCATTTCTTCTAGAGCCTGTACTAGTTCGTCTGGAATAGGTGGTTGAGCATTAGGATCTTGTCCAGGAGGAGGAGACCCACCACCTTGCTGTGCTGGTTGACCGGTAGCCGGATCAATTAAAGTACCAGTAGCTGGATCTACTAACATACCTGTAGCTGGATCCATAGGCATTCCACTATTTGGGTCAATAGGAAGTCCGGTGGCTGGATCTACTTGTGGTTGTCCCCCTTGTGGAGGCATAGGTGCTCCTTGAGGAGGAGGAGCACCTTGACCTTGCATAGGAGGCATAGCTTG